>UMHT01019256.1_pt1 | contig 33460 bp, 27 predicted proteins | sample 1965601 | NCBI WGS metagenome assembly UMHT01 (sample SAMEA4836105, study PRJEB28245) | human gut metagenome | biome: gut microbiome; material: fecal sample | place: Denmark | collected 2008 | reverse complement strand
TCGTATCTGTCACAATGGATGTTAGGGGCTTTAGATGGCGATGTCGTACTTTTTATACTTTTATATACAAAAGATAATTCGTACTTTTGCAAAAGATATTTTAAAAAAAAAGAAGAATATGGACTTAAAAGGAATCTATACTGCAGATGCCAACCGATACACAGACTCGGAGGCACTCTATAAAAGATGTGGCAAGAGCGGAGTTCTCTTACCAAAAATAAGTCTTGGTTTCTGGCATAACTTCGGAGGAGTAGATCCTTACGAGCGCAGCAGGGCCATTACTCATTATGCTTTCGATCATGGCATTACCCACTTCGACCTGGCCAACAACTATGGTCCTCCTTATGGTAGTGCCGAAGAAACGATGGGCAGACTCATGCAAGATGATTTCCGTCCATATCGTGATGAACTTTTCATTGCCACCAAGGCTGGATATGATATGTGGGAAGGTCCTTATGGCAACTGGGGTTCCCGTAAGTATCTGATGGCCAGTCTCGACCAGAGTCTCAAGCGCATGAACCTCGACTATGTAGATCTTTTCTACAGCCATCGCTACGACCCTAACACACCGCTCGAAGAAACACTTCAGGCGATGGTAGATATCGTGAAGCAAGGCAAGGCGCTCTATCTCGGCATCAGCCGATGGCCACTGGAAGCCCTGAAGTTCGCTGACAAATATCTCAAGGAGCGCGACTGTCCACTGCTCATCTTCCAGGACAGACTCAACATGCTCGACCGTGCACCGCAGGAGAATGGAACCCTCGACTATTGTCACGAGAATGGCATCGGTTTCATCTCCTTCTCACCTTTAGCACAAGGTCTCCTCACCGACCGCTATCTCAACGGAATCCCATCGGATAGCCGTATGGCAAAGGAACATTTCCTCAAGCACAGTACCTTGACACCGGAGTTGATGGAGCAGTTGAAGCAATGGAATGCCGAAGCAGGCGAACGTGGAGAAACACTCGCAGAAATGGCTCTCGCCTGGATTCTCCAGCAGAAAGGCGTTACCAGCGTATTGGTAGGTGCCAGTTCACCAGAGCAACTTGCCAAAAACATAAATGGAATCATGAAATAAAACTTGTGATTCTTAAAAAATAATATTATTTATTTTGTAGTATGCCAAAATAAATGTAATTTTGCACCTTGAATAGAGTTATACCTTATTATATATAAGATTATATGAGGCAGAAAACCTATCAAAACGGAAAATTACAAAGAATAAGAAACAAAATAAATAAGATAACAACAATGGAATACAACTTCAGAGAAATCGAGAAGAAATGGCACCAGAAATGGGTCGAGAACAAGACCTATAAGGTGACAGAGGATGAAAACAAGAAGAAATTCTATGTGCTCAACATGTTCCCTTATCCATCAGGAGCTGGTTTGCACGTAGGTCACCCACTTGGCTATATCGCCAGCGATATCTATGCACGCTACAAGCGTTTGAACGGATTTAACGTACTGAACCCTATGGGTTACGATGCTTATGGTTTGCCTGCTGAGCAGTATGCTATTCAGACAGGTCAGCACCCAGAGATAACTACCGTAGCCAACATCAACCGCTACCGCGAGCAGCTCGACAAGATTGGCTTCTCTTTCGACTGGGACCGCGAGGTTCGCACCTGCGATCCAAAGTATTACCATTGGACTCAGTGGGCTTTCCTGAAGATGTTCAACTCTTTCTTCTGCAACGGCTGTCAGAAAGCTCAGCCTATCGAGAAGCTCATCAAGCGTTTCGAGGAAAAAGGTTCAGAGGGCTTGAACGTGGCTCAGAACGAGCAGATTGACTTCACAGCTGAGGAGTGGAACAGCTACGACGACGTGAAGAAGCAGCAGATTCTGATGAACTACCGCATCGCTTACCTCGGCGAGACGATGGTGAACTGGTGCCCAGGCTTAGGTACTGTACTTGCCAACGACGAGGTAGTAAACGGTGTAAGTGAGCGTGGCGGTTATCCTGTCATCCAGAAGAAGATGCAGCAATGGTGCTTGAGAACATCTGCTTACTCTCAGCGTCTGCTCGACGGTTTGGAGACCATCCAGTGGAGCGACAGTATCAAGGAAACCCAGAAGAACTGGATTGGTCGTTCTGAGGGTACAGAGGTAGTATTCTCTGTAAAGGACAGCGACGTGAAGTTCACCATCTTCACTACCCGTGCCGATACCATGTTTGGTGTAACCTTCATGGTTCTGGCTCCAGAGAGCGAGTATGTCCAGCAGGTAACTACTGCCGAGCAGAAGGAAGAGGTGGAGAAATATCTGGACTACGTGAAGAAGCGCACCGAACTTGACCGTATGGCTAACCACAGCGTAACAGGTGTATTCTCAGGAAGCTACGCCATCAACCCATTCACCGGCGAGGCAATCCCAGTATGGATTTCAGAATATGTATTGGCTGGATATGGTACAGGTGCCATCATGGCTGTGCCAGCTCACGATAGCCGTGACTATGCCTTTGCCAAGCACTTCAACCTGCCTATCATTCCTCTTATCGAGGGTGCTGATGTTTCAGAGGAGAGCTTCGATGCCAAGGAAGGTATCGTAACCAACTCACCTGTAGCAGGCAAGAGCAGCATGGATGGCTTCTCTCTGAACGGACTCACCGTGAAGGAGGCTATCGCAGCTACCAAGAAGTTTGTTACCGAGAAGGGCATCGGCCGAGTAAAGGTAAACTATCGTCTTCGTGACGCTATCTTCTCTCGTCAGCGCTACTGGGGTGAGCCATTCCCTGTATATTACAAGGACGGAATGCCACAGATGGTTCCAGAGGAGTACCTGCCACTCGAATTGCCTGAGATTGAGACCTATAAGCCAACAGAGACGGGTGAGCCACCATTGGGTCGCGCTAAGAAGTGGGCTTGGGATGCTGAGAAGAAAGAGGTGGTTGACAAGAGCCTCGTAGATAACAAGACTGTATTCCCACTGGAGCTCAACACCATGCCAGGTTTCGCAGGTTCTTCTGCTTACTATCTCCGCTATATGGATCCTCACAACGACGAGGCACTCGTAAGCAAGGAGGCTGATGAGTACTGGCAGAACGTAGATCTCTACGTAGGTGGTTGCGAGCATGCTACCGGTCACTTGATTTACTCCCGTTTCTGGAACAAGTTCCTCTTCGACCTCGGCGTAAGCTGCAAGGAAGAGCCATTCCAGAAGTTGGTAAACCAGGGTATGATTCAAGGTCGCTCTAACTTCGTTTATCGCATCAACAGCGATGACCACGATAAGGCTCCTGTATTCGTAAGTTTGAATCTGAAGAAAGATTACGACGTAACTCCTATCCACGTAGATGTAAACATCGTAAGCAACGATGTATTGGATATCGAGGCATTCAAGGCTTGGCGCCCTGAGTATCAGAACGCTGAATTCATCCTGGAGGATGGCAAGTACATCTGTGGATGGGCTATTGAGAAGATGTCTAAGAGTATGTTCAACGTGGTAAATCCAGATATGATCGTCGAGAAGTATGGTGCTGATACCTTGCGTCTCTACGAAATGTTCTTAGGTCCTGTAGAGGCAAGTAAACCTTGGGATACCAATGGTATCGACGGTTGCCACCGCTTCCTGAAGAAGTTCTGGGGCTTGTTCTACGAGAACCGTACTGACAACTTCCTGCCATGCGACGAGGCAGCTAAGCCAGAGAGCCTGAAGAGCGTTCACAAGCTCATCAAGAAGGTAAGCGAGGACATCGAGAAGTTCTCTTACAATACTTCTATCTCAGCCTTCATGATTGCCGTGAACGAACTCGGTCAGCAGAAGTGCCACAACAAGGAACTCCTGACAGATCTCGTCATCCTCATTGCTCCATTCGCTCCACACATAGCAGAAGAGTTGTGGGCAGCACTTGGCGAGCAGGGCAGCGTTTGCGATGCAGCATGGCCTAAGTATGATGAGCAGTATCTGAAGGAGAACGACATGCAGCTCACCATTTCCTTCAATGGTAAAGCTCGCTTCCAGATGACATTCCCTGTGGATACTCCTAACGAGGAAATCCAGAAACAGGTATTGGCAGACGAGAAGAGCCAGAAGTACTTGGAAGGATTCAACGTGCTGAAGGTAATCATCGTACCGAAGAAGATTGTCAACGTCGTATTGAAAAAATAATTTATAGATAACAGGAAGTTAAGGAGTTAAGGAGTAAAAGGAGTTAAGACAATTGTATATCCTATCAATAGAAGATATACGAATACTAAAGCGATTGTCTTAACTTCTTAACTCCCTTTAACTCCTTAACTACTTTTAAAATACGAGGAAAATAATATGCAAATAGCAATCAGTCAAACAATAAAGAATGAGGTCAAGGACTACTTCTACATTACTTTAGGCCTCTTGATTTACACCTTTGGATGGACCATATTCTTGCTTCCATACCAGATAGTAACAGGTGGCGTAACGGGTATTGCTGCTGTCATCTACTATGGCACGGGGATACCTATCTATTTGTCGTATTTTCTCATCAATGCCGCCTTGCTGCTTGCAGCTCTGAAAATATTAGGATTCAAATTCATGGTGAAAACGATCTATGCCATCATCATGCTATCCGTATTCTTAGCCTTGGCGCAAGACTGGATGATAGGTGAAGATGGCAAGATGGTACAGATATTGGGAGAGGGACAGGACTTCATGTCGCTCATCATCGGCTGTCTGTTTACGGGTTTATCACTCGCCATCGTCTTTCTGCATAATGGAAGTACAGGTGGAACGGATATCATTGCTGCCATCGTCAACAAATATCACAACATCTCGCTGGGTCGTGTGCTCATCTTCGTGGATCTCCTCATCGTGGGCAGTTCATTCTTCGTCTTCAATGCGAAACCAGAGTTTACCACGATAGACGCTGTTAGAAAGGTAGTATTCGGTCTCTGTACGATGGTGATAGAAAACCTGGTACTCGACTATGTGATGAATGCCAAGCGAGAAAGTGTGCAGTTTATGATATTCAGCAAGAAATATCAGGAGATAGCCAATGCCATCGGTATGCAGATGGATCATGGTGTGACGATTCTTGATGGTCACGGCTGGTACACGGGTGATGAGATGAAAGTGCTCTGTATCTTGGCTAAAAAGAACGAGAGCGTCACCATCTTCCGTATTGTGAAAATCATCGACCCGAATGCCTTTGTCAGTCAGAGTGCCGTCATCGGTGTGTATGGCGAGGGATTCGATGAAATGAAAGTGAAAATCAAAGATAAAGACATCAAGCAGTTGAAATAACTGCTTGAATGTAGAGTCTTCAATATAGATTTGATATCAAGTTATTAATATCCATTGAGAAAATAAAAATTATGAAGATAGTATTTGCAACAAATAATCAGCATAAACTCCAAGAAATCCGTGATATTTTAGGCAGCGACTATGAGGTAGTATCCTTGAAGGAAATAGGATGCGATGTAGATATTCCTGAGACTGGTAACACATTGGAAGAGAATGCTTTACAAAAGGCACAATATATCTACGACCACTACCATATCAGTTGTTTTGCTGATGATACCGGCTTGGAAGTAGAAGCTCTTGATGGTGCTCCTGGTGTTCATAGTGCCAGATATGCAGAAGGTACAGATCACGACAGCGAGGCTAATATGGCCAAGTTGTTGAGAGAACTGGCTGACAAGGAGAATCGTCAGGCCCGTTTCCGCACGGTTATCTGTTATATTGAGAAACAGGATGTATGTCCTTGTGGTTGCACCAGCATCAAGAAAGTACACCAGTTTGAGGGTATTGTAAATGGTCGAATCGCCACAGAGAAGCATGGCACAGAAGGTTTCGGCTACGACCCTATCTTCGTTCCTGAAGGATATGACCAGAGTTTTGCTGAGCTGGGTGAGGAAATCAAGAACGGCATCAGCCATAGAGCAAGAGCCGTGGCAAAATTGGCAGAGTATCTGAAAAAGAAGTAAGGAAGTAAAGAAAAAGAAGTAGATATGAAACGGCTATATTGTTTATTTATCATCATATTATGCCTTGCCATAAGCATCCCATCCTATGCCCAGTTTACGATCAACGGAAAGCATATCATCTATGATAAGCAAAACGATACGTATATGGCTTGCATCCCGGAGGATGCTTTTGGTAAGGATTATGAAGCAATCATCCTGTTGGATATTGCCTCAGATTGGAGAGACCTCAGCATTGATGGCACCCAGATAGCTTACAGCTATACTTTCAAGCAAGTGGAAGGCAACAAGCTTTACTCCATTCATGCCCGAAAAGGCAATAAGGAAATCAATACCAAGATTACCTTCACCTTCTTGCCTCTGCTGGTACTGCAAGGCTCATTCGGCTATGATTACGCCCAAGGAAGCATGTCATTGTATTCTTCTGATGCCACAGAACCAACCATCTCCTTAATCAAAGCCAAATGGAGAGGAGGTTCCACTAATACGGCGGATAAGCACAAGAGGAACTATAAAATTAAGACCCTCAACGAAAATGGTAAGAAACTGGAAATCTCGCTTTTAGGAATGAGAGAAGATAACAACTGGATTTTAGATGCAGGACAAGTAGATTTGTTCCGCCTAAGAAACCGTATTGCCACAGAAATTTGGAACGACTTTGCCAGTAAACCATACTATACACCAAAAGAACCAAAAGCCAAGAGTGGAGTAGCAGGAAAAGTTGTAGAAGTAATTCTTAACAACGAATACCGAGGAATTTATTCATTGACAGAAACAATGGATAGAAAGGAACTTAAGTTAAAGAAATATGATGATATCAATCAGGAGTTTCATGGTCAGCTATGGAAGGTAAGCAGTTGGGATAAAGCGCAATTTTGGAATATAGATAAAGACTATGACAATACAAAAGAAACTTGGCATGCTTTCGAAACCAAATATCCAGATTTTGAAGATGTCAATCCTACTGATTATACTCATCTTTATAATGCTATCAACTTTGTAGCAAACAGCAATGACGAAATATTTAAGAAAGAAGTGTCAGAATACTTTGATATTCCAGTACTCATTGATTATCAGATATTTCTTGAAGTTCTTAAGCCTATAGACAATTGTGGAAAAAATATGTACTGGGGGATATATGATGTAGCGAGAGACAAAAAGTTAACACTTGCCATCTGGGACTTAGATGCTAGCGTAGGACAAGACTGGCATTGCTCTACTCCACTCCATCCTGACTATGTTTCACCTGATACTGAACTAGGAATAAAAGAAGCTTTTAACTTATATACAAGGCTTTCCACACTAAATGTGGATAACTATAACCAGAAAGTTGCTGACAGATACCACGAATTAAGAAAGACTTATTTCAGCGAGGAAAATCTCATCTCTAAATATCAGAGCTATTATGATATGTTGGTAAAAAGTGGTGCGGCAAGCAGAGAAGAGAGCAAATGGTCAAAAGATTCAGATATAGGAGGTTATCCTCTGAATTTCGAGAAAGAAATTGAATACATCAAGAATTGGATTATCGAACGCCTTAAATATCTTGATACAACCCAATTTCCTACTATAAATGGAATTCAAAAAACTCAATATTTCAAACAAACAAAGACCACACAAACCTATAATATGCTAGGGGTAAAAGTAAATACATCGTATAAAGGGATCAAAATTATTAATGGAAAGAAATACAATATCTCACAATAAATAGTTATATTTGCAGTTAATATAGTATTAGGCTTTAAAATAACAGACAATGAAGACAATAACATTATTAATTACAATACTATTCATGGTACTTCCCTTATCGGCCATAGATAAGGGAAGTTGGGAAATATACACCAGCTATAATGGTATAACAGAAATCGAACCAGCAGGAAATCAAGTTTTTGCTTTAGCATCTAACGGACTTTTCTCTTATCATATAAAAGAAGGTTCAGTTACAACATATGATAAAGCAAACACTCTTTCTGACTTTGATATTAACCATATTGCTTGGAATAAGAATACAAAAAAGTTGGTAATCACATATATCAATGGAAATATTGACTTATTAGATACCAATGGAAATGCAGTTAATATATCTTCGTACCAGAAGGCTATGACAAGAGTTTTGCAGAACTGGGCGAAGAAATCAAGAATGGTATCAGCCATAGAGCAAGAGCCGTGGCAAAATTGGCAGAATATCTGAAAAAATAGAAATAGAGATGACACTCAATTATGATTAGAACACTCAATTATGATTAGAACACTCAACACTTTACGATTTATTCTCATCTTGATGATTGTGATTTCACACTCGGCACTTCCCATGTCCCAAGGATTACATGATTACTTGGGTGAATGCCCTGTAGCAATATTCTTTGTCATTAGTGGTTTCGTATTGTCATTGAGCAAGGGAGAGAAATTAGAAAAGGAAGAACTAAGCAACAAGCAGTTCTTCCTTTCCCGCATATTCAAACTCTATCCACTACATCTACTGATAGTAGCTTTTTTTATACCCTTAGATTGGCGGTTAGGATATTTAGGAACTTGGATTCAAACCATATTCCATTGCTTTTTGCTACAATGCTGGGTGCCATCTCGCGAATTCATGGCTGTTTTAAATGGATCTACATGGTTTCTTTCAGACATCATATTCTTTTATCTTATATTTAAATATTTATATCGTTTTATTATCAGAAATTCATGGAGAACCATTTTACCCATCTTAAGTATATACATGATAGGGTACATCTTATTATGCTTTAGCACAACCAAGGACTATTCTGCAGGATATATTTATTTTTACCCACCATTTAGACTGATAGATTTCTGCCTCGGAATATGCCTTTATAAATTCTATCAATCAACAAAAGGACAAAAACTATCCGAAAAAATCGCCAAAGGTATATCCTGTTGGCAAGCCTTTATAACAGATACTATCATCGTACTTATGATAGCAACCATGTATGAATTAGCCATCCATAGTAATCCTAATTTTCGATGTGCAGCTCTTTACTGGTTATCCTCTATAATACTTGTCTTTTACACTGTATCCATTGAAAACGGAAAAGGTTGGCTTTCATATTTACTTCACAACAAAATTCTTTTTTGGCTGGGAAATTATAGTTTTGAAATCTACCTTTGGCACATGCTCTGTTTCCGCATCATACAAAGTATTACCCTAAGAATATACGGAGAAGACATATCATATAGTGGCATACAGTTCATTATATCCCTATCTTTCACTATTTTAATGTCATGGATAAGTAAGAAATACATAGTCATCCCAACATATAATAAACTCAAAAACATAGCCTGCAAATGAACCAACTCTCGATATTAATTCCCACTTATAATAAGGTTTGTCTTGAGCTTGTAAAAAACTTGCAGGCTCAAGCATCCCTATTACCATATTTTGAGTATGAAATATTGGTCGCTGATGATGGTTCTACAGATAAAACAACTGTAGAAAACAACTGCAATATCAACAAGTTGCCACATTGTAGTTATATCGAAAGAGAGAAAAACGTAGGCAGATCAGCTATCCGTAATTTTTTAGCAAAAGAAGCCAAATACGAATGGTTACTGTATATTGATAGCAATATGAATGTTATCAATAAACAATATTTAGCTAACTACCAGTATTCTAAAGAGTGTGACGTTATTTATGGCGGTTATCAGGTTAAAAGAAACCAGGAAAACTTAAGATATAATCTACGCTATATATTCGAATGTAAAGGCATACAGAATGGAGATTACAGACAACGTCAGGAAAATCCTTATGGAGATTTCCATACTTCCAATTTTATCGTAAAACGCAGTATTATGCTAAGATATCCGTTAGATGAGCGTTTTCATCAGTATGGATATGAAGATGTTTTATGGGGAAAGACATTAAAGGAGAACAACATCACCATCCTACATATTGACAATGCATTAGGGTATCAGAACTTCATAGGAAATTGGGCTTTCATCAGAAAAACAGAAGAAAGTCTTCATACACTTTATCAATTCAGAAAAGAGTTAGAAGGATATTCTAAAATTATTACCTATGCAAAAAAAATAGAGCAATTTCATCTCAAAACTTTATGCCAAAAACTGTTTCCATTATTAAGTTTACCAATAAAAGCTAAGCTTACAGGCAATAAACCCAGCATTTTTTGGTTTAATATATATAAGTTAATGTATTATATTCACTTAGATACCTAACATTAGATACAATGCTTGGTATATAAAATTACGTAGTCCTATGAGTAAAAAGATATTTTTCATATTATTTACCCTTTTGTTTCACCTATCAACATGGAGAGCAGAAGCAGCTATCGGCGATTGGAAAGCCTATATGGCTTACCACGATGTACAAGAGATAGAACAAGTAGGAAACCTCATTTTCATACAGGCTTCCAATGATCTCTATGTATATAATAAAGATGATCAAAGTATTCAAACATTTAGTAAAGTTGATTATCTAAATGATAGCGAAATCCAACATATTGCCTATTGCAAAACAGCAAAAAAACTGCTGATTATTTACACCAACAGCAACATCGACCTGATGAATGTTGAAAACTACGAGTGTACTAATCTATCTGATTATTATAATGCATCAATAACAGAAGATAAATCTGTTAATGATATTTATATAATTGGCAAATATGCCTATTTAAGCAATGGATTTGGTATCATAAAGATTAATATAGCCAATTGCGAAATTAGTGATACATACAATCTTGGTTTTAAAATTGACTGGTGTGAGATAGAAGGCAATTATATCTATGCTTATAGCCAGACAAACGGTAAATATAAAGCTTTCTTATCATCCAATTTGCTTGATAAGAATAGTTGGACAAGAGTAGGTGATTATATTTCAAAAACTCAAACAGATAAAAGTGAACTCAAACAATTGGTTAGTACTCTAAATCCTGGAGGACCTAAATATAATTACTTTGGTTTCATGAAATTTGCCAATGGACAACTTTATACATGTGGAGGTACTGTTGGTGGACAAAGAAATGCTTGTATTCAACTTCTAAAAGAAGGTGATTGGCATATATTTCAAGACGAGAATATTTCAGAAAAAACAGGTGTTGGTTATAAAGATATAGTTTGCCTGGATTTTGATCCTTTAGATAACAAACACATTTTTGCAGGTGGCAGAAATGGTTTGTATGAGTTTTACGACGAAAAATTCAAGGCATATTACGATACTGATAATTCACTCATACAACCATATAATGGAAAAAATAAGGAGTACCAACTTACACAAGGAGTAAAGTTTGACAGTAATGGTAATTTATGGATTCTTAATAGCCAAGCACCTTCTCAATCTCTAATTGAGTATAACACGAATAAAGAATGGAGTTCCCATTCCAAACCTGAATTGATGAAATTAGATGATAAAGGTTTTAAAAATAAAAGTCTTGGATCTCTGCAGAATATGATGATAGACAGTAGAGGACTCTTATGGTTTGTCAATAACCATTGGACAATCCCTTCACTCTATTGCTATCAAATATCTTCTGATGCAATAAAAGGATATACTTCTTTCTCCAACCAGGATGGTTCTAATATTTCCGTAGGTTCTGTTAGAACTGTTGTTGAAGACAATAAAGGAGATCTCTGGGTTGGTACAAATGTAGGTCCATTATTATTAGAAGCAAACCAAATTACAGCAGACCAAACTGTATTTAATCAAGTGAAAGTGCCTCGAAATGATGGTACGAACTATGCAGACTATCTTCTCAATAATGTGGATATTAACTGTATCGCTATAGATAAAGCCAACAGAAAATGGTTTGGCACCAATGGAAATGGAGTTTATCTTATTAGTGCCAACAATATAGAACAATTAGAACATTTTACTACATCCAACAGTAAATTATTATCAGATCATATTGAAGCAATAGCCATTGACGACAATACAGGAGAAGTTTTCTTTGGAACAGACAAAGGACTCTGTTCCTATGAAAGCGATATCAACTCCATAAATGACGAAATGACCAAAGATAATGTATGGGCATATCCAAATCCTGTTAAACCAGATTATACAGGAGACATCACCATAACAGGTCTTGCTGTCAATGCTACGGTCATGATTTTAACATCTAATGGTTCTTTGGTACATCAAGGAAAAAGTTCATCTGGTATCTACAAATGGGACGGAAGAGATCTAAAAGGTAAAAAAGTAGCAAGTGGTATCTATATGGTTGCTACAGCTACCGAAAATGGAGAAAAGGGAACTGTTTGTAAAATAGCTATAATCAAATGATATCAAATAGGAATTTATATATAGTCAGTATTATTATCAGTATTCCATTCATCTTATGGGCAATATTACAAATATTGCCTACATTTGATGATTGGACAACTTTATCTCTCCCAAATTACGACCCCGATTATCTTTTATATATATTACCATTTGGCATGACCTGGCGCCCAGGCGATGCTATTTGGGGATATATCAATGCTATTGATTATCAGCTATATCCTGCATTAAATCATGTCATGATTTTTATAGCTCATATTTGTAGCACGCTCATTATTTATAAATTAACAAAAGTATTAGATTTCAAGAAAGTTGCAAGAAATATTGCTACAACATTCTTTTATCTATCACCATGTGTTTTGGGTACGATTCTTAGTTGCGATGCACTCAACCAAAGTTATTCTCATCTCTGGGGAATCTTATCTGTATATTTATACTTGGTACTAATCGGAAAAAAAAGATATATATATTGGCTTGGTTGTGTAACATTAGCTACATTTGCAAAAGATAATGGATTAGCATGGTCTATTATTCCACCAATAATAGCATTTGCATTTAATAAAATAGACAGAAAAACCTTCAAGCAGGATCTTATCATTGGTTTTTCTTGGGCAATTCTATATGGAATCATTCGTCTTACCATACCTTCAACATACGTTAAAAATGGAAGTTACGAAGAAGATATAATAAGCCTGCATAGTAGAATTAAAGGATTTACAAGCTGGATTAGCTATACATGGTTTGCTGCTGATTACATAGCAATTGTTCATAAACCAAGCAGGAATCTGATATTAGGATTATCTACCACCATATTATCTTGTATTTTCATGATAAACATCTGGTGGAATCAAAAAATTTGGAAAAGAAAAGAACTACTGTTGCTTATTTTAACAATGTTCATCGTAGCATCACCACACCTGCTTATCAGCATGAGTATTATGAATACATATTGTTCATTGGGAATTGCTACATTGATCATCGGCTTTTTAGCAAATGAATACCAGAAATCAGAGAAGAAACTTCAATTTCTATTTATATTATACGTTATTGCAGCTATCATAACAGACGTTCACCACTGGTATAAAGCCTGGCAAACCTCTCTTCCTGGCAGAGATATAGCTATTTCAATAGTAGAAAAAACAGGAAAGCCAGCCAACAAGGTGTACTGCATTATGGTAAAAGACGATAATCCTAAATTCTCTTCATTTTGCGTACCTACAAATGAAGCTATCGGATGGGGGCGTTCTGTTTGGGCAATTACAGGTTATAAATGGCCTAAGGAAATACAAGACACGACACTGGATTGTACACCAACAGCTGGTCAAGAAGCTATAAATTTAGCTTACACTATCAAAAAGACAAATAAATTCGACTGTATATGGATTATAAACAAGAAATATGTAAAAGTGATAAGATGAAATTGATCTCTATCCTCATTCCATGCTATAATGAAGCCGGTAATCTCTCGTTGCTATATGAGCATTTATCAGCTTTCATCAACAACCATTCATTATACCAATGGCAAATTCTCCTCATCGATGATGGAAGTAAAGATAATTCGCTCCAAATAATAGAAGAAATACGTAAGAAAGACCAGCGATTCTGCTATATTAGTCTTTCCCGAAATTTCGGTAAGGAGAATGCAATGCTTGCAGGATTTGACCACGTACAAGGAGATTGCTGTGTCATCATGGATGCTGATCTACAACACCCTATAGAGGTAATTCCAGAGATGCTGAAACTTTGGGAAGAAGGGTATGATGACGTATATGCCAAAAGAAAATGTAGAGGCAAAGAAAGTTGGTTGAGGAAAAAACTTTCTCTCTCCTATTATAATATTCTGCAGAAAATAGCAAACGTAGATATATTACCCAATGTAGGAGATTTCCGGCTTCTGGACAGAAAGTGTATCAATGCAATGATAGAACTTCGTGAAACTCAAAGATATACAAAGGGCTTATATTGTTGGATTGGATTCAACAAAAAAGAAATAGAATTTACACAAGGAGATAGAACACAAGGAACTTCCTCTTTCAATTATCATAAACTCATCAATTTAGCAATAGAGGGAATTACGTCTTATTCCACTGCTCCTTTAAGAATATCCACATTATTAGGAATCATCGTTTCGTTCTCTGCTTTCCTATATATGTGCTATATATTCATAAAAACTATCATTTTAGGAGAACCTGTACATGGATTTCCTACTCTCATTATTGTCATCCTATTCTTAGGAGGAGTACAATTATTATCACTCGGAATTATCGGAGAGTATTTGGGCAGAATATTCTTAGAAACTAAACATAGGCCCATATATCTTATCAGAAAAAAAGAAGGTATCTGAGATATATTAAGAAAAAATAATGATCATGAATATAAAAAAAATAAATATTATATATCTATTGATTATCATGGTGGCTTACTATATATTAAGCTACTTGACACCTTTTTGTCTAAACGACGATTTCGTCTATAAGTTTATATGGCCTTATGACAATGATTCATTCACAACCCCTATAAAAACCATCAAAGATGTAATAGAATCTCAATATATACACTATCATGTATTGAATGGCAGAAGTATTATTCACTTTTTCATCCAGTTATTTGATGGAATATTAGGAAAAGAACTATGCAATATCATCAGTGCCATCATGTCAGGGTGCTTTATTTTCCTGATGGCAAACTTTATAAACAATAAGAATAAGCTATTAACTTATACCCTTATTACTTCGATGGTATTTCTGATAATACCAGGTTTTCAGAACGAATTTCTAATGTTTGTAGGTGTTATCAATTATCTTTGGGTTGGAACAGTTACCTTACTATTCGTAACACTTCTAAAAAAATATAAGAATCAGACTATTTCTAAAAAGATATTAGCTTTTTCTCCATTATCTTTTCTTGCAGGATGGCTGCATGAAGGAATTACGGTACCAATATCTCTTTCTTTGGCTATATATTGTATCTATAACTATAAGAATATCATCAAATCACCCATATTATATTGTACACTTTGGTATATTTTAGGTACTGCCTTTTGCATATTCTCACCAGGAACAATGCAAAGAATAGGCAACCCAGAATACACAGGATTTATACAATTCATCACCCAAAAATTATTCATGGGTACAATATGCCTGATGCAGTTAAGAATATCGATTTTGATGATTATACTTGCTGTATTTACATTTTGCTATAAAAAGAATATTTGGAAAGACCATTTATGTAAATATAAATACTTATATTTAACATGGATATTTTCTTTTATTCCTGTTTTTGGTAGTAATACGACAGAAACAAGAACTATTTTTTTTACAGAATGCATTGCACTAATCATTGCCGTTGATTTACTTTTGCCATATTTGAATAAATATGGTAAAGGCACGATTATATGTTGTAATATAGCAACATTATTGGTTTATAGCTTTGTATTAAAGTACACTATCAAGAATTATCAGAACTACAAGTATATCCTGCAACAACTTGAAAATCCTGCTACTACCATCATATCAGTTCCACAAATTTCGGAATTAAACAATAAGTTCTTGAATAGTTACATTAGAGAACCTATCAAATTCGGCCCTTTTGAAAATGCTCAAGGTTTTGTACAAAATAATACACATATTAAATGTATGAAGATTCTTTATCACAAGAAAGCCCTATATCTCCTTCCAGAAGATATCGTTGCGCATATATATAAGAATGATTTAAAAAATAACCATTTCACCTATAATAAAAATAAAGAAATGATTCTTGTTAAACAAAAAAACAACAAGAAAATCAATAGTGTAACTTTTAAATTAAACACAGAAAATATAAGTTCACTACCATTCTACAAAAGATTTTTAGCATACAAAGGAAATACTTATTCTACGACAAAAGAATATTTCGAAACGATGCCATTTCGAGGAGAGAATTATTTATTCATTTGTTGCCCAACAAATAATATTAAAAGAAGAATTCAAAAAGTAATATATCAGTAATAAGAATATCAGCAGACATTTTTATAAAAATTAGCTTACTCATAGAATTCATAGATAATGAATAGTAAATTGAAAATGTATTTTTCTGAAAAGAATAACCAAATAAGTTTGCCATCTCATTATATTTTCGTATTTTTGCAATCATGAAGTTGAGCATCATCATACCCGTATATCGCACACAAAATACACTACAACGGTGTTTAGAAAGTATCTTGTGCCAATCATTCACCGACTATGAGATAATCCTTGTGGACGATGGATCTCCTGATAATTGCCCATATCTCTGTGATGAATATGCACAGAAAGATGCCCGAATTAAAGTGATACACAAAGAAAATGGTGGATTAAGCGATGCACGTAATATAGGAATCCAACAAGCACAGGGCGAATATATTACCTTTATCGATAGTGATGATACGATAAAAAATGGTACACTTTCTGCTCTTTTGAAAGAACTGGAAAAATATCCTAATACAGATATATTAGAATACCCTATATTTGAAAGATTTGGACATACTACGAGAGAACATATTCTATCCTTTAAGGAAAACGAATATGATAACGCCATAGATTATTGGCTAACGGAAAGAGCATACAATCACACTTATGCATGCAACAAGATTTATAAACGCTTTTTATTTGAACGAATCCGCTTTCCAAAGGGTAAAAACTTCGAAGATGTCTTGACTACTCCATATATCATTGGACTATTGCCGATAAATGGAGATTTTCTGATGCCTAAAATCAGAACAACGAATGTAGGCTGCTACGAATACCGCTGGAATAATCAAGGTATTACAGCGAATGCTAAATATGAGGATTTATACCATCTCTATAATGGCCATAGCCAAACCATTCAGGTCATCATGAGCCAAATAGAAACACGGAAAGAACTTATCCAGAAATATAGCCTTTCTCTGCAAGACTTTATGCTGCAGATTCTCAATGTCCTACTCGACCTCTACGAGCTATCAGGCAAATATGAAGATAATCCACCAATTATCCACTATGTTGAAAAACTTGGTAAAGTGGTGAAAATCAAAGATTTAAAACTCAGATTATTAAACTTATTAGGTTATCATAACTTATGCAGACTCAACAGAATTATACACAGAATTTACAGGCACCGATAGTAAGTTTCATCGTTACGACTTACAATCTGCCCATCGATTATATCAAGGAATGCCTCGACAGTATCCTACAACTCTCCCTGAATCCTAAAGAGAGAGAAATTATTCTCATTGACGATGGTAGCGATATCTGTCCTTTGAATGATTTGGCGGAATATCTGCCAAATATCATCTACCTGCGCCAACCTAACCAGGGCGTAAGCGTAGCACGCAACTATGGTATGAAAATCGCTACTGGCAAGTATATCCAGTTTATTGATGGTGATGATTATATCCTAAAAGCAGCTTATGAACACTGTCTGGATATCGTGAGATACCATCAACCAGATATCGTCACATTCAATTACTGCAAAAATAATAAGAATATAGAGCCTTCATACGAATTGCCGACACCTGTTACTGGTACAGATTTTCTTAACAATAACAACCTCCATGGTGCTGCATGGTCGTATATTTTCCGCCACAGTATCGTTGGAAGCCTGCAGTTTACTCCAGGTATCGTTTATGGAGAAGATGAGGAATTTACTCCTCAACTCTTCTTGCGTGCAGAAAGGATTTTCAAGATCAATACTGAGGCTTATTTCTATAGAGACAACAAAAATTCGGTAAGCCATCAATATCATAAGGAGAAAATTCAGCTGCGTATGGACAATAGCATGGCAGTCCTTTTACATCTTCAGCAACTGTTGGACAAGATACCTGTGGCTGAGCGTCAGGCCCTAAACCGCCGTATCGCACAACTCACGATGGACTATCTGTATAATAATATTCGTCTGAACCATTCTCTGATCAGTTTGAATAAATGTATCAAGCAGCTGAGATCACATGGACTATATCCGCTTCCTGACAAGGATTACACCAAGAAATATACGATGTTCAGAAAAGCTATCAGTACTTATCTGGGAAGAATCGGACTTTTACTTTTCATTAAGAAATAAACAAGTTTTCTACTTATCATAATAAAAGTGCCCATTTTTTTAATATTTTAGACAAAACTGATAGTTGATCGAAAAAATGAAAATTCTACTTTTAGGCGAATATAGCAATGTTCATGCCACGCTTGCCGAAGGACTTCGCAAGTTGGGGCATCAGGTCACCGTTTTGTCGAACGGTGACTTTTGGAAAAATTATCCACGGGATATCAACCTGGTAAGAAAGCCGGGAAAGCTTGGCGGAATGCTTTATTTGGCCAAGTTATTAACAAATGTGCATAAACTACGTGGATATGACATTGTACAACTCATCAATCCAATGTTTTTAGAATTAAAAGCAGAACGCATCTTCCCTATCTACCGCTATTTACGCCGACATAATAAAAAGATAATACTGGGTGGATTTGGCATGGACTATTATTGGGTAAATGTATGTTGTAAAGATAAACCTCTGAGATACAGCGACTTCAATATCGGTGATGAATTACGGACCAATGCTGATGCGCTGAAAGAAAGAAAAGACTGGCTTGGAACGGAAAAGGAACGTCTCAACAAGATGATAGCGGAAGATTGTGATGGAATCGTAACTGGACTCTATGAATACTGGGCATGTTATCAACCAAGTTTTCCACAGAAAACTACATTTATCCCCTTTCCTATCCATACTTATCCACAATATTCCAACATTTCTGATGACATCCCTAAAAAGATAAAACTATTCATCGGTATCAGCAAAAGCAGAAGCGAATATAAAGGCACAGACATCATGCTCAAGGCTGCACAGGCCATTGCTCAGAAATATCCCGATCAGGTAGAACTACGCATAGCGGAAGGTGTACCATTTGCTGAATATGTAGAAATGATGAATGGCAGCGATGCTATCCTCGACCAGCTCTACAGTTATACTCCAAGTATGAATCCGCTGGAAGCCATGGCAAGGGGGATTATCTGCATCGGTGGTGGTGAGCCAGAAAATTACGAGATTATACACGAGGATCATTTACGTCCTATTATCAATGTGCTTCCCTATTACGAAAGCGTATATCAGGCACTGGAACATCTTGTATTGCATCCAGAACTCATTCCTTTGCTCAAACGGCAAAGTATTGAATACATCAGCAAGCATCACGACTATATCAAGGTTGCTAAAAGATACGAGGATTTCTATCAGGAAAAGTCAACCTGGCGAACTAATTGACATAACAGAATGTTGCCCAAATTATAGTCCTTAGTTTGGGCACTTGTTGCCCACCTCGTGAGCAACGGTTGCTCGTCTCATGTTCACCGGTTCCCCATCACGTGGTCCCCGAGGGACCGCTTGAAGGTCATAGCAGGAACTTCTGGATTTATCTTATTCCTGATTAGTATTTACATACTTCCTAATAGAAAATGTTCTTGCGTCTAATAGAAATCTTCGTTCAGCGTCGTTGAACGGCGGTTCAAAGACGTTGAATGTCCGTTCAACGTCTTTGAATGGACATTCAACGTCACTGAATGCACATTTTATCTAAGAAAGCTTTTTTTCTTATAGACAAGATACTTTTTTATATAAGAGATAAAACATCTTTTCTATAAGTTCATATCCATTAAAAAGGCACAAAAAAATGAGCTCTCATCACTATGAGAGCTCAATTTTTGCTTAATTTTCCTAATATATTTTGTATAAGTAAAAGATGATGATAACGTTTCTCAACGTCTGTTTGATTTAACTGATGCAAAGATACTGCCTTTTTCATGTAAGCAGTCGCAAATATCAATTTTTATAGGGTAAAATCTGATTTTACACCTAATTCAAACAGTTTTTACCACCCTTTTATTCTTTTTATCCACCTTTTTATTGTGATTTTACAAATATCCTATATGAATTTACACGTATTTTATGATAAAGAAAGCATTTTCTCAATCGGCTTTACAGCCTCTTTTGTTATATTTTCTTCCACTTCAACAGTAGGCCAACCATATTTCAAGGCGTTATAAATCTTCTGGAGTGTATTCATCTTCATATATTCACACTCATTGCAGCTACACCCTACTCCACCTTCACTTACCTCAGGAGGAACAGGATAGAATATAACCTGAGGACAGTTGCGCTCCAGTTCGTGCAGAATACCAGCCTCTGTAGCGATGATATATTCCTTGATTTCAGAATGCTCCTTGGCATAGTTGAGCATAGTAGCCGTAGAACCCTTCACATCAGCCACAGCCAATACCGGAGCCTTACACTCCAGGTGAGCCATCACCACAGCCTCAGGATGCTCTTTTTTGAGCTTTACGATGGCCTCAACAGAGAATTTCTCATGCACATGGCATCCACCATTCCAGAGGAGCATATTTCTGCCCGTCACGCTGTTGATATAGTTGCCGAGGTTATAATCTGGTCCAAAGATGATTTTTTCGTCCTGTGGGAAGCTGTCAATCACCTTCTTGGCATTACCGCTGGTAACCACACAATCGGTCAGCGCTTTCACGGCAGCAGTCGTATTCACATAACTTACCACCTTGTATCCAGGATGCTCTTCCTTATACTTTTTCAAATCCTCAGCCTTGCAGCTGTCGGCAAGTGAACAACCCGCATTCAGATCAGGACACAAAACCGTCTTGTCAGGACTCAGGAGTTTGCAAGTCTCTGCCATGAAGTGTACACCACACATCACCATCACCTTGGCATCCGTTTCAGCAGCCTTGCGAGCCAAGGCCAAACTGTCGCCCACAAAGTCTGCGATATCCTGGATATCCCCCACCGTATAGTAGTGAGCCAGAATAATAGCATCCTTCTCTTTGCAAAGCTGTCTGATTTCAGCTTTCAAATCCAAGGTCTCGTCAACAGGTTCGTCAACGTATCCTTTTTCAATCCATTCTTTTTTCACCATAACATTAATATTATATTTCTATTTTTAAATTTAAAAGAAAAGAATATAGGGATTATGATATGCCGTGGATAAGTGGATAAAAAATGCTCAGAAAGTTTGCATATTTAGTTATCCAAGTCTTTTCCCTACTTATTAAAAACTTATTCTCATACGTTCTTGTTGGCTCATAATGTTTTAAATGACTTATTAACATTTCCCCAATTCGGTGCAAAGTTAATAAGTTTATATCTTTTTTCGGTCAAAAATCGTGAAAAACTTCCTAAAAACTAAATAATAACCCTGTGGATATCCGCATTTCATAAGTCTGAGACGGGTATGTGTGGATTTCCACAAAGTTATTACAGAGTTATTAAGATGGTTATACATACACTTTTCCACGGATTTGTGGAAAATGGAGAGAAGTCTAAAAACAGATAGTCCCACAGATTTCACTGATTTACACAGATCTATTTGAAACCATGTGTAATTCTGTAATATCTGTGGGACTTTACAGGGTGTAGAGTGTGTGACTTATGACACATCCTCTATATATTTTTATAGTTTATCAGTTACTTTAGCAACTTTTTGATGCGTTCTACAATCATCTCAGGCTCAATATTGTTCAAGCAGGCATAGTCACCTCTCATGCAAGGCTTGTTGCCATAGATGCTGCAAGGACGGCAAGGCAGGTCGATTTGCACGGCATGGAGGATATTCTGATTCCATCCCATAAAGCCTGCGTAAGGATGTGTAGCACCCCAAACGCTGACTACAGGTGTGTGAACCAAGGAAGCCAAGTGCATGTTTCCACTATCCATGCTGAGCATGACATCCAGATGGCTCATCAGGTTGAGTTCCTGTGATAAACCGCTGAGTTGTGCAGAAGCATTGATAACTTGTGGATATTTTCCAGCCCACTCATTCATGATAGGAGTTTCGTCTTTTCCGCCTCCGAAAAGATATAAACGGGCTTGTGGATAACTGTGGATAAGTTGCTGGATAACTGTTTCCATCTTTTCCATAGGATAAATCTTTCCCTTGTGCGCAGCAAAAGGAGCGATACCGATCCATGGTGCCGCATTTTCCCCAGGTTTGTGGATAATTCCTTCCTGGTCTGTGAATATCTGTTCAGGAAGAGAAGTCAAATCCCCTTTTCCTTCTCCATAGATGGAAGTGAAGTCCAGATCTACAGGATAACCTAAGCGTGCAAAGACATCAGCATAGTTTTGGAAAGAAGTAGGTTGCTGCACAAACTGTTTGTTGTTGGCAGCTATGAGTTTTCTCTTTCCCTTGCGATGCTTGTCGATATGGGCAACTTTAAAGTTATCCAGATTGAATCTCATGCGTAAGTAATCCGAACGAAGAACACTATGCAGGTCGGCAATAACCGTAAACTGTTTAGCGACGAGGCGCCGGTAGAGAGCATTCAAGCCTTTGATACCTTTATATTCCCCTTTGATGTCAGCCTCCATAAATCCTATGTTGGGTGCAAGATCTGTGAAGAATGGTCTGGCAAAGGGGCGACTGAGTACGGTGATTCTTACGTGAGGATATTGTTTGGCCAAAGAATAGACTACTGGTACAGTCATGGCAACATCTCCCATGGCTGAGAATCTGATGACAAGGATATGCTCAGTTTTCATTCTTTTACTTCTATATATAATAATGTATAGGAAAGAATATGAGAAGAATGAACATCATAGAAACTTTCATCTCATATTCTTTCCGGTTAGGCTTATTTGTGTTGTCTTTGAAAGAAAGACTATTTCTGGTTGTAAAGTACTGGGTTTGTAGAAGGGTCGTTGTACATCTTCATCTGTCGATACACCTTCATATACTTACGTCCAGCCTCGATATCTTCCAGAAGCTGGTCGATAGCTGTGCTCAGATCCACCTGCTGCTCCAGGAGTACATCAAGTTTAGCCTGGCACTTAGCCTTATGCTCGGCAGAAGCCTCAGGGCGCTCCACCTGCTCCTTCATGTGATAGATTTTGAGGGCAAGGATGCTCAGTCGGTCAACAGCCCATGCAGGACTTTCCGTATTGATGCGAGCATCATCCTGTACCTTCACGTCTTTATAGATTTCACGGAAATAAGAGTCGATTTGTTCCACGAGATCAGTACGATCCTGATTACTCTTATCGATGCGGCGCTTCAAGAGCAGCGCTTCAGCAGGGTCAATCTGTGGATCGCGGATGATATCTTCGAAATGCCACTGAACGGTATCTATCCAACATTTCAAGTAAAGTCGGTTCTCAATACTACCCTCTTCAAAAGGGTTATTGATAGGAGTATCAATGTTATCTTTCACGTGATAATCGTTAATAGCCTGATTGAAAATCTTATTTGCTTTTTCTGTAAATGTCATATCGCTTTAATTATTAGTTCAACTTGTGCACAAAAGTAACTAAAATATTGCAAATAACCAACTAAAAATCAGAAAAAAGCAGATTTTTATGCACAATTTAGGGGTATTTGTGCACTTATATGCACTTTTTTCCTTAAAAAGTTTGCTTATATCAAAAAAAAAGTGTTCCTTTGCACTCGAATTTTTAATTAGAAATCGATTTATAAACATTTTAAAAGTTAAAATTATGTCAGAAATTGAAAGCAAAGTAAAGGCAATTATCGTTGATAAACTCGGTGTTGATGAGGCAGAAGTTAAGCCAGAGGCAAGCTTCACAAACGATCTCGGTGCAGATTCTTTGGATACAGTAGAGTTGATTATGGAGTTCGAGAAGGAGTTCTCTATCTCTATCCCAGACGATAAGGCTGAGAAGATTGCTACTGTAGGTGACGCTATCGCTTACATCGAGGAGAACGCTAAGTAATTTAGCAACTAATTTATACTAAATGGAATTAAAGAGAGTTGTTGTAACAGGTCTCGGTGCTGTGACTCCAGTCGGTAATACTCCTGAGGAGACTTGGGAGAGCCTTTTAGCTGGTAAGAGCGGTGCTGCACCTATTACTCATTTCGATACAACCCTTTTCAAGACCAAGTTTGCTTGCGAGGTTAAAAACCTGAACATCAATGATTGGATTGACCGTAAGGAGGCTCGCAAGCTTGACCGTTATACCCAGTTGGCTATGATTGCAGCTATGCAGGGTGTAAAGGATGCTAATATCGATCTTGAGAAGGAAGACTTAAACAATGTTGGTGTTGTATTCGGTGTAGGTATCGGTGGTATCAAGACATTCGAGGATGAGGTGAAGTACTTTGGTACTCACGAGGAGAACGGTCCTAAGTTCAATCCATTCTTCATCCCTAAGATGATTGCAGATATCGCTTCTGGTCAGATTTCAATCCACTTCGGATTCCACGGACCAAACTACACTACTACATCTGCATGTGCATCTTCAAGCAATGCTTTGGCTGATGCCTTCAACCTGATTCGTTTGGGCAAGGCAAACATCATCGTGAGCGGTGGTGCCGAGGCAGCTATCTGTGCATGTGGTGTAGGCGGTTTCAATGCTATGCACGCATTGTCAACACGTAATGATGACCCAGAGCATGCTTCACGTCCATTCAGCGCAAGCCGTGATGGATTTATCATGGGCGAGGGTGCTGGTTGCTTGATTCTCGAGGAACTGGAGCACGCTAAGGCTCGTGGTGCGAAGATTTATGCTGAGATGGTGGGTGAGGGCGAGAGTGCTGATGCTTATCACATCACAGCTTCTCATCCAGAAGGTCTTGGTGCTAAGCTCGTTATGGAGCGTGCACTTGCTGATGCCAATCTGAAGCCAGAGGATATTGATTACATCAATGTTCACGGTACATCTACTCACGTAGGTGATATCTCAGAGGCTAAGGCTATCAAGGCTGTCTTCGGTGATGCTGCTTACAAGCTCAACATCAGTTCTACCAAATCAATGACTGGTCACCTCCTCGGTGCTGCTGGTGCAGTAGAGGCTATGGCTTGTGTTCTTAGTGTGAAGAACGATATCGTTCCTCCTACTATCAACCACGAAGAGGGTGATAATGATCCTGAGCTCGACTACAACTTGAATTTCACCTTCAACAAAGCTCAGAAGCGTGAGGTTCGTGCTGCATTGAGCAATACATTCGGATTCGGTGGTCACAACTGTTGTGTAGTATTCAAGAAGTATGCTGAATAATTTTATAGATAGAATAAAGCTCTCTTTCCGCAAGGACAAAGAGCTTTATTTTTCTTTGTACCAGATTCTTGGTTTCTATCCTCACAATATCAGTTATTATAAGATGGCGCTGATGCATAAGAGCATTATGCACCGCAATTCCAAGGGAAAGCCTGTCAACAATGAGCGATTGGAATTCTTGGGAGATGCCGTGCTGGATGCTGTTGTGGGCGATATCGTATATCAACATTTCCCTGGAAAGCGTGAGGGATTTCTTACCAATACAAGAAGTAAATTGGTTCAGCGTGATACGCTCAATAAATTAGCCCAGGAGATGGGAGTCAACCAACTTGTTTTATCTAACGGACACAGTTCTTCTCATAACAGCTATATGGGAGGAAATGCTTTCGAAGCTTTGGTGGGTGCCATCTATTTGGACCGTGGTTATGATGCCTGCATGAAATTCATGAAGCAGCGCATTCTGGCAAAAATGATCAACATCGATAAGGTGGCTTATAAGGAGGTCAACTTCAAGAGCAAGCTTATCGAATGGAGCCAGAAGAACCGCGTGAACATTGAGTTTGTATTATGCGACCAGAAGAAGGATGGTAATGGAAACCCTATGTTTACTTTCCTGGTGACGATAGAAGGCATAGAGGGTGACAAGGGCACTGGATATTCCAAGAAGGAAAGCCAGCAGATTGCTTGTAAGCTTACCCTGGAGCGATTGCGCAAGGAACCGCAGTTTATAGATGCTGTATTCTCTGCCAAGGCCAACAGAACCAAGATGGAAGAGGAACCTGTGGAGAATGTTCCTGATACTGAGGTGAAGGATGACTTCATTATCTCTCAGAATACGGAAACTAAAGAGCCGGAGAAGCATGAGAATGTCTTCAAGGAAGAGGTTTTCGAGGATAGGGTTGTCAAGAAGGTAAATACTGTCGAGACAACCGATTCACAGGAAGAAGATGAATTTGATTTGAGCGATATTTCCGCACAGCCTAAGATACTGAGCCGTGAGGACATCATCGCTGCCGCCGAAGCCGCTGCATTTGCAGAGGAATAAAAGCAGACAATAAAGGTTTTAGTGATTGGCTATTTCACTAAAGCCTTTATTGGTATTATCATATTTTTTGCGCAAATAAATCATCCATTGTGATTTGTTTTTGCACGATATCGATATGTTTATTCTCCTTTATCCCAAAGGAAGTAATGAATGTAAGGATAAGAGATTTTTTAGTTTTTGTTTCTTCTAAGAATGTACTGATTTTATTTTGCAACTTTTCTTCGTATTCCTTACTAATCTCAAATGGACCATTATAGAATTTAATTTCACAGAGATTGATGGTTTCATCTTTGCGATCTATAAGTAAGTCGATTTGCGCGCCCTTTTCTGTTTTGTTGCTACGCCAGGAACATACTATCGTTTGAACACCCGATATGCCGAGGGACTGTTTGATGCTCTCTATATGGTTTAGGCAGAGCATTTCAAATGATAGTCCTATCCATATATGGTGCATAGGCGTATTTTGTGATGAAGACCAGAAATGAGAGTCTTGGTATTTATTGTGCTTGATGAATTTGAAGTAGAAGAGCGTGTAGAAATCTATCAATTGAAATAGTGTATTTCGTTTCTGACGAGAATCACCGCTCATTCTGGTGCTGGTGGAGAATGGTTCATATAAACGGATGAAACCGCATTGTTCCAACTCCTCTAAGACCGTGGAGAAAGCTCCATTGTCAGTAAGACCTGACGATTTCACCAATTCTTGACGTGTCATGCCAATACCCTTGTTGGCAAGAGTAGTAACCACGGCAATATGGTCGGTAGATTTTTTGAATAAGGCACGATATAGTTCGTCGAACTCACCTTTTAATTCTGCATTTTCCGCAAAGAATAGTTGGTCAATGTTTTGTGCCAAGCTCTTCGATTTGTCCATCATGGATAGATAATACGGTATTCCACCCATCACCATATAGCATTCTGCTATTTGTTTTCTGCTATATCCGAAGTGATATGTTTGGAAGTATTCTTCACACTCATGTAGTGTAAATGGTTTAAGAACCAAGTGGTGGGTTAGGCGATTGTGTAATCCTCCACGATTGTGAATTAAGTTGTTGATCATCCAAGAAGTGGCAGAGCCACAAACGATGAGTTTGATATCATTACGTAGTACAGCCCAACTATTCCAAAAGTTTTCCAATGCCGGGATAAAGCCAGATTTGGCAGTATCCATCCAAGGCAATTCATCTATGAAAATCACTTTTTTGCCGTGGGGGAGTGATTCCAAATATTGTTCAAGGCCATAGAATGCCAATAACCAACTCTTGAAAGTTTGAAGAGTTGCAGAGTGAGTATATTTTTGCAGAGCTATGCTAAAGTTGACAAGTTGTTCGCTTTTGCCAACGCCATGCATTCCTGTCATGAAAAAGGCAAAATGATCCTTTACGGCTTTTCTTATGAGAAAAGTCTTTCCCACACGTCTTCTTCCGTAAACGGCGATAAACTCAGATTTTTCAGAGTTTAAATATTTGTTGAGGTCTTCAAGTTCGACTTCTCTTCCTACCAACTCCTGTTCCATATTTGATTCGTTATTTTTTGCGCAAAGATACAAAAAAGTGGCCATTAGCGCAAATTATTCACGGATAATCTGCGCTAATGTATGCAAAAATGTATGTTAGCGCAAATTATCTGTTGAATCTTTTATCGTGTCCGCTTTGGGGAACTGCTATAATTTTTATATTGACTTGAAGAAAAATAAGCTTTATTACGAATAAAAAGTGCGAATTCCGAGCCTTAGTCATTCTTCTTTTCTTTTTAAAGTCATATATTTAATATTAAAAATAGTAAAAACTTTCTCTATATGAAAAGTTTAGGTTAATTTTGCAACTCAAAAGATATTAATATCATATATGAGTTTAACAAGTATAGTAAGCAACGTCTTCAAACCTCGCCAAAAGGAGTTGGAGAAGTACCTTTATGATGCAGAATATATGCAGCATAAAGTACTCATGCACCTTATCAATAAGGGCAAAAATACAGAATATGGCGTTAAGCATCTACTAAATACGACTGATTGTTACGAGAAATTCGCAAAAAATGTACCTGTCAATTCCTATGAGGAACTGAAAGGGGATATCGACCGTATGCGCCACGGAGAGCAGGATGTTCTCTGGCCTGGAACCGTGAAATGGTATGCTAAGTCGTCTGGTACTACCAATGACAAGAGTAAGTTTATCCCTGTTTCACGAGACGGATTGCATGGCATCCACTATGCCGGTGGCTTTGATGCCGTGGCATATTATCTCCGTAATAATCCGAAAAGTAAACTGTTTGATGGCAAGAGTCTGATTCTCGGCGGTAGCCATTCACCTAATTATAATGTGGAGGGAAGTCTGGTGGGAGACCTGAGTGCCATCCTCATCGAAAATATCAATCCACTTGCCAATCTGGTGCGTGTTCCAAAGAAGCAGACAGCTCTTCTGAGCGATTTCGAGGTGAAACGCGACCGCATTGCCCGTGAAACGATGAATAAGAACGTAACCAATATCTCGGGTGTTCCAAGTTGGATGCTCAGCGTATTGGTTCGTGTGATGGAACTTTCCGGCAAGAAGCATCTGGAGGAGGTATGGCCTAATCTGGAGGTCTTCTTCCATGGCGGTATTGCTTTTACTCCTTATCGCCAGCAGTATGAGCAGCTCATTACTTCTCCTAACATGCATTATATGGAAACCTATAATGCCAGCGAAGGATTCTTCGGTTTGCAGGATGATCCGTCAGACCCTTCCATGTCGCTCATGGTGGATTATGATGTCTTCTATGAATTTATCCCGATGGATGAATTTGGTACCGACAATCCTACCGTAGTGCCATTGCAGGGAGTGGAGATAGGCAAGAACTATGCGATGGTTATTACTACTTCCTGTGGATTGTGGCGCTATCTCATTGGTGATACAGTCATGTTTACCAGCAAGAATCCATATAAGTTTGTCATCACGGGTCGTACCAAGTATTTCATCAATGCCTTTGGCGAAGAACTGATTATGGACAATGCCGAGAAGGGACTGAAGTATGCTTGTGATAAGACAGGAGCCCAGGTGGCAGAATATACGGCAGCACCTGTGTTTATGGACAGTAATGCAAAGTGCCGCCATCAGTGGCTGATAGAGTTCTCTAAGGAACCGGCAAGTCTCGATGAGTTTGCCACATTGCTGGATCAGCATCTGCAGGAAATCAACAGTGATTATGAGGCAAAGCGCTTCCACGATGTTACTCTCCAGCATCTGGAGATTGTGAAGGCCCGTCCTAATCTCTTCAACGACTGGCTCAAGAGCAAGGGCAAGTTGGGTGGACAGCATAAGATACCTCGTCTGAGCAACAGCCGTAAGAATATCGACGAGATGCTCCAGATGAATCAGTAGATCATGGCTTCATCCGGAAGTTTATGATATATAAGGATAAGAATAATTAGCAGAAAGGTAAGAATAATGAAGAAGATATTAGATTTTTTAGTTGGAAACAGCCAGAAGGAAAAAACTCTGTTTTTGCCTCTCTATCTGCTTGCTTTTCTGCTTTTGGTTTCCTGTGCCAAGATGGGGCAGCCAGACGGAGGATGGTATGATGAAACTCCGCCTAAGGTGATAGGTGCCGACCCGGCAGATGGCGGAGTAGGGGTGAAGAGCAAGAAAGTAAGCATCTACTTCGATGAGTTTATCAAGCTCGACAATCCTTCTGAGAAAGTCATCGTGTCTCCACCTCAGTTGGAGGCTCCAGAAATCAAGGCTGCGGGTAAGAAAATCACCGTCTCTCTGGTCGATTCCCTGAAGCCGAATACGACTTATACCATTGATTTCTCTGATGCTATCAGCGATAACAATGAGAACAATCCGATGGGTAACTTCACCTATAGTTTTTCTACGGGCGAGGTCATCGACACCATGGAAGTATCCGGATATGTGCTCGAAGCAGAAAATCTGGAACCGATCAAGGGTATTTTGGTGGGTCTGTATAGCGATCAGGCTGATTCTGCATTCAAGACCAAGCCGATGCTCCGAGTGAGCCGTACGGATAGCCGTGGCCGTTTCGTAGTGAAGGGTATTGCACCAGGCTCTTATCGCATCTATGCCTTGCAGGATATGGATGGCAACTATATGTTCAATCAGAAAAGCGAGAAATTAGCTTTCTCTCATGACATCATCGTACCTTCCTGCAAGCCGGACGTCAGACAGGATACCACTTGGATTGATACCCTTCATATCAAGTCTATCGCCCAGGTGGATTACACCCATTTCTATCCAGACGATATTGTGCTGAGAGCATTCACCGAAACGCTTACCGACCGCTATTTTCTGAAGTCAGAGCGCAAGGAGCCCAACAATTTCTCTCTCTTCTTCAGTTATGGAGATAGCATCCTGCCTACCATCAAGGGTCTGAATTTTAATGAGAAAGATGCTTTCCTGCTGGAGGCAGCAGAGAAGAAGGATACCCTTACTTACTGGTTGAAAGATACTGCGTTGGTCAATCAGGACACGCTGCGGATGGAATTGGCTTATCGCATGACCGACAGTACCGGCGTATTGGTGAATAAGCTTGATACATTGGAGATATTGGCAAAGACTCCATACGCCAAGCGACAGAAACAGCTCAATAAGGAACTGGAAGACTGGACCAAGAAACAGGAAAAACTCAAGAAGAAAGGGGAGCCTTATGATTCCATCATGCCTCTCAAGCCATTGGAAGTGCAGGTGGGCGTCTCATCCCAGTTGGATCCGGATAAGAATATCCGATTTACGTTCCCTACGCCTCTCTCAAAGGCAGATACGGCAGGCATTCATCTTTATGCCAAGCATGATACGCTCTGGTATCGGGCACCTTTCGAGTTTAAGCCGGTTCCGAATAAGTTGAGGGAATATGAGTTGCGAGGCGAATGGCGTCCGAATATCGAATATAGTCTGGAAGTGGATTCTGCGGCATTCGAAGACATCTACGGATTGGCTACCACGGCTATCAAACAGGGATTCAAGGTATCTTCGCTGGATGAGTATGGTACTCTTCTGGTCAATATCACCAGTTTGACTGACGAACCACTGCTTGTACAGTTGCTCAATGGTCAGGATCAGGTAGTCAAGGAAGTGAAGGCCATCAATGGTGTGGCAGAATTTTATTATCTGAAGCCACAGAAATATTACTTGCGCCTGATAGTGGATCGCAACAATAACGGCAAGTGGGATACGGGCTGTTATGATGAAGACCAGCAGGCAGAAGAAGTATATTACTATCCTGGAGCTATCGAATGTAAGGCGAAGTGGGATGTCACGGAATCTTGGGATCCTAAGGAGAAACCATTGTCACACCAGAAGCCAGGTGCCATCACCAAGCAGAAGCCAGACAAGGAGAAAAAAGTAAAGAACCAGAATGTAGAGCGTGCCAAGAAACTAGGCATACAATATATTCCTAAAATATGATGAACTATGAAAAGAATGAAGTCATTGTGGATAGCAGTATTACTGCTGATGGTCAGCACTACAGTGTCTGCCCAGTGTACTTTCCGTAATACAGCCTTCAAGTCGGGTGAGTTTCTCACTTACAATTTGTATTACAACTGGAAGTTTGTGTGGGTGAAGGCTGGTACGGCCAGCATGTCTATTGTGCAGAGTACCAGGCATGGCAAGCCCGCTTATCGCACCTCATTGGTGACGAGAGGAAATCACAAGGTAGATGATTTCTTTGTCCTTCGTGATACGCTTTTGAGCTATACGGGTACCGATATGTCTCCGATGTATTTTCGCAAGGGAGCTCGTGAGGGCAAGCGATATACGGTAGATGAGGATTTCTACAGCTATTCTGGCGGCAAGTGTCATGTCAAGATGCATCGTCAGCGCAATGACGGTTCTCATTCCTGGAAGAAAGTCAGCTATGATGATTGCGTATTTGACATGCTGAACATCTTCCTCCGTGCCCGTAGTTTCGATCCTGCCAACTGGAAGAAGGGTTATGTAGTCAAGTTCCCGATTGTGGATGGCGATGGCCGTACTCCTGCCCAGATTAAGTTTGCGGGCAGAGAAACCATCAAGGCCGACAATGGTGTGAAGTATCGTTGTTTGCGTCTGGCTTATCAGGAGTATGAGAAGGGCAAGTATAAGCGCATCGTCGATTTCTACATTACTGATGATGAAAATCATGTACCCGTACGTCTGGACATGTTCCTGAAGTTTGGTAGTGCCAAGGCCTTCCTCATTGGTATGAAGGGCGTTAGAAATCCTGTTACTTCTATTGTGAAGTAATATTAGAATCTTATACTACTAATGAATTTACGAAAATCAAATAGGGGATTAGCATGGGTAATATTTTTATCCATGCTAATTGTTTCATGCACAGGTAATAAGGGGTATGACCAACTATTAGCAAAAGCTGATAGCTTGATGAATGTAGATGACGATTCAGCTAAGGTTGCCATCCAACTGCTTGATGATGTCAAACCTGAACTTACTGAGTTTATCTCGCAGAAGAATGCTTGCTAAAGTTTGTGGAAATTCTGGTAAAGGAAAAGATTTTGATGACTATATTTACCATATTTTATAAGTCAAATCCATCCTTGTAAATTTTTGTAAATATTTTATAAGTCTCTGAAAGATAGTTTCTTTCAGATGACTTGTAAAGTTTTGTAAATTATGAAGGCTTCATTTGTTTGCTATTTTTGAAAGAAACCGATAATTTTGTGGGCGGATTCAAAAATAACGTAACATGAAAAGGTTCTGAAAAAGGCAATGCGAAGTGTGACTTCTTGCTGGCCAACTATTATGCCTATGGATTTGGGGGTACTCCTGATTATTCAAAAGCAAAGGAGTTTTTGAATAAGGCTGTGCAAAATGGACATGGCTGGACTGTAGATATGACTCTTTTCAATAAGTTAGATTCTATCATCAAGCAAAATAACTTAGCTGCATCTAAGCCTTCTTTAGCCAAAGCGCAGGGAAGAAGTACAACTGTGAAAGTTGACAATTCTTCTGATGTTATAGGCTCTTGGAAAGGTACGATGTCTCTTTACGATTGGGGAAAAACAAGAGTGTTGTCAGAAGAACCTATAGCAATAGAAGTCTCACAAGATACGTGCCTTGTGGTAACTTGCCTTCAAAACGACTCCATCATATCAGTCTTTAGGTCTGATAAGCAGTTGGTAAATAAGTGGCAGAAAGAACATATCACTAAAGAAGACAAAATATACAAATGGATTCCATTGTCAATCTCTGTTTTGCGCAAACAGTTTCGACATCTGAACTTAATGGGACGAAATGGAAAGAGATTAGTCCTACTTATG
>UMHT01031742.1_pt1 | contig 37193 bp, 34 predicted proteins | sample 1965601 | NCBI WGS metagenome assembly UMHT01 (sample SAMEA4836105, study PRJEB28245) | human gut metagenome | biome: gut microbiome; material: fecal sample | place: Denmark | collected 2008 | reverse complement strand
CAACGTCTATTCATTATTATTTTGGCAATGCTGTACTAGTAGTGTGTTATCGCTATTGAGATTGAATACAGATAAGGTTGAAAATGATAAGATTAAGGAAATATTGAAAATAAGTATTGATAGTAGCAAAGGGAATGATATATAGGACAGACATTACAAAAGTACATAGTATTAATATAACATATTGAGTTGCACTTAGGAGAAATCTTAGGTGCTTTTCTTATATTAAAAATTTGAGGAAAGGAGCAGACAAAAATTGAATAAAGTTTACCGTCACTGGTGGCAATGGCTTATGAACGAACCATAGCCGCCTTTTTATTGCCCAAAAACAATAAACAGGAAATGGAGGATTGCCATGAGAAAGTATGACGTAATTTCCGCACTCTCCGAAGAAACCTCAAAGAGAGTGACGAGAAATGAAGAAAGCTGGAAGAAATATCTGAACACAGCATCAAGGCTCTACAAATACCCGTTCAAAGACCAGCTCCTTATCTATGCCCAAAGACCGGACGCCACAGCTTGCGCTTCCATAGAGATATGGAATGAAAAAATGCACTGTTGGGTAAACAAGGGCGCAAAGGGGATTGCGCTTCTTGACGAAGAAGGGAGTCCCTACACCGGATTGCGGTATGTTTTTGACATATCGGACGTGCATAAGGCAAGGCGTATCGGGCGTTTCCCCAAACTATGGGAGATGCGGGAGGAACATCAGGAAGCGGTTCTGAACCGTCTGGAAGGGATCTACGGGGATACCAACAAGGAAGCGGGATTCGTGGACAGGATCAGAGAGCTTGCTTCCCGGATTGCACAGGACTGTTACGGGGAGCTTGCTTCGGATATGGAGTATCTGAAAGAAGGAAGTTTTCTGGAGGAACTGGACGAACTGAATATCGCTGTGCGTGTCCGGGAAACGCTGGCGGACAGTATCGCCTACACTGTCTTAAAACGGTGCGGCATGGAAGATGCGGAACTGGCAGAGGAAATCCAGTTCCCCTATATCCATGAATTTAATACGGTGGAAACCCTGTCACACATCGGGGACAGCATATCCGATTTATCCAAGCCTGTGCTTATGGAGATTGGCAGGGCAATCGGAGCATATGACAGGGAAATTGCCAGAAGGGAAGCAGCGAAAAATTTTGTTGAAAAAGGACTTGCAAATACTACTGACACACGCTATAATGCTTTAAAGCGTGAAAGTGAAATACAGGACGTACAACCTGACACACAGACCGGAAATGCCGGGGAAAGGGGAAATAATGATGAATCTGACTTACGAGAAGAACGGGGATTATCTGATACCGATGCTGCAGATGGACGAGCAGCCGGAGGGGACACTGACAAAGTACGGGCTGATGAGGAAGAATTACTTACAGGAACACAAGAAGGGGATTTACACCGGACTTCTGCTGAAAGGGAAGCTGAAAGAGCATCTTCTGACCATTCAGGAACAGGCGGAGCAGAGAATGGAATTACTGACAGCGCAGATGGCGGAAGCCGAGGGCGTGACGGAGGAACTGAAAGCAGCCGATCAGATGAAGTGGGTGGGGATGATGAACAACATCAGGCACTCAGCGGAGGAAATCGTACTGAAAGAGCTGGTATACAGCCTGTAAATGAGGGAGAAACAACTGAAAATAAAGGACTGGCGGAGCCGGGCAGTGGAGAACCATTGTCCGGTCTTTCTTTGTCCGGGATAGAAAAGGGCATTTTGCAGTTTGATGAATTTATGGTGCATAAATGCCCGGATATTGCCGGGGTAATGCTTTTCGAGCCGGATAAGGGCAAACAGACGGAATATATCAAAAACAGTTACAGGCACAAGGAATTTACCGAGTTTTATGTAGGGGAGGAAAGAGCCGGGTACAGGGCGGACGAAAACGGTCTGACGGTCTGGAAGGGGAGCTATTTAAACCGGACAGCGGAGGCAACTGTATCATGGGAAACTGTGAGGGACAGCATCGCCTTTTACATGGAAAAGGGCGAATATCTGAAAGAGGGGCAGATACCGCAGTGGGAAGAACCGAAGGAAACGGAAGTTTACCAGCAGCTTAGTTTATTCCCCACGATAGAGGAACAGATCGGCACGATTGAAGCGGCGCAGGCAGGAGAGAAATATATCATGCCCGCCGCTTTTTCTCTGCCGCAGGAGCAGCTTGAAGCCATTTTACGGACAGGGGGCGGACGGGATAACAGCAGGAGCCGCATTTATGCCAAGTACCAGCAGGGAAAGACGCCGGAGGAAATGGCGGAGTTCCTGAAAAATGAGTATAAGACTACCGGGAAAGGATTTGACTTCGGGGAGAATCCCATTTCCGTCTGGTTCAATGAATCCGGCATGAGCATTGGCTATGGAATGTCAGCAAAGGAAGCTCCGGTTGCGGTGATGGGCTGGAAGGAAGTGGAGGGCGTTATCCGCTCTATGGTGGAAAATGGTTCCTACATGGGCGCAAATGAAGTGTTCCTTGTGGATGCGGTGGAACGCCAGAGGGTGGCAAATGACCTTTTTAATTTCTTCCGGGACGGTATCGGGGATGTGCCGGAGAATATACCAATTAAGGGTTACAACCACCCGGAGAGCATGACAAACCTCTGCGAGCTTTTATCCACGCAGGAGGGGCGTGATACGGTTGCCGGGGAGCTTTCCCACGCAAAAGAGCAGCTTGAAACCGGGGAAAAGCAGATAAAGTGGCGGTATGTGAAAAATCCGGAGCATCTGCTTTCAGAGATTGCGGATTTAAGCGCAGAGAAAACAGAATACCCGATGCAGGACAGCGTGGAAGTGCTGCATGAGGATTTTATCACACAGGACGAGATAGATAACCGTCTGACAGGCGGCAGCAACTATCATCATGGGCAGTTCCGTATCTATGAGTATTTCATGGAGGGGCATGACAAGAAAGAAAATATTGCCTTCCTTAAAAATGAATACGGGACGGGCGGCGGCTCTCCCGCCCTAATCGGTTCAGACCGGAGTGATGAATGGCACGATTCCAAAGGAATCAAATTGGGGAAAGGCAGGATAGGCGATCCATACGCAAAAGTGCTTTTAACATGGAACGTGGTGGAGAAGCGTATCAGGGAGCTTGTCAATGCGGATAAATACCTTACGCCGAAGGGGAAGGAAGCCTTTGCGCAGTACAAAAAAGAGCAGGCGGAGGAAGCCATGCGCCGGGAGCAGGAAAAGCTGGAGCATGGTATCCGGGTGGAGTGTAAAGATGCCATAGAACAGGCGATTGCGGAGAAATTTGACGGTTACACATTTCCGAGGGATACCGCAGAGGGCGTTATCCGGCAGTACGGGAAGGAACGGGTGGAGATCGTCCTTGCCAATACAATCATGCACTTATCCCATGACGGGCGGTTTTCCCCAAACAATAAGGAATGGGCGGAAAGCCTTGTGCCTTCCGCTGACTGGCAGGCAAGGGATTATATCGTCACTTCCCACCCGGCTGTTTTGGACGGTTTCACCAATCAGGCAAGGCGGTTTATAGAGCGTGACAGAGAACCGGAAAAAATGGCTGTACCAGAACAGGAAGCGGAAATTTCCGGGGAAAATGTTCAAAGTCCCGAACCGAAAAATAAAATAAGTGACAGTGAAAAGGCATTGACGGAAAGGCTTGCGGAGATGTCCGCTGTGGTGAAAATCTGTGGTGCGCTGTCCATGAAAGATGTGGTCGGCTGGAATGAGGATACCGGGGCAGTTGCCATAGAGGACGCTGACAGAAGGTTAGAGGGCAGGGCAGTTTATGACACCCTGTTTCTGGAAGCCGCTAATTATGTACTGATGCAGTCATTAAGCGGCAATGCGGAAAAAGCGGTGGAGATGGATGCCCTGCTGAAGGAAGCACAGAAGTATGCGGCACGTTATGAGAACGAGCCGGGACAGCAGAGGGAAGGATACTTTGCGGAAGTATCTGAAGCAGAGTCGGCAGGAGAACGCCGGGAAGAACATCACCCGGATGCAGAGCCGGAAAAACGGACAGAAGAACCGGAACAGGAAGAAACAATACGCTTTACGGTTACGGAAACTTCGGATGCCTTTACAGAGCCTTATGCGGTATGGGACAGCGAAACACAGGATTATTATGTAACAGACGATGGCACAGTGCCGACATTTGGCACACCAGAGGAAGCGGATGATTTCTGTCAAAATCTCAACGGAGATTTACAGGGGAAAGAGGCAGAAAATATTGTTACAGAGCCGGGAACTGTTTCAGAATCAAAAGATTCTGCTGAAAAAGATGATTTCCCCGACATTGACACACAGGCTGTCCGGGAAGGTCTGGAAAAAGCCGGGATTGTGGACGGGCAGTTAGTAGATGAAACTGCCTTAGAAAACGATCCGTTTATTAGGCAGGTCATGGGCGATGTGGAAACGCTGACCGGGGGCAGTCCGCCAGAGCCGGGGAAAGCATCTCAAAAAGAGCCGGAGATTGATAAAACAGGCGCAGTCAATTACCGCATCTCTTTTAATGAAGCGGAGAATACCGGGAAAGGATTTGCGCCGAAAGAGAAATTCCGGCAGAACGTGGAAGCCATACGAACCCTTGAAAAGATTGAGGGGGAACGCCGCACAGCAACGCCGGAGGAACAGGAGATTTTGGCAAAGTATGTAGGCTGGGGCGGTCTTGCCGATGCCTTTGATTCTTCCAAAGCAAATTGGGCGAATGAATATCAGGAATTAAAGAGCCTGTTATCCCCGGAAGAATACGCTTCCGCAAGGGAAAGCACATTAAATGCCCACTATACAAGCCCGGTCATTATTCAGGCAATCTATGACGCTGTGGGGAAAATGGGATTTACCAGAGGGAATGTGTTAGATCCCGCCGCAGGCATCGGGAATTTTTATGGCTGTCTGCCGGAGGAAATGGCGGGGAGCAGGCTCTACGGGGCGGAGCTGGACGGGATTACCGGGCGTATCGCAAAACAGCTTTACCCTCATGCGGATATTAAAATCACAGGATTTGAGAATACCAGTTATCCCAATGACTTTTTTGACGTGGCGGTGGGAAATGTGCCTTTCGGACAGTATAAAGTGTCTGACAGGCAGTATGACAAGCACAATTTCCTCATACACGATTACTTTTTTGCAAAGACGCTGGATAAGGTCAGACCGGGCGGCATCGTTGCCTTTGTCACTTCAAAGGGGACTATGGATAAGAAAAACCCGGAAGTGCGGAAATACCTTGCACAGCGGGCGGAGCTGTTGGGGGCAGTCCGGCTCCCGAACACAGCGTTTAAGGAAAATGCGGGTACGGAGGTCACTTCGGACATTCTGTTTTTAAAGAAGCGTGACCGGGTGTTAGATATTGAACCGGACTGGGTGCATCTGACAGAAAAAGACGGTATCGTGATGAACCAGTATTTCGCAGACCACCCGGAAATGGTACTCGGAAAAATGGAGATGGTTTCCGGGGCGCATGGCATGGAAAGCGCCTGCCTGCCGGACACTTCCCTTCCCCTGTCGGCGCAGCTTAAAAATGCGCTCTTTTATGTGGAGGGCAGCATTGAGCAGGCGGATTTTAACGAGATTGATGATGAGCTGGCAAGGGAGAACATACCCGCCGATCCGGACGTGAAGAATTACAGCTATACGGTTGTGGACGGTAAAGTATATTACCGGGAAAATTCCATTATGAAGCCTGTGGACGTTTCGGAGAAAGCGGAGCAGCGCATGAAGGGCATGGTGGCAATCCGGGACTGTACGCAGGAGCTGATAAACTTCCAGTTGGACGAGTACCCGGAGGAAATGATTTTAAACAAGCAGGCGGAGTTGAACCAGTTATACGATGATTTCTCCAAGAAATTCGGTCTGCTGAACTCACAGACCAACCGGAGGGCGTTCAATCAGGATTCCAGCTACTGCCTGTTATGCTCCCTTGAAAATCTGGACGATGAGGGGAATTTCATCGGCAAGGCGGATATGTTCTCCAAACGTACCATTAAAAAGCAGGAGGTTGTGACGAGCGTGGACACAGCCAGCGAAGCGCTGGCGGTATCACTTAGCGAGAAGGCGGGCGTGGACTTAGCCTATATGTCGGAGCTTGCGGATAAGAGCGTGGAGGAAATCACAAAGGAGCTTGCCGGGGTAATCTTCCAGAACCCGGTCACAGAGGAATGGGAAACCGCAGATGAGTATTTAAGCGGGAACGTGCGGGAGAAGCTGTCAGTGGCGAGAACCTTTGCGGAAAACCACCCGGAATACGCCATTAACGTATCTTCTCTGGAGGGCGTACAGCCGAAGGAACTGGACGCATCGGAGATTGAGGTGCGTGTGGGCGCAACATGGATTTCCCCTAAATATATCGAGGACTTCATGCGTGAAACCTTTGAAACGCCGGAATACCTTTTTGACCGGAACACAATGGGCGTACTCTATTCCAATGTCACCGGGCAGTGGAACGTGAAGGGGAAAAACGCAGACCGGGGAAATGCCCTTGTCAACATGACTTACGGGACAGGGCGGGCAAACGCCTATAAGATTCTGGAGGATTCCTTAAACCTGCGTGACACCCGTATTTTTGACATTGTGACGGAGGACGGGAAGGAAAAAAGAGTCCTCAACAAAAAAGAAACCACACTGGCAAGCCAGAAACAGGAAGCAATCCGGGAAGCCTTTAAGGACTGGGTATTCCGAGATCCGGAGCGCAGGCAGGATTTGTGTGCAAAATATAATGAGCTTTTCAATTCCACCAGACCGAGGGAATATGACGGTTCGCACTTAAAATTCCCCGGCATGACGCCGGACATTGCACTCAGACCGCACCAGCTTAACGCTGTGGCACATCAGCTATACGGGGACAACACGCTCCTTGCCCATTGCGTGGGTGCGGGAAAGACCTTTGAAATGATTGCGGCGGCAATGGAAAATAAAAGATTGGGATTGTGCCAAAAGAGTTTATTTGTTGTTCCAAACCATTTGACGGAGCAGTGGGCGAGTGACTTTCTGCGCCTGTATCCGGGTGCGAATATCTTAGCGGCAACCAAGAAGGATTTTGAACCCGCCAACCGGAAGAAATTCTGCTCCAGAATCGCAACGGGAGATTACGATGCGGTGATTATCGGTCACAGTCAATTCGAGAAAATCCCGCTTTCCACCGAAAGGCAGATGGCGATGATTGAAAGGCAGATAACAGAAATTGAAATGGCTATCGAATCTTTAAAAGCGGAGAATGGCGAGCGTTACTCCATTAAGCAGATGGAAAAGACGAAGAAATCCCTGTCCGCAAGGCTGAGCCGCTTAAACGATTCCAGCCGGAAGGACAATGTTGTGACCTTTGAACAGTTGGGCGTGGATCGGCTGTTTGTGGACGAGAGCCACAATTATAAGAACCTCTTTTTATACACAAAAATGCGGAACGTGGCGGGCATCGCACAGACGGAAGCACAGAAATCTTCGGATATGTTTGCCAAGTGCCAGTACATGGACGAGCTGACTGGAGGGAAGGGCATCACATTCGCAACAGGTACGCCAATTTCAAATAGTATGACGGAGCTTTATACCAATATGCGGTATCTCCAGTACAATACCTTACAGCGTCTGGGGTTGGGGCATTTCGACAGTTGGGCGGCATCGTTCGGGGAAACACAGACAGCGATAGAGCTTGCGCCGGAGGGGACTGGATACCGGGCAAAAACAAGGTTCGCCAAGTTTTTCAATTTACCGGAACTGATTGCATTATTCAAAGAAAGTGCGGACATTCAGACACCGGATATGCTAAAACTTCCTGTGCCGGAAGCAGATTATGAAAATATCGTGTTAAAGCCGAGCGAGTACCAACAGGACATGGTTCAGTCCCTTGCGGACAGGGCGGAAGCAGTCAGGGACAGGAAAGTGCAGCCGAACATCGACAATATGCTTAAAATCACAAATGACGGAAGAAAGTTAGCGTTAGACCAGCGGCTCATCAATGATATGCTCCCGGATGAAGAAAACTCCAAAGCCACAACCTGTGTGGAGAAGGCGTTTGAGATTTGGGAGCAGACAAAAGGGCAGAAATCGGCACAGTTAATCTTCTGCGATTTATCAACACCGAAGGGAGATGGGACATTCAACGTATATGAGGACATCAGGGATAAACTTATGGCGAAGGGAGTGCCGGAGAGTGAGATAGCATTTATCCATAATGCCAATACGGAAACAAGGAAAGCGGAGCTGTTCGCAAAAGTAAGGAGCGGGCAGGTTCGTTTTTTGTTAGGCTCAACCGCAAAGATGGGAGCCGGGACAAACGTACAGGACAGGTTGATTGCTTTACACCACCTCGATGTGCCCTGGCGTCCGTCCGACATTGAACAGCAGGAAGGGCGGATTTTAAGGCAGGGCAATATGAATGACAAGGTGAAAATATTCCGGTATGTGACAGAAGGGACATTCGACAGTTACTCATGGCAGCTCATCGAAAATAAGCAGAAATTCATCGGGCAGATTATGACGAGCAAATCCCCGGTCAGAAGCTGTGAGGACATAGACGAAGCGGCTCTCACCTATGCGGAAGTGAAGGCTCTGGCAACGGGCAATCCCTACATAAAAGAAAAGATGGATTTAGATATTCAGGTATCCAAGCTAAAGCTGTTAAAGGCGAACCACACCAGCCAGAAGTACCGATTAGAGGATAACATCGTGAAGCACTACCCGGTGCAGATCGCTTCCATGAAAGAACGCCTTGCGGGGTATTGTGCCGACATTCAGACCTACACACAGAATAAATTCCCGGATAAAGACACGTTCTCCATAAAAATCGGAAACCGGGTATATACGGACAAAAAGGAAGCCGGGGCAGCGCTAATTGATATGTGCCGGAGCGCAAAACAGCCGAATATGGCGGTCACAATCGGGGAGTATCAGGGATTTAAGATGAGCGTTTCCTTCGATTCGTTCTTTTCCAAGTTTACGGTGAACCTAAAGGGCAACATCAGCCATGAGGTGGAGATTGGCACTGATCCGTTGGGAAATTTGCAGAGGTTAAGCAACGCCTTAGAGGGTATGACCGGGAAAATGGAGACGGTGGCGCAGAAGCTGGAGAACGTGGAGCATCAGCTTGAAACCGCAAAGGTGGAGGTCACAAAGCCATTCGCACAGGAAGCGGAGCTTGCGGAGAAGCTGGAACGCCTGACAGAACTAAATGCCCTGTTAAACATGGACGAAAAGGGCGGCGATGGAATTGATATGGACGATGAGCCGGAAAATGACGGGGAACAGGAGGAACTTGATACAGAGGAAACGGGGCGTGATGCGGAAGCGGTGGCGGATGCGCCTTTTAAACCGCAGATGAACCGGGCAGTATCGGAGAAGGTGGCGGAGCATGGGAAGGAGAGGATGTTAGCCTACAGTCCCAGAGAGCGCATTTCCGTAAAAGAGAAACTTGCCGAGATGCGGGAGAAGGCATATGGGCAGAAAGCGCCGGAAAAGCCGGATTTGCCAAAAGGCAGGGGAAAAGAAGAAACTTTATAACATTTTTGGATAACGGGCAGCGGATGAAAGCTGCCTGTTTCCATTCTTTCAGGAAAAAGGAGGTCAAGGTGAATAAACATACAATCGGAGATTTGTACCAGATGCAGTCACTCCCCCTTTCCGCCAAAATACGGATGACACAGTACCGTATCCGGGAATGGGTGGACTATTATGGGGATGACGGCGTTTATATCAGTTTCAGCGGGGGCAAGGACAGCACTGTTTTATTTCATATCGCAAGGGAGATGTACCAGAACATAGGGGCAGTTTATGTAGATACAGGGCTGGAATACCCGGAGGTCAGGGAATTTGTGAAACAGCATGAAAACGTGGAGATTATCAGACCGAAAATGAATTTCCGCCAGATTATCATAAAATACGGATACCCATTTATCGGTAAGGAAGTAGCTGCCTGCGTATATGGCGCAAGGCGGTATCTGGAAAAACTGGCAGAACAGGAGAAAAATATGGGAAGCGGCGAAGTCATTCCCAATTACAGCTACATAGCGGATTTGGTAGGCATAGACCGCCGGGAGGACAAAGAAAATGCGGCATACCAGAGCCTGAGCCGGGGAGAGATACCCAGTACGTATATTAAAACACCTGTCCGGTATCTTATCCTGCAGGGGAAATATGTACATAAAGAGAACGGGGTGGAAACATCGGAATATTCCAAGATGTATAACAAAGAGAGGTACAAGTTCTTTCTGGATGCGCCTTTTGAAATATCAGACCATTGCTGTTCCATTATGAAAAAAGCGCCCATGCATAATTACGCAAAGAAAACAGGGAAAGTGCCGATGACAGCGCAGATGGCGAGTGAAAGCAGGCTCCGGACAATGAACTGGCTGAAAAATGGCTGTAACGGTTTTGATATGAAAAGCCCGATCAGCAACCCTATGTCATTCTGGACGGAACAGGACGTATTGGAATACATCCACCATAACCATATTCCGATTGCAGATGTATATGGGGAGGTAGTGGCAGATTATGGGAAAGGGAAGGCACAGGGAAATTCAATGGACTTGGGCATTTTTGATGTTGGGAAGCCTGTATTTGATACTACCGGATGTGACAGGACGGGATGTGTTTACTGCGGTTTCGGCTGTCACAGGGAGAAATCGCCAAACCGTTGGGAGCTTGCCGAGAAGCTCTCAAACCCGGCAATCATAGATTATATGATGCGTGGAGGGGCGTTTGATGAAAAAGGTATCTGGAAGCCGGATAACCGGGGACTTGGTTTCTGGTTTGTCGTAGAGTGGATCAATGTGCATGGAAAGCTGCATATTGTAATGCCGCACAGGGAGGAATATCTTGGGCGGTACATGACGGAAGATACAGAGAAATATCTTGCAGCATAAAAATAAAGGCATGGGAAGGAGAACCATAATGGGAAAAAAGAAAGCGGATCAGAAAACAGGAAAAGAGATTCTTACATTTACAGTGGCGGAGTGCGGGGAATACCACAGCTTGGGAAAATACTATGAGGGCATTCAGGCATTGGAGGAAGCGGTCAGCCTTTATCAGCAGATACCGCCAGAGCGCATGAACGGCGTCCCTTCCATTGGTATCAATCTCCATGTGGGAGGGACAGATAAAATGGAGGACGTGCAGGCGGATATACTTTCCGGTGACGAAATAGACATAGGCTTTATCAAGCTCATACCGGAGCTTTGCGGGAATCCGGAGGTACAGGCGGCGGTAAAGATGATAATTGAAAAGTTTCCGGATAAAGAGGTGATTGAGTATTAAAACCATAATGTCGGAAATATCAGGCATATAGGGGCAGTCAAAAAGGCTGTCCTTTATTACATTTAAAATTTGGAAAATGGAGGTATCAGAAAAATGGAAACAGCAGGGCAGAACACAAAACAGGTCATGGAGGAAAACGACGCATTAAAGCATCTTATAGAGTTGCTTAACCAGCAGGACATGAAAGAGCAGTCACAGGATTTTATGGGTGTTTTCTGGTATGTGGCGGGTATGCAGGTACAGCTTGCCGCAATGGTGGATGAATTACAGAGTGTCCGGGAGCAGCTTTCGCAGATGCAGGAGAAACAGCCGAAGTCCGTTACGGAGAACCTTATGGAGAAAATATCCCACCTTCAGGAGAAAGTCACAAGCTTGTCGGAACGACTGACAGCGGTAAGAAACCGTCTGGCGGAAACAGCAACGCAGGCGGTCAACGCTTTTAAGGGAAAAGGCAAGGCGGAGATGTGCAAGGTTCTCCAGAAAGGAATCTCCGGCATGAAGTCCATGCTTTCCGGCTACCGGGAGCGTCTGGTTGACGTGATGACGGACTGTGAAAAGACAGCAAACCAGATTGACAGCATTGGGGACGAGTTAAAGCAGATCGGGAACAGCGTTTCCAACGTGGGCAGACTGTTAGCCGGGAGAGGCACGAAAGAGGTATCGGACGAAAAGCCGGGTGTCGGTCTGACAAGGGCAGTCAACACGCCTGTAAAAAAGGCGGTGGAGAACCTGCGGAAGAAGATTGACGGGGCGGATCAGGCGTTTGAAAAGCTGGATCGGCTCTCTGCCCGTCTGGATGCCGGGAAAGAAGAGGAGAAAGGAGGGCGGGTGTCCGTAAAGGATAAGCTGTCGCAGATGAAGGAAAAGGCGGGACAGCAGAAAAAAGCGCCGGAGCCGGATAAGGCAAAAAGCAAAGAGGAATGTTTATAAAACTATCAGCAAATAAAAATATCCAAAGCGGGGGCAGACAGGGAAACTTATCTGCCCTCTGTTTTTATGGAGGAAAAGGAGAGATAACCATATGGCAGATGCAAGAACTGAAAAACAGAAAGTAAAAGAGATAACGGACAGGCTGGAGGAAGGCTTGAAGGAGCTGTTTGAAGGGGAGAAATATAAAAGCTATCTGAACACCATGTCAAAATTCCACAATTACAGCGCAAACAATATCCAGCTTATAGAGATGCAATGCCCGGATGCGACATACGTTGCCGGGTACAAGGCATGGCAGCGGAATTTTGAACGCCATGTAAACAAGGGCGAGAGGGGTATCCGTATCCTTGCGCCAGCACCTTATAAAATCAAAGAGGAACAGGAGAAGATTGATCCGGTAACGAATGAGCCTGTGCTTGACCGGGACGGGATGCCCGTCATGGAGGAAGTGGAGATAAAGATACCCGCCTTTCGTGTCGTGACAGTGTTCGATTATTCCCAGACGGACGGGAAAGAGCTTCCCGGACTTGGCGTGAGTGAGCTGCATGGGGATGTGGAGCGTTACCGGGATTTTATGGAAGCGTTAGAGAGGGTTTCCCCTGTTCCGATTCGCTATGAAAGCATGGAGGGCGAGAAGAAAGGCTATTTTATTGATTTAAGCCGCCCTATCGCCATTAAGGAGGGCATGAGCGAAGCGCAGACCGCAAAAACCGGAGTCCATGAAGTGGCACACGCAAAGCTCCATGCAAGGGAGATAGAACATGAAACAGGGTTTGACAAAGACAGGGAAACAAAAGAGGTGGAAGCGGAAAGTATTGCCTACACCGTATGCCAGCATTTCGGGATTGACACGTCTGATTATTCTTTTGGGTATATCGCCGGGTGGAGCAGCGGAAAAGAGATGCCGGAGCTGAAATCTTCCCTCGACACCATACGCCGGACTTCCTCGGAACTGATAAAGGGGATTGAAGCGCAGCTTCTGGAGATTGAAAAGGAACGTGCTGCAGAACAGTCACAGGAGGACATTATCCTGCTTGTGTCAAATACAGACCGTTCCCAATATGACCTTTTGAATGTTAAGGGCATGGAGAGGACGGAAATATTTAATCTGCTGTCTGCTATGAAAGATGATGACAGGCAGAGCGTGGAAGCCTACCTTGAAAGAGCCGGGGCATGGGTAACGCTGCTTGCCAATGAACGGAGTGAGGAAGTAGAAGAATATCATTTAGATTATGCCTATGATACGGATACCCATGAGATAACCGATTACAAGGCATTGCAGGAAGAACGGGAAAAGGCGAATGTCCCGATTGAGTATGGCGATGTGATTGTAAGATTCTCCACACCGGACAGCGGGGAATATGAAACCATTAAAATCACAAATATGCAGTCGGAAGTGCAGAATGCCCTGTACGACATACTGATGCATGAAGTGGACGGGCAGGAGGGAAATGCTCTGGATTATCTGCGGGAGAAGGGTTTTGAGTTTGTTCCGATTATGAGAAGCGGAGGCTTGAATGACGGTTATCCGCAGTTCTTTGATTATGACATGGATATGACGGAAAAGGAGCTTTATATCGCTTCGGAGCTTCCGGCAACGGTACAGGCGGAGCAGCTCATTAACCGCATGGAATTTCACAGGTCGGTATATGACAGCGACGAGCGCAATCTGATTATGAACCATGCGTATAAGCTGGATGATATGTATAAGACCACTTCCCTTGCACACTCTATTGCGGAGCAGAAAGACGATTCAGCCTTGCTTTGGGAAACGATCAGGGTGGCGCAGGAAGAAATTGACGCTCTCCCGGACGGAATGGTGGGGCTGTCGGAAATGCACGAATACGGATATTCATGGGATGAAATGCTCCCTCTGACAAAGGATATGGCATCGGAGCTGTTCGGGGAAGATGTTTCGGTGTACCAGCTCCACGCAGACGGTTCAGAAACGCTTGTAGAGGACAAGGCGGCATTGCAGGGGCATGACGGGCTGTTCGGTGTGGAAAAAGGTGATTGGAACGCTTATAAGGAATACCAGTCCATGAAGCAGGAATTGGAGGACAGCGAGCTTAACCGGGAAGCACAGCTTTTGTATGGCAATGAGGGAAGGTTTGGCATCTATCAGCTTAAAGATTCAGCAGAAACAAGGGATATTCGCTTTATGGATATGGATTACCTTGAAAAAGAAGGTATCCCGGTTTCCAGAGAGAATTATACCCTTGTCTATACCGGGGAACTGAAGGAGGGCATGAGCCTTGAGGATATTTATACCAAGTTCAACATAGACCACCCGGCAGATTTTACCGGGCATTCCCTTTCTGTAAGCGATGTGGTGGTGCTGCATCAGGACGGGGAAAACACAAGCCATTATGTGGATTCCGTTGGTTACAGGGAGATACCGGAATTTACAAAGGAGCTTTCGGTATCGGCGGAAATCAGCACAGAAAAAGATGCGGTCAGGGAGGAAACAGCGGAAATCCCGGCAGAAACAGCGGAAGAGCATACAGCGGCAGAGCCGGACAATGACAAAGTTTCCTATTATGTCATTGAGGATTTATCCACATGGGCGGAGAACAGCCCGGAAAAAAGCAGGCTGGAGCGTTTTGAGAGCCTTCCGGAAGCAATGGCGAAATTCACAGAGTACCGGGGAAAGGAAACAGAGGACAAGCCGGATATGGCGAGGGCAACTTTCGGCTTCCATGTCAATGGCAGCGAATTTGATCTGATCCACGTCAGAAACCATGAAAACTGTCTGTCACTGGATTTTACGCACAGCAAGGCGGCAGAGGAAAGCAGCCGCTTCATGGAGGATTTGCAGACTTTAAATCACGAGGTCGGCTTTGACAGGGTACGGGTTCACCGGGAAATGTCGCTGGAGGAAATCAAGGATTTTGTGAAACAGCGGTTTGAGTACCAGCTAAAGAGCAGTGGTCTTGACGATATTTCCCTCTATATGGACAGGTTTGATGCCCTCTATGGACAGGGGAAAATGGAACACCTCATGCCAACAGCCAGCCAGAAGCATATCGTGGAAGATGTACCGTTTACGGAGTGGGAAAATCCGTACATAGACACCAAAAGCCAGACAATGGGCAGAGAAGAAACAGAGCTTGCCTTCCGTCTGGCAGACCGTTATATCAGTATTCAGGAAGCCACAGAGGGGTATGATTACACCATTTATGATATGAATTACCGGGAACTGGACGGGGGCGTATATGACAATCCGGATATAACAATCAGACAGGCACTTGACGAGATTGTGACGGATTTGAAAGAGCCGGCGCACAGGAGCAGTCTGGAGGGCAGTATCCGCACTGACGATGAACTGATACCGATTGATTATGACGGATTGATAGAAAAGGCAGAACAGGCGGCAAAAGAGCAGCTTGAGGAACGTATCAGAACCGAAGTGCCGGAAGCGGCGGAAAGCAAAGTGATAGCTGATTTTAAAGCCAGAACTGAGGAATTATTTAACCCTGTCAACGGGCAGACGCAGGAAGATATAGAAATGAGTGTTTACGCCTATTTACAGTCCAAAATTGACGAGTATGGGATGGATATAGAGCTTGTGGATATGGCGGTGTCAGGAAGCAGGTGCAGGGGGTTAGAGAAAGCTGTATCTGACCTTGACGTGGTTGTGGAGTACCGGGGTGGGGAGAATGAAGATGCCCTGTTCAATGCCTTCAACGAGGACGGTTTTACAATCGGCGGCGTTAAGGTGGACATCAATCCCATTACAGAGGGAAAGACCGGGACACTTGGGGAATATCTTCCGGGTGTGGAAGCCTATCTTGCGGAAAAAAGAGCCGCCCTGCAGGAGAAAGCCGCAGGGCAGGCACAGGAGGAAAAACATACGGTTGTCACCCTTACAGTGGCGGAGTGCGGGGAGTTCCACAACCTCGGAGAGTACCATGAGGATATAGCAGGCGTGGAGGAAGCGATTTCTATTTTCAACAGTATTTCGCCGGATAGGATGAACGGTATCCCAAGCATCGGCATCAATATCCATACAGAGGGGACAGAAAGCTATGAGGACACACAGATGGATATTGTTTCGGGCAGAGTTGCGGATTTGGAGATTCTGAACTATGTGCCGGACATTACGGACAATCCGAAGGCGGTGGAGGTCATTGCGGAGCTGATCGACAAGCTGCCGGATATAGAGGTCAGGGGTTCTCTGGAGAAGTGGCAGGCGGCTTTCCTTGCTGCGGAGATAGACCAGCTTTCCTACGATTATGACACTTACCAATACAATCATACAGTGGAGGACAGGGAAGCGCAGATAGCGAACATCACAGAGGACATCAGGAACGGGAATACCGGGTATCTGAATGATTTCCTCAATGCGCTCATTTCAGACAGTATCCGGGAAGGCATGACGGATATTGTCGGGAAAGGGACGGAACTTGACGACAGTGAGGGCATACAGACCGCAAGGAAGGCGAAGGAGCTGTTAGACAGGCTGGCGGAATACAAGCCGCTTGCAAAGGTTGAGGAACTGGAAGAATGTAACTATAACATGATTGATAACGTCCTGAACAATGAGAAGCCGAAAGAGGAAAAGCCGTCAGGCAGAATTTCCATAAAGGAAAAACTGGCGGAGAAAAAGGCGGTCATCGGGCAGAGGGATAAGACAGAGAAGGAAGCCCCGGAAAAGGGAACAGAGAAAAAATCAGGGAGGGAGATATAAGCTATGGATAGATTTACAGTGGAAGAAATCAATTTGATGTGTGTGTTTGAGGGGCAGGACAGGACGGGCATGATTGCCGACATAAAGAACGTGATCCCCCACATACAGGACAGCGATATGGTGGAGCTTGCCGGACAGGTCTTGGGGAAACTGGAAGCCATGAGCGATGCGGAATTTGCAGAGGTGGCATTGGAAGCGGCGGAGTGATTGACGCAAATCTTTTATAGCATTATTTGACATAACGTGCTATAATTCTCTTAGTCAGATTAGAGCAGGTAGGGATAGTCTGCGGTTGTCCTTTCTGGAAACGGAAAGGAGGTCGGTATGAACACGTTAGAAGTGCTTACGTTGGTGCTGGTGATTTTTGCAGCCTTGACATACATAGACAATAAACACAACCGCAAGTAACGGAAAAGGCTATCTTCTACTGCCATAGAGGATAGCCTTGTAATCCGTAATTTTTTACGCTTTATAAGTTTCCGATTGAACAACCGTCGGACGTGCAATATCCTCCGGCTTCTAAGATGATTATAAACCAACACTGCGAATTTTGCAAGAGGGTTTAGGAAATGGGGGTGCTTCGGCACTCCTATTTTTTTGCAGATTTATAGACTATATTACAGGAATATGGTTTTGTTTACAAGAATTTTTTTAGATTTATATAATAAAGCAGGAAGGAATGGGTGGGATTCCGCCGCCTTCGGCATTGTGTGTAATGTGTATAACTCCCCGCCTTATGGAGCTGTGGGCAACACTGTTTGCAGGATGTGGGAAAGCTGCTCTTTGCTTTTCCATATGCTGTGAATGGTGTTGTCCATAGCGGAATGGGGAGTTATGCATATTTCCATGATGCTTTTTTGCTTTTAAAGCCTTTTTCAGACAGGGAATTACCGGGAAGGGTTATTATCCCGGTCTGGCTGTTCCTGTGCGCTTTTTGGCGGTTCTGTGCGCCCTAAATACTGGTTCAGGTTCTCCAGCTTCCGGTTCAGCGATTTCAGCTCTTTTTCACAGTTTTTGTATGTGGCGGTCAGTTCTTTTTTCTGTGCGGTCAGCTCCTGATACTCCGCTTTCAGCTTGTCGATGTTCAAGCCTTTTAAGGGGATGTCCGCCTGCTCCAGCATACGCCTTGCGCCGCCATAAAGGATGATCTGGCTCTCATGCTTACGGAAATAAGCATCAGGGTTTTTGGACTTCTTATAGGCGGTATGATACGCTTTATTTGCCTTGTACTGCTCCGCATACTTGATGATTTCCGCAAGGTCTTTGATGCGGTTCTCCAGCTTGCGGACAGTCTGCTTTGCTTCCTTCCCGGTGGTGGCTGTGGTGGCGATTTTCTGTTCCAATTCTTTTAGGGAGCCAGCTTCATTATATGCCTGTGCCACAATCTTTAAATTCTCCACCGCCGCCCACCTCTGCAGCCCCGGACTGTTCTGGAATTTCTCATCAGAAGTGTCAATCAATCTCTTATCTGCGTAATCCCTTTTCGGGATAACTGCCTTCCGTTCCCGTTTCAGTTCAATCCGTTCTTTGATGCGCTCCTTCGTGTATTCCTTTCCGAGTGACTTGATGCTGCCACGCACAAAACGGTCTTTGCCGAGTGGACGGAAGGAGATAAATTTGAGGGCATCTTCCCCAAAAGTTTCTCCTTTTATCTCATAGCCTTTTGCCCGCATCAGGAGCAGAAATTCTTCATAGGTGGAGGATGATTTTATGGCGGCATTGATGTCTTTCCTTATCTGTGTTTTCCATGCGCCGCTGTTCTTGTCCGCCTGCCATTCGTTGTATTTTTTCCCACGCTCCCCACCGGGGATAATGACGGAAAGGTTATGCTCATTACAAAGTTCGTCACTTAATTTTCGGATGCGGTAATAGCTCTGCTTGCAATCATGGTATTTGTCATGCTCTATGTTGTCAGCGGCACAGAAAATGATATGGTTATGGACGTGACCTTTATCAATATGTGTGGTGACAACATAAGAATATTTCCCCTCTAAAACCTTGTCCGCAAGTTCCTTCCCGATCTGGTGCGCTTCGTCAAAACTGACCTCACCGGGAGCAAAAGCCTGTATCAGATGATAGGCTTTGTTAGGGCTGTTTTCCCGGCAGTGGTCTAAGGTATATTTGAAGTCAATCGCTGCGGTTTCCGGCGCACAGGCATAGGAAGAAATATAGATGCTTCCGTCTGTTTTGTCCGGGTTGCATATGTAGGCTACCGCTTTATCAACGGTTGCTGTGACAGCATGGATTTTTGTGACTGCCATACCTGTTTCATCAACTCCTTTACTTCGTCCATATCTTCCTGATAGATGTGGTTTGTGCTGTTAATTCTTTTCGCAATCTGGTTCAGACTTGAACTGATCCGTCCAAGCTCTGTATTGTATTCCCGTAAAAAACTGTAATCCACGTCATAGACATATCCGTATAGAATCAGCTTCCGGATGAAAGCCGATTTGCTTTTCATGCCGGACAGCTTAAACTTCTCGTCAAGGATGTACTGCTCCTTGTCATTCAAGTGAAATTCATTCCGGTTGGTGCGTGTCCTGTTTGCCATTTTTACATCGTCCTTTCTAAATTTGGGCATAAAAAAACTGCTGTAACTTGTCCGGTTTACAACAGTCTGGTTTCGTGTCTGTTCAGTTGTTTTGGATAGAATTATCCATGTGTTATTGTAGCAAATCTGCGGGGGAAGGTCAAGGACTTGCGGAGAAAAACGCAAAGAAAACCAAAGAGGGTTAGGGATACTTCCCTATGAAAATTTCATCATACGGACGTTAGGGAAGTATGGGGAATTTTGCCCATGTGTCCGGACATGGGCAGTGCTTGCTATTCTTCAAAAAAAACCAAAATACATATTGACAAATATCTATATGATGATATAATAGCACATAGATAAAGCCAGATGAATGGAGATGAAAAATTGGATAATAAAAAAATGGCAGTTATGTTTAAAGCATTTTGTGATGAAAACAGATTGCAGATTTTGGAACTTTTGCGGAGCGGCGAGAGATGTGCCTGCAATATACTGGAAGAAATGCATATTACGCAACCAACGCTATCACATCATATGAAAATTCTATGTGATGCAGGCGTTGTAGTCGGGAGAAAAGAAGGTAAGTGGATGCACTATTCAATTTCAAATGAGGGTTTAAGAGAAGCTATGGGGTGTCTGGAACATTTTGCAGACTGCTCTCAATATGGAAATGCTAAGTCGTGTTGTAAAAAGTGATTGGTAGTAGAACTTTTTCGCACGACTAATCATATAATCAATATATAGATATATTTGAATATTTATATTTTTAAATAAAAGGAGAATCATAATGTTACAAAATGTATGGAATTTTTTTCAAGATGAAGTTTTAGGGATGAAGTGGCTGAACAGGCTAATTGGAAATGGCTTGGAAGCAGTTGGTCTTGACACAGGCGGCAAGGTAGGGGGAAGTATTCAGTTTTTCATTTACGATGTAGTGAAAATCATGGTGCTGTTAGGTTTTTTGATTTTGATGATTTCCTATATCCAAAGTTATTTTCCACCGGAAAGAACCAAGAAAATTCTTGGCAGGTTTAAAGGAATTGTAGCAAATACAATCGCTGCTTTGTTAGGAACAGTTACACCGTTCTGCTCTTGTTCTTCCATTCCTTTGTTTATTGGCTTTACCAGTGCGGGACTTCCGCTTGGTGTTACGTTTTCATTTCTCATATCTTCACCAATGGTTGACTTGGGTTCACTGGTATTGCTTATGAGTATTTTCGGCTGGAAAGTTGCTATTGTGTATGTCATTGTAGGGCTTGTTATTGCAGTTGTAGGTGGAACAATAATAGAAAAGTTACATTTGGAAGATCAGGTACACGAATTTATCAGAAACGGTCAGGCGATGGATACTCCGCAGGAAGAACTTACCAAAAAAGACAGATTAAAATATGCGTGGGATCAGGTTGTTGAAACAGCAAAAAAAGTAGCACCTTATGTATTGGTTGGAGTAGGTATTGGAGCGTTTATCCATAATTGGATACCAGAGGATATTATTGTAAAGGTATTAGGAACAGGCAATCCGTTTGGCGTTGTTATTGCTACAGTTGCTGGTGTACCGATGTATGCAGATATTTTTGGCTGTATTCCGATTGCGGAAGCTCTGCTTGCAAAAGGGGCAAGACTAGGTGTTGTGCTGGCATTCATGATGGGAGTTACAACGCTTTCCTTACCGTCTATTATTATGTTGAAAAAAGCAGTCAAAACTAAGCTGTTAGGAATTTTTGTAGCAATATGTACGCTTGGCATTATTATTGTAGGATATTTCTTTAATGCCTTTCAGTATTTATTGGTGTAAGGTATGGAGGTAAGAAATTGTGAAAGACAGGAAACTGATAGTTAAAATATTAGTGCCTATTGTGATTGTTGCGGTCATTGTAGGTATATGGTTTATTAAAAAAACACCAGAGGGGGAAGAAACAGCAGATAATCAAAGTCAGGCAGCGCAGGAAGGTCTTGCTGAAGAAATACATGATGCAGATTTTACACTGAAGGTTTCTGCACAGATTGATTTTGAAGCATTAGCAGAATATGGACTTCCGGTAATTGCAGACTATGGATCAGATGATTGTATTCCATGTAAACAGATGGCTCCGGTATTGGAAACAATGAATGCGGAATTTTCGGGTAGGGCATTTATCAAGTTTGCTGATGTATGGAAATATCAGGACAGTGCGGGAAATGTGCCAATACAACTCATTCCTACGCAAGTATTGTTTCATGCAGATGGAACACCTTTTGTTCCGAGTGATGAGCTGCAACAGGAAATAGAATTTATCATGTATAGCGATAAGAAGAGTGGAGAACACGTTTTTACAGTTCATCAGGGAGGATTAACAGAAGAACAGTTCCGCAAAATTCTGTCAGAAATGGGGGTTGAATGATGATTGACACATGGTTAAACCAGATTGCCATTTCTATACAAAACAATATGTGGCTTGCACCACTTCTTGCACTGTTAGCTGGCATACTGATATCGTTTACTCCATGTTCACTGTCAAATATTCCTCTTATTATTGGTTACGTTGGCAGTGCAGAGGAAAAAAATATAAAAAAAGCCTTTCGGTATTCAGTTATTTTTGCTTTGGGGACAGCAGTAACATTTGTTTCACTAGGATTGATTGCAACATCGGCGGGAAAACTATTGGGTACTTCCTCAAAGCTATGGTATTTTGTACTTGGTGTACTGATGGTGCTTATGGCATTACAGACATGGGAGATTTTTCAGGTCATTCCGTCCATGAATTTATTATCAAAAAGTAAGGCAAGGGGTACAATCGGGGCATTTGTAGCGGGAATATTAGGAGGTATTTTTTCATCACCATGTTCTACACCAGTGTTGATTGCCCTGCTTGCTATTGTGGCTGGAAAGGGAAATCTGTTTTGGGGGATTCTGCTGATGTTCTTATATTCTATCGGTCATAGCATATTGGTAGTTATTGCGGGAACATCAGTGAGTTTTGTTAAAAGAATCAGTACAAATGAGAAATATAATAAGTTGGGGACAATATTGAAGATAGTAATGGGAATGGCTATTCTGCTAATTGGATTTTATATGTTTTGGTTAGCATTTTAATCCGTTAAAAATATCTTGATGCATTTATGGGTAAGTAACAAAGCGGATAGGAAATATCCGGTTTGCATATAAAATTTTAAGGAGGATCAAAAAATGGCATTATTTAATTGGGGAAAAAAGAAAGAGGAAGTAAAAGAGCCTACTTGTGCGTGTAATGCACCCGTAGAGGAAGCAAAAGAAGAAAGCTGCTGCTGTTGTGGTGGGGAGTCATCAGATACAGAAAACTGTGGCTGTGTTGATGCAAGTACAGGCATTCAAAATATCAAGGTACTTGGCGCTGGCTGTAAGTCATGCCATGAGATGTATGAAAATACAAAAAAAGCGGTTGAAGCGACAGGCATTGAGGTAGAAGTAGAATATGTGACAGATATGGAAAAAGTAATGACTTATGGAATTATGAGTATGCCGGGACTTGTTGTAAATGAAAAAGTTGTATCGGTGGGCAAGGTCTTGAAGCCGGCAGATATAGAGAAACTATTTCATAAACTCGGTTTCTAAGAAGGGGGAAGTCTATGAGTAAGGAAGTCAAAGGGCAAGGGATTAGTGTTTTTCAAAGGTATTTGACTGTGTGGGTATTCTTATGCATGGTGGTGGGTATATTAATCGGGAAGTTCTTGCCTGTGATACCTGACCGTTTGGGTGAATTGAATATAGCCGGAATATCCATACCTATCGCAATTCTGATTTGGATTATGATTTATCCTATGATGATGAAAGTAGACTTCCAAAGCATAAAGCAGGTCGGAAAAAACCCGAAAGGATTGTTAGTAACATGGGTTGTAAACTGGCTGATTAAACCATTTACCATGTATGGAATTGCTTATTTATTTCTATTTGTTGTATTTAAGGATTGGATTGCACCAGAATTTGCAACGGAATATTTGGCGGGTGCGGTTCTTTTGGGGGCTGCACCATGTACTGCTATGGTTTTTGTGTGGAGTACATTGACAAAGGGGAATCCGGCATATACAGTTGTTCAAGTGGCAACCAATGACTTGATTATACTGATAGCTTTTGTACCTATTGTAAAATTTCTGTTAGGGGTATCAAATGTGACAGTGCCTTATAGTACATTGTTTGTAAGCATTGTGCTGTTTGTAGTGATACCTCTTGTTGGTGGAATAGTTACCCGTATCAGTATGGTAAAGAAAAAAGGGAATGAATATTTTGAAAATGTATTCTTGAAGAAGTTTGATAATGTAACAACCGTAGGGCTTCTTTTGACTTTGATACTGATATTCAGTTCACAGACAGAAGTGATTTTATCTAATCCGATTCATATATTGCTGATAGCTGTACCACTGACAATTCAGACATTTTTCATTTTCTTTTTGGCTTACGGAGCTTGCAAAGTATTAAAATTATCACATGATGTAGCGGCTCCGGCAGGTATGATCGGGGCATCTAATTTCTTTGAATTGTCGGTAGCGGTAGCAATCGCATTATTTGGTACAACAAGTCCGGCAGCACTGGCTACAACAGTAGGAGTTCTGACGGAAGTTCCGGTAATGCTTACATTAGTTAAGATAGCAAACAGTTCACAGACTGTCAGATAGGAGGGTGTATGGACAGAGAAGGTGAGAATGGAAAGCTGAAAATTATATATGATGGAAAACCTAAAGTAGCATTTATATGTGTGCATAATTCCTGTCGTAGTCAGATAGCGGAGGCATTAGGCAAAAAATTAGCTTCTGATGTGTTTGAAAGCTATTCGGCAGGAACGGAAGTGAAAGAACATATCAATCCTGATGCTGTCCGTATGATGAAAAAGTTGCATGGAGTAGATATGGAACAGGCACAATATAGTAAGCTGATTTCAGACATTCCCAAGCCGGATATTGTTATTCTTATGGGGTGCAATGTCGGCTGTCCGATTGTAGTAGGGCAGTATACAGAAAATTGGGGTTTAGATGATCCTTCTGGAGAGAATGATGATGTGTTTGAGAAAACGATTAAAAGAATTGAGGAAAATATTATTCATTTGAAAAGTAGATTGATGTAAATGTTTGATAAGATATGAGGCGGTGGTTATAATGGGAAAGGTAATGATATTATCTTTTTCAGAAGGTGAGGAAGAAGTTTGCCAGAGAATGTTGCAGATTGTAAGTGAAAGCCCACACTTTGAGGGCTGTAATATGCTTCAAGTGGAAAAACACCTTAGTATTGGCGAAATGAAACTGAACCTAGCGGAGAAGAATGTAGTCATACATGGGGTAGAGGTTATGCTTACCAGCAGAGAATTTGACATATTATATTTGCTGGCAAAGAATCCCGGCAGGATATTCAGCAAAGAGCAGATTTATGATATTGTCTGGCAGGAACCGTATTCTGGTGATTACAATATTGTTATGAGCCATATCCGTCACATAAGAGAAAAGATAGAGGACAATCCGGGCAAGCCGCTTTACATACAGACCGTATGGGGTATTGGCTATCGGTTCAACAAAAATTTAAGCAGCAGTCTGTGATGTGAAAACAGATTGCTGCTTATTTTTGTTTGCCCAGCATGGGCGTTCTCTAACGGGTGAAAGTCCCGAGTGCGCGTAGGCAACGACGAAGCACATAGCCGAACAGCAAGGGTGTCCGCCGTGAGACGGAATCTGAAAGAAGCTGTAAGCAAACCTCTGACCTGACGGACAGGAACCGCATATAAGGCTCGGAAATACGGATAAGGTGGCAAAATGCACTAAAGTCCAAAAGGTTGCTGGAAGTACGAGTAAATGCGGCAGGTACATGGAGGGAAAGAGTACGCACCTTAACTGGGGAGGTCTCACAGGCGGTTTCATCAGCCGCAGTAATAACGAACTGTGAGAAGTCAGCAGAAGCCATAGTAGTGAAGAAGTTCCTGTAATGGGAATGGAGCGAAGGGCTGAACAATCAATCAGTTGAAGTACGTTCCACTTCGTAGCCCAAACATACGTCTGTCGATGACTTCAAAGACGGCGAGGGCAAAAGGGGCAGAAAGGAAACAACGCATGGACATATCATACCCTATGGGTACAAGTAGTCTCATGGAGCAGATATTAAGCAAAGATAATCTCAATGCGGCATATCTGCAAGTCGTAAGAAACAAGGGGGCGGCAGGTGTAGACGGCATGACTGTGGAGGAACTTGGCGAATACCTTTCGGAAAACGGCGAAAGCATCAAGGAGAAGCTGCGGACAAGGAAATATAAGCCGCAGCCTGTCCGCAGGGTAGAGATACCTAAACCTGATGGTGGAATAAGAAACCTTGGAGTACCTACAGTGGTGGACCGTTTTGTACAACAGGCAGTTGCGCAGGTACTTACCCCGGTATTTGAGGAGCAGTTTCATAACCACAGCTACGGATTTAGACCTAACAGGTGTGCACAACAGGCAGTCCTAAAGGCATTGGAAATGATGAATGATGGACATAGCTGGATTGTGGACATTGACCTTGCGAAGTTCTTTGACACAGTAGACCATGATAAGCTGATGACAATCTTCGGACGAACCATAAAAGACGGAGATGTTATCTCAGTGGTAAGGAAGTTCCTTGTCAGCGGAGTAATGATAGATGATGAGTATGAAGACACCATTATCGGGACACCGCAAGGGGGAAATATATCACCACTATTGGCAAACATCATGCTCAATGAGCTGGATAAGGAACTGGAAGCAAGAGGGCTGGATTTTGTTCGATATGCAGACGACCTAATCATTATGGTTGGAAGCAGGCAGGCGGCGGAGCGCGTAATGAAGAGTGTAACTCGATTTATTGAAGAAAAGCTGGGATTGAAAGTGAACGCCGAAAAGAGCAAGGTAGATAAGCCAAAAGGCATAAAGTATCTCGGATTTGGATTTTACTTTGACTCATTCGCCAAAGGATATAAAGCCAGACCGCACCCAAAGGCGGTAGAAAAGTTCAAGACAGCAATGAGGAAACTCACACGCAGAAGCTGGGGAGTAAGCAACGCATACAAAGTGCAGAAGCTGAACCAGCTTATCCGAGGCTGGATAAACTATTTCAAAATCGGTAGAATGAAAGGCTTGTGTAAACGGCTTGACAAGAACATTCGATACAGACTGCGGATGTGTATCTGGAAGCATTGGAAAACACCACGGAACAGGGCAGAGAACCTGATAAAGCTGGGAATAAGCCGCAAATATGCGTGGTCAACGGCATATACAGGAGCAAGGATTGCGTATGTATGCCAGAGAGGTGCTATGAACATAGCGGTAACAAAAGAGAAACTAACCCGATTTGGATTAGTTTCAATGTTAGACTACTACACCGAAAGGTGTGTTACTTGTTAAGTTGATTGAACCGCCGTATACCGAACGGTACGTACGGTGGTGTGAGAGGACAGCTAGTCAACTAATGACTAGCTTCCTACTCGATTGTCCTGTATGCCTAAGAGGTATTCGCAGGATACATGGAAGAACTCTGCCAGAGCCACCACTTCATAATCCGGGACGAACCTTATCCCTTTTTCAATCCGTAAAACGGTCAGGTCGCTAAACTCATATCCGGCAAGCTGGAGCTGCTCGGCAAGGGCTTTCTGTGACAGCTTCCTTTCCGTCCTCAGTTCCATAACCCTTTGACCGATTAGGTTTTTGGAGTTGTTTTCCTTATTCCAATAGATTTTAATATCCTACCACCAGCTTTCTAAAGATGAAGTCCTTTACCATTGATTTTACGAAATATTGTTGATAATATACTTCTAAAGATGAAGTGTAGGGGAATTATCTTGTGGAATGAGAATTGGGGATTGATAATACTGCCTGTAAAATACAATAATATTTTTAACAGAGAAAGGTGGAAGCAAGCATGAATGAAGTTTTTGAAACATTGTCGGATGTCTTTGAGGAACTGCGCAGCGAATCAGAGGACAGGGAGTATTCCGTCCAGACGGAGGAAGCAAAAGCAGCCAGCCGGGAAGTGAAAAAGAAGCAGAAGGCATTTGAAGCATATCTTTCCAAGCTGCCGAAAGAGGACAGGGAATTTCTGGAGGACTATATGGATGCGGTGGATCATGCCCATTACAAGGAGGAACAGAGGGCATATTATCAGGGATTTGTGGACAGTGTACAGGTTCTTGACGGACTTGGCATTATAAAAAAGCGTATGCGGATAAAGGAGCTTCTTAAAAAATTCAGCAGATAGATAAAGAGGTGGCTGGCAGGACAGAAGGCGAGCCACCTTTTTGCATGGTTCAGAAAAATCCAGAAATACTCATGAAAAAATTCAGATATTGGGGATATTCTATTCTTTGGGATGTTTGTATGTCCGAAGATAGGCTTCCACAATAGCAAGGATTGTCGTAATCTGTTCCTCCGTACATTGTGACAGATAGACCAGCAGACGCTTGTAGTCAAGATTGTCTGCCGGGGCATCTGGATAGAAAAACGGATCGGCGGAAATATGTAAGGCTCGTATGAGCTGCCCCAGCTTTTCAATGCTCGGCACATTTCCATGATTTTCGATTTCCTTGATATAGCGGGAGGAAACGCCGGATTTTTCAGCCAGTTCTTCATAGGTCAGCTTCTGGTCGGTTCTAGCCTTCTTCAGACGGAATCCCATTTCCTTGTCAATTTTCTTTTTTCTTGCCATATATGCACCTCCATGTATAGTGTATATTGCACATTTCGCTTTGGAAATGCACTAAAAAATCACTTTAATAGAGGGGTATAATGCACATATAAGAATAAAAAGACTTTGGATATTGCATATAAAAAAACGCAGTATCCAGAGGTTTTTTGCGTGGCTTTTATCCTTTGGGTACGTTTAGGGGAATTTATGTGTTCTGAACGGTCTGAGGGATATTTTTTTGACTTTATGAACCTGTCCGGCTTCTGGCGTGGAAAGGCTCTTTTATAAGGTGTTTTACAGGCAGTAAGACAGGATACACCCTGACAAGTGAATTATACGCTCCCATAGCGTGTGGAAAAAACAGAATAGCAGATATGAATAACGTCCAGCGGGCATCTTGCCTGTCCGGGCGTTTTTTATATAAAAAAATTTTTTTCAACATTTTTTGCCCTTACCCGAACATCAGCCTATCGCCATTTGGCAGATACAACGGAAAGGGAAAAGGCGTATGCCTTTGTCACGTCACAGCGGGGGAGGAGGTGAACTCGCATGAAGAAACCTTCTCACCATGATGAAATGACGGTCAGGCATCGTTTTGACCGCCTGTGCCAGATGTCGCTGAAAGGCGAAGCAATCAATTATTACCGGCACATGGATTACCGCAGGGAACATGAAGCCATGTTTTCTGAACTGTCTGAAAAGGAGCTGAACCAGTTGTTTGTTATGGATGAATACGGAGTGGAAAACAACCATTTTACAGTGCATGGATATGACATTGAGGTGAAAGACACCCTGATTGCGGAAGCGTTGCAGGCACTTTCGGAGAGGAAGCGGAATGTAATACTGCTTTCGTATTTTCTGGAAATGAGCGATGCGGATATAGCAAGGGAGATGAACCTTGTCCGCAGCACAGTCCATGAACACCGGACACGCTCACTTGAGATTTTAAGGAAGATTATGGAGGGAAAAGCAGATGAAACAGAGATGTAAGAACAGAGAAGAAAAGAATTTGTTGCCTTTCCATATCATTAAGGCAGCATCAGAAGGCGATGTACTGGCAATCAACACAGTCCTGAAGCATTATGAGGGATACATAATCACCCTGTCCACCCGGAAGATGTATGACGAGGGAGGGCGGCTTCATTATTGTGTGGATGAAACACTGCGCCGAAGGCTCGAAACAAAGCTGATTACAAAGATACTGGCGTTTGAAGCGGTATAAAGGGCGGCTCGCTGCCCTTTTCCATAGCTGACAGATTTACAGCGGTGTACCTTGAAAATTGAATACTGTATTGCATACAGGACGTGAGGATATGCGGAGCCACTAAGCAGATGCGCCATGACGTACCTGCCTTGATTTATAACAGGGTGAAACGTGAGGAAATGTTGAAGCAGGACATTGAAGCAAAGGTAAGGAGCGAGTGAGATCGGGCAAAATATGTAGCAGTTACATGGGGCGATGAAGCATATCTGTGATAATGATACTTCCGGGCTGTGGGAAAGCCGCAGTCCGGTCAATGAAATGACGGTGCAAGACCGATGTGGGCGGCGTAATGAGCCGCCACCTGTATTGCAGTTTTTATCTGCTAATAAATGGGGAGAAGCATATTCTGCTCATTTATTAGCAGATAAAGCTGTGCAAAGGATTAGGAGGATATTTTTGATGCAGAGAATACCGAAGGCGATTAACAAAAAGAGGTTAGTCAGATATAAAGAAGGCGCAGAAATGTACAGCATGGGAATGAATAAATTTCAGTCTTTGGCGAAAGATGCAGGCGCAATATTGAAAATTGACAGAATGGTATTGGTTGATTTGGATGTGTTTGACCAGTATCTGGAATCATTTCGTGTGAAATAGTCAAGATGCGTATGTGCAGGACAGAAAGATTTTTCGTATAACCGAAAATAAGTATTGACTTTTGGTTTAACTGAAAGTATAATGATTATGAAATGGATGGAGGTGTATATTGTGGCGAGGACAGGCAGACCAAAGTCTGACAATCCGAAAAAGAGCCTTATCGGGTTGAAACTGACAGAGGAAGAAGCCGCAAAACTCAGGGAATATGCGTCCAAACATGACATGACCATAACGCAGGTGCTACAAAAGGGGATTGATTTGCAATATGCAATGGAAGAACCGATAAGTAGTTAGTACGAAATCTCTTTCCTTGAGAAAGGAGCAGAGATGGCAAAATCAAGAAAGGATAATAAAGGGAGGGTTTTAAGAAAGGGCGAAACCCAGCGCAGTTGCGATGGCAAGTATGTTTATACTTATACTGATCCGGAAGGAAAACGCCGGAGCATATACTCTAAGGACATTATGGAACTGCGTGAGAGGGAAGAAAAGCTGATTAAAGACCAGTTAGACGGATTGGATACCTATGTGGCTGGAAGTGCAACGGTTAATTTTGTTTTTGACAGGTATATATCCACAAAGTCAGAACTCAGGGGAACAACCATGAGGAACTACAAATATATGTATGACCGTTTTATCCGTAATGGGTTTGGGAAGAAGAAAATCGCAGCGATAAAGTTTTCTGATGTGCTGCAATTCTACCAGCATTTGCTGAAAGATAAGGAAATGCAGATTAACACATTAGAAACAATCCATACAGTGCTTCACCCAACATTCCAGTTGGCAGTGCGGGATGATATTATCCGCAACAATCCGAGTGACGGGGTTATGGCGCAGATTAAAAAACAGCCGGGGAGAAATCATGGCGTAAGACACGCTTTAACTCTGGAACAGCAGCGAGCCTTTATAAACTATATAGAAAGCAATCCTACATATTACCGTTGGACATCTTTATTTAAGTTCTTATTAGGGACGGGGTGCAGGATTGGGGAAGCAATCGGGATAAGGTGGGAAGATGTAAATTTTGAAAAACGTGTAATCAGCATCAACCACAGTCTTGTTTATTACAGCAGGGAATTTAAGGAACACCCGATGTGTACGTTTTCTATATCACTCCCAAAGACAGAAGCGGGTATACGCAGTATCCCGATGATGGATGCGGTCTATGATGCACTCCGGGCGGAGCTTGCAGACCAGCAGGAGAATGGATTCAATGAAACGGAGATTGATGGAATGAAAGGTTTTATCTTTATGAACCGTTTTGGGTACGTCCACAATCCGCAGTCTATCAACCGGGCGATTAAGCGTATATACGAATCGTACAATGCAGAAGAAGTGGTTAATGCTTCCAAACAACACCGGGAGCCTGTGCTAATACCACATTTCTCATGTCATCATTTGAGGCATACCTTTTGTTCGAGGTTTTGCGAGAATGAAACAAATTTAAAGGTGATCCAGTCCATAATGGGACACGCTAATATTGAAACCACGATGGACATTTATGCGGAAGTCACCGATGCAAAGAAACAGGAAGCGATTGAAAATTTAGCACACAAATTGGATGTATTTTAGGAAAGAGTCCGGCTGGGACTGACAGAGGGTACGACAACTTGTGTGCCATACGACAAGAGTACGACAAATTCAAGGGTTTTAATCAATGAAACAGCATTATATCGCTGTGCCGGAGGTGCCGAAAAGCGGCTAAATAAAGGGAAATAAGTTATTTTAAATTAAACTGACTTAAAATCCCGACAATGAAAACGCTTGGCAAAGAAAACCAGTAAAATCAAGGGTTTGCGGTACTTGAACTTGTAAACTACAACAAATTTACAACAATTTTACAACGCATAACAAAGAATAATGAGCGTTAATGAATAGTTGTACTCATAAATCCAATTCAATATTTTGTACGATAAGGACATTTTTCTAAAAGAAAATTTTAGGGAAGTGTCCTTTTGTTATGGTCAAAACAAAATAAGAAATGGAGGAAATGAACATGAGTAGTACAGCGTTAGGAGCAGAGAAAGCGATTATTTTTATCAGCAATGCACATGAAAAATTCTACTATGACAAATTGAAAGAGGTCAGGTGTCAGGACGTATACCACAAAGCACTTGTATATTGTCTTGGCATCAGCGATGACACAAGAAGGAACATTTACAGTATCTATGATTTTAAGACAGGCTGCGTGAAAACGGAGTGCCTGCATGAAGGCTGGCAGACCAGCGGAAGCGTGAGAGTGGTCAGGATGGCGTTTAACCTTTACTGTAACGGTACGCCGAGTGTCCTTGACTATGATGATGCGGAGGAACAGGTGGACGAGTGCAGACGGTACACAGTGGAAGAACTGTTCTGCTGTGCCTATGCGCCCTATTTTTGGCAGGCGGTACAGATTCGTTACCCGGAATACGCAACATATAACCATAATCTGTACGCCATGCTTGGAGGACGGGATTGATGTTAAAGGTCAGGCTTATGGGAACGAAGAACGATATTAAGTGGTTCGGGAAGATTTTACAGAGGAACCCGAAAATCGAAGTGACGGAGTTTTCCGATATGTTCCCAAACAAAGGGACAAAGAAATATTACCGGACTTATGTGGAAGTCAGGAAAAGCAACGTAAAAGAAAACCAGTAGAAGAAAGGGAGAATTATCATGTGTAAAATAATCGCAATCGCAAACCAGAAAGGCGGAGTGGGAAAGACTACCACCACAAGCAACTTAGGCATAGGACTTGCAAAACAGGGAAAGAAAGTGCTTCTGATTGATGCGGACGCACAGGGCAGTTTGACAGCCAGCTTAGGCTTTACGGAGCCGGACAGCCTGGAAGTCACGCTTGCAACCATTATGGGGGATTTAATCAATGACGAGGAAGTAGAGCCGGGGGAAGGCATTCTCCACCATGAGGAAGGGATAGACTTAATGCCGGGGAACATTGAGCTTTCCGGGCTGGAGGTTTCCCTTGTGAATGTGATGAGCCGGGAAACGGTGCTGCGGTCATACATAGAGATTGTCAGGGAGAATTACGATTACATTTTGATTGACTGTATGCCTTCCCTCGGCATGATTACCATAAACGCCTTTGCCTGCGCTGACAGCATTTTGATACCCGTACAGGCGGCATACCTGCCCGTCAAGGGCTTGCAGCAGCTTATTAAGACGGTGGGCAAGGTAAAGCGGCAGATTAACCCGAAATTAGAGATTGAGGGGATTCTGCTTACAATGGTGGACAGCCGGACGAACTACGCAAAGGACATCAGCTCCATGCTGAAGGAAGCCTATGGAAGCCGGGTAAGGATATTTGCCAATGTCATTCCTATTTCCGTCCGGGCGGCGGAGATTTCAGCGGAGGGCGTCAGCATCTACAAGCATGATCCAGAGGGGAAAGTGGCGTCAGCCTATGATTCCTTGACAAAGGAGGTGCTTGCAGATGGGCAGTAACACAAAAGCGGGAAGCGCAGTAAAAATCAGGATGGAGAGTTTTGATGACTTGTTTGGCGGAAATGCCACGCAGGAAAACGGGGCAGAGCAGATTATCAATGCGCCGCTGGCAGAGCTTTATGCGTTCAAAGACCACCCGTTCCGGGTAGAGGACGATGAGAAGATGGAGGAAACAACCGAGAGTATCCGCCAGTACGGGGTGCTTGTGCCGGGGATTGCAAGACCGAGGGCGGGCGGCGGCTATGAAATCATAGCCGGACACCGCCGCAGGCGTGGCTCGGAGCTTGCCGGAAAGACAGAGATGCCTGTGGTTGTCCGCAACTACACCGATGATGAAGCTACGATTATCATGGTGGATTCTAATATCCAGAGGGAAGATATTTTACCGAGTGAAAAGGCGAGAGCCTACAAGATGAAATATGAAGCCATGAAGCATCAGGGGAAAAAGTCAGGCAGAAATACACTGGATGAGGTCGGGGAAGCTGCCGGGGAGAACGCAAAAAAGGTTCAGCGTTATATCTGGCTCTCCCGCCTGTCTGATGAACTCCTTGCTATGGTGGACGGTAAAAAACTCGGTTTCTCACAGGGCGTTGACATTTCCTTTCTGGCAGAGGAAGCGCAGCAGTGGGTACAGGCAGTCATAGAGGAAAAAGGCTGTAACGTCAGCATGGCGCAGTCAGCAAAAATCAAGGAATATGGTAAGACAGGGGAGCTTACCCTTGCAATGGTGCGCCTGATACTGACAGAAGAAAAGCCGAAGGAACGGAAAGTAACACTGAAAGCGGATAAAATCAGCGAATATTTTGCGGAGGACTGCAGCAGTGAGGAAATAGAGGGCATCATCATTCAGCTTCTGGATGAATGGAGTGCCAGAAATGGAATGAAAAGACAATAGAGGGGAGGTGCATCGGCGTGGATGGCGCAATAAAATTCGACTATTATTATGGCATCGAAGCGGAACAGTTCTCTTTTTACAGAGTGCCGAGGCTGCTGATAAAAGACGCAAGGTTTAAAGAGTTGTCCAGCGATGCAAAGCTCCTTTATGGTCTGATGCTTGACAGGCTGGCATTGTCAATCAAGAATGGCTGGCTTGACGAAGAAAACCGGGTGTATATCCATTACACCCTTGATAACATAATGGAGGATTTGGGATGCGCAAGGGAGAAATGCGCAAAGGTGATAGCGGAGCTTGACAGCAAAAAGGGCATCGGTCTGATTGAGAAGAAAAGGCAGGGGCTAGGCAAGCCGGACATTATCTATGTGAAGAATTTTGCGACACTGGATACCGGGAAAGAACCGGGCGGAGAGCCGGAAAAGCCGGATAATGCTGACAGTTCCGCAGAAGTTCGGAAACCGAACTTGCGGAAGTTCGGGAATCGAACCCTAATTATAACAATACTAATTATACCGATCTGAGTTATACCAATCCTATCAATCAATCAGATAGTGGAACAGAAAAACAAAAAACGGGCAAGCCGGATAATGCTATGATTGATGTGATGGATGAAGCCAGCGCCTACATGGAAATCATTAAGAAAAATATTGAGTATGAGCATCATATGAAATATGGCGATTGGAGTGAAAAAGGTCTGTATGAGGAACTGTATGAGGTAATGTGCGAGATTGTGTGCGTGAAGCGTAAGACGGTAAAGGTCAACGGGGAAGATTACCCGTATGAGCTTGTAAAGTCTAAGTTTTTAAAGCTGGACAGCTCCCATTTGGAATATGTCATCGGATGCATGAAGGAAACCACAACAAGGATAACCAACATCAGGGCGTACATGGTGACTGCCCTCTACAATGCCCCGAACACCATAAACCATTATTACCAGCAGTTGGTTCAGCATGATATGTATGGCGGCGGCTGGGAGGAAAAGGGGATGTTTGAGCGCAAAGCGGAAGGAGATGGATAAATGGAGTCCATGAGGGATATTGACCGGGCAATGGAACGGGAAATCGCAAAGGGGAGCTGCCCATTGAGGTTTATAAGAATAGAGTTTGGAGATTCCCCTTATCAGGAGATTGCGTCAAGGGAAAAGCTGCTGGAGGTATTGTCCTATCTGCTGCGGACAGGCGATTATGGCAGGTTTGCCGGGAAGGGGACAGGGAATAATGTTTACATGGACATTAAGGGCAGGAAGCCGGCTTTTCAGCGTACCCGTTCTTTTCTTGACCGGAACAGCATATTTTCCGCAATACGCAGGTATGGGAAGAAAATAAAGCCGGATTTTGACGGGCATACTTATCTGGAAACGGTGCGGTGTATCTTTGAACTGCCGGAAGGGGAACAGGAAAAATACAGGGTAACATATGACGGGCAGGAAACCTTCGCTTTCCCTATGTCAGATAAATATATCCTCGGACTTTACACGCACTGTATCTCGGCAAGGCGGGCGGCATCGGCGGATATGGATATTCCCGGAGCAGGCTTTTCGGAGAAGGAACAGGGCATCGCCAGTCTGGAAGATGTGCGTGACGTATTGTTCCAATGCCTTTTATTTGACACAATAAAATGCGGGGAAGGCGTGTTATACGCTGACCTCTGCACAATCTACTGTTTAAAAGAGGATAGATAGCTTTTGGACTTTTTGTCCAGAAGTAAAATAGGAGGTGCGCTATGGCAGAAAAATTTATTACGGAAGAACAGCGGGCAAAATGCCGGAAGGTGGCGGAAGCGTTTGCGGAGCTGTATGAGCTGACCGATGTAATGGTGGCGGATGCCGGGAGGTTCGGCTTTGTCCGTCTGCAATGGTTCAGTGAGGGAGAAGGATTTGATTCGGCAATGGCATTTTCGGACAGCGAGGAACTGTTTGAGGAACTCTGGCGGATATGGTATGAACATGAAGTCTTAACGCCAGTGTTGGGTACGCCGCTTGCGGAGCTTGACTATGACGAGATATTCCAGACGCTTTCCAAAGACAGGCAAGAGGAAATACTGGAGAAAAAGAGATATTTCATTGCCCTGTGCAAAGACGCTTTCGGTTAAATTGTAGATAATCTACAATTCCGGCGATAAATCTGGTAAAATGGCATTAGCCTAAAAATACAGGAGATGGTCTGAATGATACCGGAAACAGGGAAAGCAAAGCAGAAGGGCAGGAGCAAAAAAGTATGCCCGAACTGCGGAAGGAAGATGAAACAGCAGTTTATCGGCTTGCAGCATTGTAAATGCGGCATGAGTTGGAAAAAGGATATAGGATATTTTGAGCGTACCGGGGATATGGTTTTCGCTCTGGAACGGAGGAAAGCAGGGAAAAAGACAAAGCAGTGTCCGGTGATCCGGTACAGATAATTAAATACCAGAAACAGCGTGAGGGCAGTTATAGACCGTAAACAGCGGTTTGTAGCTGCCCTTTTTGTGTTTATATAACTTTTGGACTTTTTGTCCAGAAGCAGAATGGAGGATGTAATGAAAAAAAGAGAGTTCCAGAAAAAAGCAACAGCGGAGCTATTGAAAAGGCTGGCGGCGGTCTGTGCGGAGTTGGGGGAGAATCCCAACATTACAGTATCGTCAAAGTTCCACAGCTCCTATTTTAAGCTGCGGAATGACTATAACCTGATGCAGATTTCCGTCAAGCAGACCGGAGAGCTTAGTTACCAGCTTACGGATATGCTTGGCAGCACTGGCGGGAAGCGGATTTACTATGAATATCGTGAGAATGATGATTTTACACGCATCATAGAAAAGTTTTGCAGCGATTTTGCAAGGTTTTATAAGGATTTCCTGTTATCCGGCACACTGCATGACTTCTGTGACATAAAGCTGTCATACGGGGAGGACGCAGGCGCAAGACTGGAAGAATACGAATCCTGTATCCGTTCCGGGTGCTTATAGGATAAATACAGCTTTTGGACTTTTTGTCCAGAAGTGGGAAAGGAGAGCTTATGAAATATTTAATCCACAGGCTGTACGTC
>UMHT01032453.1_pt1 | contig 37261 bp, 29 predicted proteins | sample 1965601 | NCBI WGS metagenome assembly UMHT01 (sample SAMEA4836105, study PRJEB28245) | human gut metagenome | biome: gut microbiome; material: fecal sample | place: Denmark | collected 2008 | reverse complement strand
CGCTTCAGCTTGGCGAATTTCTTGTCAAGGTCGGTCAGGTCGCCGAGGTTCACGGTGATTCCTGCCATCTGGGGGATGATGTAGACGTTGCGCGGGTTGGCGGCGTTGATTGCCGAAACCATTTCGTCTGCCTCGGGATGGCTGGAGAGGAAGTCGATGAGCGGCAGAAGCTGTGTGGGCTGAAACCGCTTGCTGAAATGTCCGCTTACGACGGGCACGTCGAGGAAGAATCCTTCGTTGGCTGGGACGTGCTTGCCGGCGCGGTTGATGTAGTACGACTGGTTGCCGTCAAAAACCCGCATCACGGGCTGTATCGGCTCCAGGTCGATGCACAGGCTGTTGTCGCTGTTGGTGTAGCACTGTACGTGCTCCACGTAGTATTGCTTGTTGAACGTGTGTTCAATCTGCTCCTCGCTGATGTTGACGAGGCGTTTGCCCTTGACATTGAAACCGAGGCGGTTCATTTCCGACAGGATAAACTTGTCGGTGATGAACCGGATGGAGTCGTTGGGGTTTTCCACAGTCACGACAATGCCGCTGCACGTGGCGTCGCGCCGCGCGGCACTGGTCCAGAAGAATGAGCCTATGACGTAGGCAACAACCAGGATTGTCGATATGTAGAACAGTAACTTTTTCAATGTTTTTGCTTTACCACTTCACAAATTTGGGGCAGATAGTTGCAGATGTCGCCTGCACCAGCTGTCAAAAGTACGTCAAAATTATAATTTTTTATTGTTTCTACCAAAGAATTTTTATTGCAAAGTGCTTTGTTTTTGCATTTTATATCTTTAAGTATGATTTCTGACGTCACTCCGGGTATCGGAAGCTCGCGGGCTGGGTAGATGTCGAGCAGCAGAACGTCGTCGGCGAGCGACAGGGCTTCGGCGAATTGCGGAGCGAAATCGCGGGTACGGGTGTAGAGGTGCGGCTGGAAAACTACGGTCAGTCGGCGGTTGGGGTATAAGTCCTTGACGGAGCGGATGCTTGCCTTGAGTTCGTCGGGGTGGTGGGCATAGTCGTCGATAATCACTTTGCCGTTTTTGCCGGACTCTTTGAGCCAGAACTCGAAGCGGCGCTTTGGACCGAGGAATGTGCCTACGGCATTGCGCATCACGTCGTCGGGCACGCCTACCAGCTGGCATACTGCCATTGCTGCCACTGCGTTCTCGATGTTGATATCGACAGGCACGCCGAGTTTGACGTCTTTGATTGTGCCTTTGGGGCTTACGAAGTCAAACACGATTTCGCCGTCGCCCTTGCGCACGTTTTCTGCGTGGAAGTCGCCCTCGTTGCGCGAGTAGTGGTAGACGGCGACGCCCTGCTGTGGGCGCGGACGCAGTTTCAGTCCGGTGTGGCAGATGAGTGTGCCGCCGGGCTGGATTAGCTCGGTGAAGTGGGCGAAACTTTCCAGATATGCCTCCTCTGTGCCGTAGATGTCGAGGTGGTCGGGGTCGGTGGCTGTAACCACTGCTATGTAGGGGTTGAGCCAGTGGAATGAGCGGTCGAACTCGTCGGCCTCGATGACGGTGTAGGGGCTTGTCGGGCTGAGCATGAAGTTGCTGTCGTAGTTGCGCAGGATGCCGCCGAGGAAGGCATTGCAGCCTATCTCGGAGGAGTGCAGTATGTGTGCCGCCATGCTCGATGTGGTGGTCTTGCCGTGTGTGCCTGAGAAGCAGAGCCCCTTGGAGTCGTGGGTGAGCAGTCCGAGCACCTGGGCGCGTTTCATCACGTCAAATCCGCCGTCGCGGAAATATGTGAGCCCGGGATGGGTCGACGGCACCGCGGGGGTGTAGACCACGAGTGTGGACGCCTTGTCGCGGCAATAGTCGGGAATCAGCTCTGCCGCATCGTCGTAGGTGATTTCGGCGCCTTCGGCTGTCAGTTCGTCGGTGAGGGCAGTGCGTGTGCGGTCGTAGCCGGCCACTTTAAGCCCTTTTGATAGATAGTATCTGACGAGAGCCGCCATGCCTATGCCTCCGGCTCCCACAAAATATACGCTTTTATATTGTTTTTTTTCTGCCATAGTCTTTGTTTGGTTTTATTGTTCAACGATTTGCATTACGCGGTCAACGATGTCGCCGACGGCGTTGCGCAATGCCATTTTGGAGATGTTGGCCGACAATTTCTGCAGCTTGGCGTCGTCTTTCACAAGGGCGAGCGCCTCGGGCATAAGCTTGTCGGCGGCTTCGGCGTCGCGCACCATCACTGCCGCGCCGTGGTCGACGAGTGCCATCGCATTTTTTGTCTGATGGTCCTCGGCTACGTTGGGCGACGGCACAAGGAGTGAGGCTTTGCCGAGCAGTTGCAGTTCGGAAATGGAGCTTGCTCCCGCACGCGACACCACAAGGTCGGCGGCGCGGTATGCCTCGTCCATATTCGACACGAAAGCCTGCTGCACCACGTTGCCGGGTTGTTTCTCCTGCATTGTGGCGCGTGCCTGCTCATCGTAGATTTTGCCGGTCTGCCAGATCAGTTGCACCTCGGAGTCGGCTTTTATCGTGTCGAGAGCCGCGGCGATGCAGTTGTTGACGGTGCGGGCGCCGAGCGAGCCTCCCACCACGAGGATTGTGCGTCGGTCGGGGTCGAGTCCGAATTTCTGCCTTGCCTGTTGCGGCGTGAGCGTGCAATTGAGGATGTTCTGTCTCACGGGGTTGCCCGTGACGAGGATTTTGTCGGCAGGGAAGAAGCGTTCCATGCCTTCGTATGCCACGCATATAGCGTTGGCTTTCTGTGCGAGCAGCTTGTTGGTCACTCCGGCGTAGGAGTTCTGCTCCTGTATGAGCGTCGGGATGCCTTTCTTTTGTGCCTCCTTAAGCATTGGTCCGCTGGCATATCCGCCCACGCCGATGGCGATGTCGGGCTTGAAGTCGCGGAGAATCTTTTTTGCCAGATGCATACTTTTCAGCAGTCGGGCAACGACTTTGACGTTGCGCAGCAGATGCTTGCGGTCGAAACCGCTGACGGGCAGACCAACAATTTTGTAGCCTGCCGCCGGCACCTTCTCCATCTCCATACGGTTTTCTGCACCGACAAAGAGGATGTTGGCATCCGGACGGCGTTCCTTGATGCCGTTGGCTATCGACAGCGCCGGGAAGATGTGTCCGCCGGTGCCGCCACCGCTGATAAGTATATTCAATTGTTTTTTCATATCTTGATAAAACGTCTTGTTGTTCAATAGTTTATAAAAGCCGTCAGTCGTTGCGTGTCGGGTTGGCTGCGCGCATGCTTTCAGGCAGTGCCTCCTTCTCCTTGCGCACGTCTTTCTCGGCGCTTGTCTGTGTTGCCGTGCGGCTTACGCTGAGCATCACTCCGAAGGCGATGCTTATCACCAGCACCGACGTGCCGCCTTTGGAAATCAACGGCAGCGGCTGTCCCGACACGGGAAACACTCCTGTGTTGATTGCCATGTGGAAGTAGGCTTGAAGCACCACCATCACTGCCATTCCCATCACGAGGAAGGCTGGGTAGGCACGGTTGCACTTGCGCGCGATGTTTCCGGCGCGCATCAGCAGGGTGAAGAACAGTCCGATCAGAAACAGTCCGCCGAACAGTCCGAGTTCCTCCACGATGATAGAGAACACATAGTCGGAAAACGCCAGAGGCAGACGGCTGCACTCGCGGGAGTTGCCAGGCAACACGCCAAAGATGCCTCCGTGGGCCTGTGCCATATATGAGTACATCTCCTGGTCGTTTTTCTCGGTTATCTCCTGCTCATAGAGCGGGGTGCGGAATCGCTCGAAGAAGCGGTCCATACGGGCGTCCCATGTGCTGGCGCGCGGCGTGGTGGCCTTGGCTGCCTGTTTTGTCTGCTCCGTTTCCGCTTTTTCCGGGTCGGAGAGGGTGTTTGCCTCGGCGCAGCTTTTTATGCCGAACAGAATGGCGACCACAACGCTGAATAAAAGCACAGCGCGCATGAAAGCCTTTCCGCTCACCTTGCCTATGATGATAAGCGACAGGCTGATAAGGACGAACAGCAATGTGTTGGTCATGCCTTGCATCACGAGGAGGCTGCCGAACATTCCGACGATTACCGCCGATATCCATAGTCCCCTGTCCTTGATGCGTCCTTGTTTGTGGTCGATGTTGGTTGCCATCACCAGCGACAGCAGAAACACGATTGCAACCTTGGCGAGTTCCGCCGGTTGTATAGTGAAGCCGGGAAGGTGCACGGCACGTTGCGCCCCGTTGATGTTTTTGCCGAAGAATGCTGCAAACAGCATCAAGCCGATGGCAATGAGGCTGAACACATTGCCGTAGTTGACATATTTGGTGTAGTTTATGCGCGAGCAGGCAATCATCGTCACCACACCGAAGGCAAGATACGTAAGCTGTCTGACCATTGGTTCCATCAAGTCGTTTTTTATCTCGCGGCTCGACGCACTGTAACTTTCCACCACCGATATCACCAACAGGGTGATATAGATGCCGAGGATGTAGGTGTCGGGTTTGCCGACTTTGGTGTTTGTCGTTGCTTCAGCCATAACGTGATGCCTCCGTTTCTGTTATTTTTTAAGTTTTCTGACTTCGTCTTTGAATTGACGTCCGCGGTCTTCGTAGCTCTTGAAGAGGTCGAAACTTGCGCAGCATGGCGACAACAGCACAGTGTCGCCGCTCTTGGCAAGGCGTGTAGCCTCGCTCACCGCGTCGCCGATGCTGTGGGTGTCGGCTATCACGGGGACTTTCCCGGCGAAGAATGTCTTGATTTTCTCGTTGTCCTTGCCCATGCACACGATGGCTGAAACTTTGTCGGTGACAAATTTTTCGATTTCCGAGTAGTCGTTGCCTTTGTCTTTGCCTCCAAGAATCAGAACCACAGGCGTTTTCATGCTCTCAAGCGCATACCAGCAAGAGTTTACGTTGGTGGCTTTGGAGTCGTTCACGTAGCGGATGCCGTTGATGGTGTCAACGTATTCCAGACGATGCTCAACCGACTGGAAGTCGGACAAGGCTTTGCGGATTACGTCCTTCTTGATGTTGAGCAGCGATGCCGACAGACCGGCTGCCATAGAGTTGTAGAGGTTGTGCAGACCGTTGAGGGCGAGCTCGTCGACAGGCATCTCGAAGTCGGTGCCTTCGGCGGCATTGAACACCAGTGTGTCGCCGTCGCAGTATGCTCTGGCACCTTCCTCGTTGTGCTCAGAGAACGGCAGCATCTGAGCCTCCACGTTAATGTGGTTGAGCTGCTCTGCAATCACAGGGTCGTCTTCCCAATAGATGAACGAGTCGTCTTTTGTCTGGTTCTGGAGAATGCGGAACTTTGCGTTCACATAATTCTGCATCTCATAGTTGTAGCGGTCAAGATGGTCGGGAGTGATGTTGAGCAGCACGGCGATGTTGGCTTTGAAGTCATACATGTTGTCGAGTTGGAAACTGCTCAGCTCAATCACATAGACATCGTGGTTGGCTGTCGCCACCTGATATGCGAGGCTTGTCCCCACGTTTCCTGCCAAGCCCACGTTCAAGCCGGCGTCCTTGAGGATGTGGTAGGTAAGCATTGTGGTTGTTGTCTTGCCGTTACTACCCGTGATACATACCATTTTCGCATCGGTATAGCGTCCGGCAAATTCGATTTCCGAAATCACCGGGATGTTTTTAGCCTTTATTTTCTGGATGATAGGCGCTGTGTCGGGGATGCCCGGACTTTTCACCACCTCGTCGGCGGCAAGGATGCGCTCCTCGGTGTGGTGGCCTTCTTCCCAGTTGATAGAGTACTCGTCAAGACGTGCCTTGTATTTGTCGGCAATGTTTCCAAAATCGGAAAGCCAAACGTCCATTCCTTTTACTTTTGCGAGGACCGCGGCGCCTACGCCGCTTTCTCCTCCGCCAAGCACTGCAATTCTTCGAGTCATTATCGTATTTTTAAAGTTATAAATGTCAATATTGCAAGAAATATGCCAATAATCCAGAATCTTACGGTGATTTTCGACTCAGGGATGGCGTTGAACGGATGCTGCCAAAGCACGCCCTTGTCGCCTGTGCCTTGTTTCTGGAAATGGTGGTGGAGCGGAGCCATCTTGAAGATGCGCCGTCCGGTGCCGGTCTTGTGCCGGGTGTATTTGAAATATGCTGTCTGAAGGATCACCGACAGGTTTTCAACAAGGAAGATTCCGCAGAGGATTGGGATGAGCAGCTCCTTGCGGATCAGGATTGAGAACACGGCGATGATGCCACCGAGCGTAAGGCTGCCGGTGTCGCCCATAAACACTTGTGCAGGGTAGGCGTTGTACCACAGGAAGCCCACCAGCGCGCCGATGAATGCCGCTGCGTAGACCATCAGCTCGCCGCTGCCTGGGATATACATTATGTTGAGGTAGGACGAGTAGATGATGTTGCCTCCGAGATAGCACATGATGGCGAGCGCCACTCCGATGATTGCCGATGTGCCGGTTGCGAGTCCGTCGATGCCGTCGGTGAGGTTGGCGCCGTTTGACACAGCCGCCACCACGAAGATTGTCACGAGGACAAACAATATCCAGCCGCCGGTCTCGGCGTTGTCGCCCATCCATTTGGTGAACCACGCATAGTTCATGTTGTTGCCTTTCACAAACGGGATTGTGGTGATTGGCTGCTTCTCTTCCTGCGATTTGTAAGTCACCTCAATCTGGTGGTTGGCAGCGTTTTGAGTCTCGATGTTCTCGCGCACCACGATGTCGGGGCTGAGGTACATTGTCAGTCCGACCATCAGACCCACACCCACTTGACCTACAATCTTGAACTTGCCAGCCAAGCCGTCCTTGTTGTGCTTGGCGAGTTTCTTGTAGTCGTCGAGGAAGCCGAGCAGTCCGAAGAGCAGTGTTGACACCACCATCAGAATCATGTAGACGTTTGTGAAGTCGCCAAGCAGCAGGCATGGCACGATAATGGCGATGATGATGATCACGCCGCCCATTGTCGGTGTGCCGGTCTTGCTCATCTGTCCCTCAAGTCCGAGGTTGCGCACAATCTCGCCCACCTGCATCATTTGCAGACGGTCGATGATGTGCCGACCCACGATTGTGGCGATGAGGATTGACAATATCAACGCCATACCCGACCTGAAGGTCAGATATTCAAACAGGCGTGCGCCGGGCACGTCGAATTGCTGTAGATAATCGAATAAATGATAAAGCATTGTTTATTGTTGTAATTCTTTTTCTTCGTTAAAAATCTCTTGTACCACTTCCTTGTCGTCGAAATGGTGCTTCACTCCGCAGATTTCCTGATAGTTCTCGTGTCCTTTGCCGGCAATCACAACCACGTCGCCCTTTTGGGCAAACTGAGCCGCGGTGCGGATAGCCTCGCGACGGTCGGCGATGCGCAGCATGCGCCTGCGGTCGTCGGCGTCAAGCCCCTCTACCATATCGTTGAGGATGTCGTCGGGATTCTCGAAGCGTGGGTTGTCGGAAGTGAGTATCAACTTGTCGCTCAGTCGTGAAGCCTCTTTCGCCATGATTGGACGCTTGCCACGGTCGCGGTTTCCGCCGGCACCGACAACGGTGATTATTTTGCCGCGTGTCCCCACCACGTCGCGCACGGTCGAAAGCACGTTGACCAAAGCATCGGGAGTGTGGGCATAGTCGACGATTGCCGTGTAGCCGCGCGGCGACTCAAAAGTTTGGAATCGTCCGGCAACAGGCACCAGCCGGCTCATGTCGACCAATGTGCGCTCCTCGTCGAAACCGAGCAGGCGAGTGGCTCCGTAGACGGCAAGCAGGTTGTAGGCGTTGAATCGTCCGGTGAACAGCACCTCCACTTCGTGGCGGTCAATGTTGAGCAGCGTTCCGTTGAGCCGGCTCTCGATGATTTTGCAACGGAAGTCGGCCTGTGAGCGCAGCGAATATGTGTATTTCTTTGCGGCGGTGTTCTGCAGCATGAACTGTCCAGCCTTGTCGTCGGCGTTTACCAGAGCGAAAGCGTCGGCAGGGAGGATGTCGAAAAACCGTTTTTTCGCCCTCATATATGCGTCGACAGTCTTGTGGTAGTCGAGGTGGTCGCGCGTCAGGTTGGTGAAGATTGCACCGCGGAAACGCAGACCGTCGATGCGGTGCTGGTCGGCAGCGTGCGAACTCACTTCCATAAACGCATATTCGCAACCTTCCTCCACCATTTCGTGCATCAAGCGGTTGAGCGTCAGCTGGTCGGGAGTGGTCTGTGTGGCAGGCACCGCACGTCCGTCAACATAGTTGCAGACGGTTGAAAACAGACCGGTCTTGTAGCCCATCATCCGCAGCATCTCGTAGAGCAGCGTGGCGGTGGTGGTCTTTCCGTTTGTTCCGGTTACGCCGACAAGCTTCAGCTTGTCGGTAGGGTTGTCGTACCATTCCGAGGCGAGGAATCCCAACGCCGAGGCGCAGCATTCCACCTTTATATATGTCACATCGCTGTCGAGCACATCGGGCAGCGTCTGGCATACCACAGCCGTCGCCCCAGCCTTCACCACGTCGGGGATGAATTTATGTCCGTCGACGGTGACGCCCGGCACGGCTACAAACAAGGCGCCCGGCGTAATCTTCCGCGAGTCGCTCTCGATGCTTGAGATTTCCTTGTCGGTAGCACCGGTGATGCTGACCGCTTTAATTCTTGACAATAATTGAGATAAAATCTTGCTCATATATAATCAATTATTTAAATGCAAAGTTGCTTTCGTTCCTTTTCTTAGCGGAGAGCCGGCGGCAGGAATCTGCTGGGTCACATAGCCCGATCCGCTTATTTTTGTCACAGTCACACCGCAGCGTTCAAGAGTTGCCACGGCATCGCGCAATCCCATTCCTAAAACGTTGGGCACCATTCCTTTCTTGTTCCCCTTGCTTTTCATCTGGGAATATGACTTAGCCTTCATCTGGCTCAGCACTCTTGTGGTCTTGTCGCTGCTCATCGCCATCAGGGTAGGTGCGCGGTGGGTGTTGTCGTCCTCTTTTCGGAAGTCGGATTTGTTGCCGAGCATCCCCCGTGCATACATCTTCAAGGCCGTGTTCATCAGCACCCGTCCGCTCACCAGCTGCGCGCTGCGTATGCGGGGAGCGTTGAACACCACGATGCATGAATACATCGGTTTGTCGTAAGGGAAGAAGCCGGTAAACGTCACCCGGAGTTTGTTTGTGTATCCCACGCCCGGCTCCATGATGCGTGCGGTTCCGGTTTTTCCGGCAATCTCCACGAAGTTGTTTTGCAGCCGCGGTGCCGTAGGCACACCCTTGCGGTCGCTCCACACCACAGCTCGCAGCATTGACCGCACCTCGCTTGCCGTCTTCGGGCTGAATGCCTGTTTCCGCACGTACGACACCGGGTTTGATTTTATCAGCGAGTCGTTTCGCCACAGCTCCTTAACAAGCCGCGGGCGCACAAACTTTCCGTCGTTTGCGATGGCGTTGATGATTGCAAGGTTGGTGACCGGCGACTGTTGCACGGCATATCCGTAGCAGCAACGCGACAGATTGATGCGCCAAGGGTTCTCCATCCTCTTGTCGGGGCTTCCGAGCGGTTGTATTGTGGGTTTGCTCTCGCCGGAGATTCCGATGTTGAGCGATTCGAAGAAACCGATTTCCTCAAGGCGTTTACGGAATTCCCATGGCCTTTCTCCATAGTGGCTCGTGATTATCCGCGCAGTTCCGATGTTGCTTGATCCGGCGAGCACCTCGGTCACCGTCGGGTTCGCTCCGATGGAGTGGGTGTCGGTGATAGGCCTTGCCTGGGCGTATGGGAAGCTCGCGCCGATTGTGACGGGAGTGCTTGCATGCACAAAACCGTCCTCGATTGCGATGGCAAGCGATATTGGCTTCATCACCGAGCCAAGCTCCCATGAGCGCACGGCGTGGTTTACGGTCTCGATATAGTCGTGTGCGGTTTCGTTCCACGACAGGTTGGAAATGGCTTTGATGTCGCCCGTCTTCACGTCCATCAGCACCGCAGTCGCCCATTCCGGTTCCTGCTCGACACACATGTTGTAAAGCTCCGTTTCGAGGATGTCCTGAATCTGCACGTCGATAGTGGTCAGGATGTCGTATCCGTTGATGGCGGCGATGTCCTCCCACTCCTTTATCGCAGTGGTCAGCTGTACCTTCTTCTTGACGCCCGGCTTGCCGTATAGCAGCGAGTCAAGTTCCTTCTCCAGACCCGACGTCCCGTGTTTCAAATCGTTGATGTTGCCGATGCTTCGAGCCGCCATGCGTCCGAACGGCTTCTCGCGGCAGTCGAGCGACTGCGCGGTTATGATTGTCCTGCCGTTTCGGGAGTTCAGATAAGCGAACGTGCGGAGCGTGTCGAGCTCGGCTTTGGTCATTTTCTTTGAAATGAGGAAAGTGCGCGACCGGTTGCTCTTTTCCTTTTTTATTTCATTGTCAAACAGCGCCTTCCATTGAGCAGCCGTGCGTTGGGGCTGTGTGTGCAGCGATTCGAGCTGAGAGCACAGCCGCGGCAGCAGCGAGTCGATGGCCTCAGGCTTGAAGTTTGGCGAGCGCAAGTCGAGTCTCACCATATAGTATCTCACGCTCACTGACAGAATCGACCCGTCGGAAGCAAGAATCTTTCCACGTTCGGGCGTGATGGAGTCGCCGCTCACAAGCGTTCCCGCAGCCTTCTCGTTCCAGAGAGGAGCGTCGACAACCGTTGTTTTGAAAAGCATAGTGGCAATGAGGATTGCAAAAAGCGCAATGATAATGAATATCATGCGGTAGCGGTTGAGCATGCCCTGCTGTATTTTACTTTTCTTTTTCTTCTCCATCGTCAGTGTCGTTTGAAGAGTCCAGATAATATGGCGGTTGCTCGGCAACTTTCAGGTACATGTGAAGAGTGTCGAGCTTTTGGGTCAGCTCGCTCTCGCGGATTTTGCTGCTGTATTCCGAAGAAGCGTTGACCATGTTTGTCTTGGCGTTTGCGAGCACCTCGCTCAGGTGTATTATTTGGGCGATTTTCATCTGCACATCGAATTTGAAAGAGATGTAGATGATGAACATGGCCACAACAACCACAACGCCGATGATGTTGCGTTTGTAGTCTTTTACGGAAAGCCACTGCCCGCGGTATATGCGCTTCAGCAGACTGGACGATTTCTTGGGTTTCTGCTCGTCGGCCATCACTCGTCCTCCTTCCCAATTATCGCCACACGCAGTTTTGCGCTGCGTGCGCGCGGATTGCGTTCCACCTCCTCGTCAGACGGAACAATCGGTTTCCCCGACAGCGGCGCTATAGGCGACAGCCGGCGTCCGAAGAAGTCGGTTTCCACTTTGCCGTCGATGCGTCCGCTGCGCATGAAATTTTTCACCATGCGGTCCTCGATGCTGTGGTATGTTATTATGGCGAGTCGTCCGCCCGGGCGTATAGCCGTTAGCGTCTGCTCGAGAAACTCCTGAAGCGCGTCGACTTCGTGGTTCACCTCCATACGCAAAGCCTGGAACACTTGCGCCAGTTCTTTTTTCTCCTGACGAGGGTTTATAAGCGGTCGTACCACGTTCAGCAGGTCGGCGATAGTGACAATGTCCTTCGAAGCCCTTGCCTTCACGATGCAGTCAGCCATTCGTTTGGCATTCTTCAGCTCGCCGTAAAGGCGGAAAATCGTGGTCAGCCGTTCGGCGTCGTATTCGTTTACCACGCGTCGCGCGTCAAGGTCGTTGTCGCGGTTCATGCGCATGTCGAGAACGCCGTCGCTGTATCTGAACGAGAAACCGCGCTCTCCGTCGTCGAAGTGATGGAACGACACGCCGAGGTCGGCGAGGATGCCGTCGGCAGGCAGCGCATTGTAGAAACGAAGGAAATTACGCAGGTATCGGAAGTTTCCATGCACAAACGTGAACCGGTTGTCGTCAATCCGGTTTGCATAAGCGTCCATGTCCTGGTCGAAACTGAACAGCCGACCATTAGGTCCGAGACACGACATGATGGCGCGCGAGTGACCTCCTCCTCCGAATGTCACGTCGACGTATGTGCCGTCGGGCTTTATGTCGAGCCCTTGGATTGTTTCCGGCGCCAATGCAGGGATATGATACACAGGTAGTTCCTCTTTCATTACCATAAAAAATCTTCTTCCATACCTAATTAGGTGGTAAAGGTAGACATTATTTATAAAAGTAGCGTAATAGATTGAAAAAAAGTTATTAACAACCGTTCAAAATGGTGCGTTTGGTGTCGGAATTACGGTTTGGGAATGTTCTTATAGAAAAAAATAACCAGAAAGGCGATTTTTGTAAAAAAAAGATTGCGAATGAAGAAATAATGTGTAACTTTGTTGCTGTCTGGAAACGATAACCTAAAAATTAAAACAGATGAAGAAGAATTTACTATTTGGATTTCTCGCAGCCTCAGCGCTGCTTGGAGCGGCGCCGCTGGCAAATGCCGGAGTGGTGCTTGAGGAAGATTTCAACCAGTTTACGGATGGCACAACAAGCAAACCAGGGAATGTGGACATCGCAGCGAGCGGAAAGCTCGGCGATGTGTTGCTTGGATGGACGGGTGATGCAATCTACGAAGCGGGCGGCTCTCTGTTTGTCGGCACAACCGATGTGCTTGATTTCGACCCGCATTCGATTTCTACTCCCGATTTGGACCTGGATGCAAAGGATGGCGATATCCGCATCACATTGCGTGTGAAATCGTGGACAGAGTACGGCAACATGATCAACATCAAGGCCGGCGACACGAAATTGAGTTCCCCTTATTTCGAGGACGGAGAATGGCATGATTTTGTTATTGTAACAGACAAGGGACTTCCCGGAGCATTGTCGATTTCTTCAGCGAGCCTTTATTCCACCCCGTTCTTTATTGATTATCTGAAGATTGAACAGGGCGATGAAGTGGTGCCTTCACCAACATCCCTGCGTCCGACAGACTATGACGGCACAACATTCTCGGCACGCTGGCTTTCTGTGCCAAACGCAACAGGCTACACCGTGTCGGTCTACAACAAGGATGCCAAAGGCAACCGAATCAACGTCAAGACCTACGACGCAGAGCCGCTTCCGGAAGGCGACACATCGGGCAACCGCGTGATTGTCACAGTGGACGACAACACGTTGAAATATTACTTTGTGGTTGTTGCCAAAAGAGGCACAAACGTTTCTACAGAGTCGAACGAGTCGGAAGTTATCAAGCACGTTGAAAGTCTGGCAGCTCCGACCGCACTTGCGGCAACCGACGTGACCACCAACAGCTTCACAGCCAACTGGACAGCCGTTCCCGACGCAGACACCTACACAGCAACTCTTTATAAGACCATAACTATTACGGAGGACAGCGACACAGAGATTCTCAACGAAGATTTCGCGGGCATCACGAAAGGATCGTTTGATTTGATTGATCTTCCATCAAAAGACCCAGACAACCTCGACGCCTACACCCACACACCAGGCTGGTATGCATCGACATACGCTTTCGGTGGCGGAAGTCTTGTGCTTTGGCCGATGTTTGGAAGTGCGTTCTTTGTAACGCCGTCTCTTGACCTCAGCGGCAATGGCGGAGTGGTGTTTGTAGACTTTACCGCAGCCGCAGGCGACAGCGGAAAATACAAGACCGGAGAAAAAGTTACAGTAGACCTTCTGACACAGGCAAACAACGAGACCACAGTGCTTGAGAGCGCGGAAATCGAACTCGACGAGGGCGCGTTCAAGAACTACGGCACAATGTTTACCAAAGGCGCGAAAGGCACGTTTATCCGCTTCTCTTACGGAGGTACCAGCGAGGTGCATTTTGACGATGTAGTGATTACTCAGAAGACCAAGGCAGGCGACAAGGTGCGCACCGTGGCCCAGCAGGTTGAGACAACCGGACTGTCGGCGAAATTCACTTATGAGCCGGCGGCCAACACGGAATATTCTTACAAAGTGTATGCAAGCGTGAACACAATCACAACCGTTGGTATGGACGATGTGGTTTATTCAGGCGCATCCAACGAAATTGTGGTTGGTGGAGCAGACGGCGTTGCCGACGTTGCAGCCGCAGGATTCAAAGTGTTTGCACGCAACGGACGTCTCGTTGTCGATGCGGCAGAGGCAGCCCCAGTCACAGTTGTTGACGCATACGGCCGTGTAATCGCTGCATTTGAGGCGCATCAGGGCGAGAACGCTGTTGATTGCCAAGGATTTGTAATTGTCCGCGTAGGCGACAAGGTGGTAAAGACCATTGTAAGATAGAAAAAAACGGAATTGCATATTTGACGAGTGTGCCGGACGGATTGTTCCGGCACACTTTTTTTAAGAAAAAGTATTGGAATGTCAATGTTTTGTGTAATTTTGTAATTGTAATAGGAAAAACATTTAGACAACATAACAAAAACCGCTTTATGAATAAAATTTACTTGTTGACAGCGATGCTTCTTGTCGCCGCGGCTGCGATGGCAGGAGTGCCCGCGCCCCAGCGTGGACCTCAGAAGCTGGCGCATGGATTGCCAGTGCCTGTTGTCAAGCCGGCCACCAACGTCAGCGATGCCGGGTTTACCGCCAATTGGGAAAAGGTCTCAGGAGCCAACTGCTACACCGTCTACACATATATCCGCCACAAAGCGCCGGCTGATGAAATCTACTATTTCTACAACGATGATTTCAGCGGATTCAAATACGGCTCCATCGAGAGTCCGTTCGACATAGGTTGGGGATGGCTCGACGGCTACACCAACCGCAGCAACTGGTATGTCTATGGCGCATATTCATGCCATGGCGTTTTTGGCCTTTACAACAAAAAGTCGGCAGAGCAGAACGGAATGCTCATGTCGCCGATGTACAGCCTGCAGAACAACAACGGCAAGTTTACGGTGACGTTCCGCGCGAAGACCACCGGCACAGCCACTGTAGCCGTCTTCGCCACTGAATATCTGATGGCAGGACCCTCATACGCACTCGGCAAGGTGGGCAAGGTGGAGCTGACCAAGGAGTGGGCAGACTATACGCTTGAGCTCGACGGCGGAATCCAGGGCTGCTATGTGGAGCTGGATATGGTTGGTGGCGACAGCAATGCATATTTTGACAATATGACAATCAGCCAGCCTATGAAGGCAGGCGACGAGGCTATGCTCGTCTACGACTTTGTGGAAACAGGCGACGTGTCGAGCCACGACGTCGCGACAGGCGACAAGGTGGCAGGCGACGTGTATTGGTATCAGGTGGCCTCGCTGAAGCGGTTGTCGTCAGGGTCGGAACTCGATGATTCTAACTACAGCGACCTCGTTGAGGTGAAGCAGGAAGGCGCAGTGTGCGCATTGAAGGCCTCTGCGGCGCGCGCTTATGCCACAGCCGATGGCGTGGTGGTTGAGAATCCGGAAGGCGCCGATGTGGCGGTCTACGATGCCGGCGGAAGAGAGGTTTATGCAAGCCGCGACGGAGCGGAGAAGCAGATGGTTGTCCTGCCTTCGGGGGTCTACGTAGTGAAGGTGGGCTACAAGGTTGTGAAAGTGATGAAATAACTTAATAAAAAAAGAACTATGAAGAAAATTCTAATGAGTGCTGCCGCTTTGTTGTTGTCGGCAGTTGGAGCGTATGCCGCTCAACAAAAGTATTATTTCCTTTATGAGGAGGGACATGAGGATCAGCCTGAAACCAGTTGGTTTATCCTTGACCGTGAGGCTAAAAAATACATTCCTGACTCTTGTGGAGATGATGAGCTGACAGTGAAAAACTATAAGAAGTCGGGAAATACGGAAACGTTTGACTGCTATGACAGATCGTCTTTTATGCAGAGTGTGATAATGAAGAAGAACGACAAGGGACAGACAGTGGTGCAGATTTCTTACGAAAAAGGTAAAGCAAACGGACGGAAAATCGTTTGTGGAACCGAGGCTGAACAGAATGAATACTTTAAAGAGTATGAAGCCAAAAACGGAGGCGGCAGTTCGTCGTCGTCGTCGACATCGAGCAATCCTGTGGACAAAGCCACAAAAAAGGTTAAGTCAGGATTAAAAAGCGGCTTGAACAAGCTTAAAAAGAAAAAATAAGACAATAAACGTGGCGGGAGGCGGTATGCCTCCCGTTTTTTTGCGCCACGCCGTGTCTGCTGTGCGACTGAGTATAAGAGATTTAGGAAATTTATTGGTAAAAAGCCAATAAAATATTTGCAAATCGCCATTTTGTGTATTATCTTCGCATCAGATTTCCAAGAAAAACACACAAATCAAAACCGAGAATTATGTTTGAGCACAAAATCATGAGAAACCAAGAACTGATGGCAAACTGGCAACGCAGCCTGAAGAAAGCCATCGAAACCAACCGCTACGACAGCCGTTACAACGTGATAGACCGTGCGCTCCGCGGCGGCACACCACGCTACGACGTGAGTTACGACTACGCGTTGCGAATGATGTATCAGATGGTGCGCGACGGCAAGCCATGCTCCCGCCGGAGTAAACTGAAGCGTCAGATGTGGGAGGAGATAAGCCTCCACGTCAGGCGCGTCATGCACAGGCGCAAATGCACAATTGCCGAAGCCGTGGCGACAGTGCTTGCCGAGCAAAAAGCGTCACGCTACTTCCTGTCGAAAAAACAAGCTTCAAAAATCATCTACCATGAAATACACAACCGCAGCAATCATCGTAGCCTCACTGTTTAGCCTATCCTCGTGCCACAGCCATAGGGCAGTGGAGAGCACTGCGGGATTGCAGACACACACGGAAACGGCCGACAGCGTCGCCGCCACACGCCGCACCACGGCATCGGCGAAAGAGGCATCGGAAACCGTTGTGATAAACTTCTTTGCCCCCGACTCGACAGGCCGTCAAGCCGTGAGAAGCATAAGCCGGCACCGCCGGCTTGCAGCCGAGGAGCGCACCGACACAGTGGCGGTGGCAGCTACAGGCGTGAGCATCGGGACGACAGAGCAGACCACATCGACGCGCCGGCTGCCTACGCGCTACCGACTTTCGCTTGCCGCATTGCTTGCGGCAGCAACAACACTAATCTTGATAACCTTTACAATTAAAAAAAGACAATGAACAACACACGAAAAATCACAATTTCAATCGACATTGAGCAAGTGCTTAAAACAGTTTATGCCGAGAGTGCGTGCCTCGCCTTGATGAGCGGCCGCGATAGCCGTCCGGCAGTAATCTCGTCCGACAACCGCCGATTGCTCGGCGTTTATTGCCTCAACGCCTGGCTATGTCTTGCCGGCGAACTTGCGAGCATCGTAGACAGCCAATCGTTTTCGATTCCCTCCGACAGCGACACCACCTACACGCTGTCGCTGACCGTTGACGGCGTCGGCACCGCCCAGAGCCTGCGCCGCTATGCAGAGCGCTACGTAGCACAGTCGGTGCTTGCCAGCTGCTATGCCGCCCGCGAGAGTCTTGCCATGCAATTCCGCGACAACGCCGCCCGGACGCTATCCGGTCTGCGCCTTGCCGCTACGCTCTCCGACAGGGTTGATTGTTGGCTGTAAAGCGTTGACAGACTGCCTTGTTATCAAATTTTCACAAAATGATAGGTATGCCGCAGCGGTCAAATTACGCTGATTTAGGTATTGCGGAAGGCAATGCGCCGACGTAATTTTACGACCAGAAAAACAACAATGAACAATTAAACTACACGAAGATGAAAATTGGTATTTTTTATGGCTCAACAACAGGCGTTACCGAGGCTGTTGCAGAGCGAATAGCGAAGAAACTCGGCGTAGCCTCCGCCGACGTGCACAATGTAGGGTCGGCCACAGCCGCCGATGCCGTGGGCTACGATGCGTTGCTGCTCGGCACCTCCACATGGGGTGCCGGCGAGCTACAAGACGACTGGTACGACTTTCTCGACCAGCTGAAGAGTCAGGACTTGACAGGCAAGAAAGTAGCATTGTTCGGCTGCGGCGACTCCTCGTCGTTCAGCGACACGTTTTGCAGCGCCATGGGCGAAATCCACGACGGTCTGGCAGCCACCGGCTGCACGTTTGTCGGTCAGGTCGATGCCTCCGGCTATACCTACGATTATTCGGCGGCAGAGAGCGGCGGCAAGTTTGTCGGTCTGGCACTCGACGAAGTCAACGAAGACGACAAGACCGACGGACGCATCGACGCCTGGGCCGCACAGCTGAAGAACGAGGGCGTAGAATAACCGAGAGACAGAAACAAACGTCAATGACAAAATAAAAAACGACCAACGACAATGATGGAAATAGCCAACACGATGCTGTCGAGCGAGCTTCAGGTGTTTCTCAACTATGTGTACGAATATAAGAAAGGCGTGCGCAACATGGTGCTATGTACGCTGAACCGCCGCTATCTGGCGGCAGCCGTGGCGCGACTCGACGATCAAGGCATCTGCCACTTCGAGCAGTCGGCCAACGAGAACAACGTCAATCTGTATTTCGGCAAGCCGGAATGCATTGCGGCGGTAAGGCAGTTTATCGTGCGCCCGCTCCATCAGTTGTCGCCCGAGGAGGATTTCATCCTCGGAGCACTGCTTGGCTACGACATCTGCCTGCAGTGCGAGCGGTTTTGCACGCGCAAGAAGCGAGCCGACGCTATGGCGCAGTGCGCCGGATGAAAGAATTAACGAAGTGTCTTTTCAAGCCGTCCCGGCGAGGACGGCGAAAAAGAAAGGCGAGTCCCGAAAGAGACTCGCCTTTTTAGATTTATTGAAGTGAAATGTTATTTCACGAGAACCTTAGTAGTCTTGCCATCGACAACAACTACGTAGATGCCGCTTGCAACGAAGAACTGAGCGTCCTTGCTGTTTACAGCGACAGCCTGTCCGGCAGCGTTGAAGATAGAAACAGCGTTAGCCTCACCGATGATGCGGATTTCGCCGATACCAGCAACAGCCTTAGCCGCTTCAACGGCAGCGTCGTTGACGTTGTCGCCCAGACGGACAGCATAGATAGTGTTGAGACCGAGGTCGACAGTGATGCTGTATGCACCGCTCTTGATCTTGTAAGAAGTGTCGCCGTTCAAGCCGATAGCAGACATAGTCTTGTCGGCAAGCTCAGTATCCTTTACAGCCGGACCGTAGCGATGAGCGTTGACATCGTCCCAAGTGCCAGGAGTTGAAGTGAATGCGAAGTAGCCATAGTCGTTTTCATCGGCAGCGAGAATCGAGACGTTATCAATCTGATAGATGCCCTCAGATATTTGGTTGGCAACGTGAGTCTCGTCGGCAGGATCCCAAGCGTTAGGCTCAACATTGCCAAGGAGGTAAAGCTTCTCGGGATAAACCACCGGAGCTTCGCCAGCAACGAGGACAGTCATATTCTTAAGGTCGACAGTGAGTTCGAATTCGCCTTCCTCAGCCACGCGGATAGCGCCGGCAGCCTTCACGATAGGCATAGCCTGGTTGAGAGTAACGGCAGCGTTGTCGACCTCAAAACCGTAGCGGTTGGCGTTGACAACATCCCAGTCAGCGTTAAGCACTGTAGTGATACCGAAGTTGCAAGGACCTGTTAAAGTGCCAGTGTAGACACCGTTTTCCCCCTTGGTCAATTTCACGCCGTCTTCAGGGTTCCATACATTATTAGAACCGATGATGTAAACAGAAGCAGGATACTCGTCGCTTGAGATGTTGATGTCGTAGCTGCTTGGAGCGGCAACAACCACTTCACCGCTTTCGCGAGGAAGTGCAACCGACTTGAACAACTCACCGCTGTTGCTGACAATGTAGAGGTTGTTTGCGCAGTCCCAAGCGATGTCGTTGAGGTTGCGTCCGATAGTCGTAGCAAATTTGTATTTCTCAGTCAAAACAGGAGCGCCATTGTCGTCCTTAGAAACCTCGAATACAGTGAGAGTCTTGTCAGAAGTACCGATAGCGAGGAGAGAGAAGTCGGCGTTGAAGCGGATGCCGCCACCGCCGTAGAAGCCGCCCTTGTCGTTAGAGTCGACCTTGTAGTCCTCTACGCCCTCAGCGTTGATGTGAACCAAAGTAGGTTCCGCTTCCGTAGCTTTAGAGCGAGAGTTGGCATACCAGATACCACCCTCGTTGTCGTAGATTGCAGTAGTGTTGGTGTGAGAGATGGTGTATTTACCAGTCAAAGCGTCGATAGCCTGTGTCGGAGCGGCATCCCAAGTCGTGGCTTTGCCGATGTAGTACTCGTCGGTGCGGTAGCCAGAGTAAGAGAAGCTGGTGCCGCTTGCGTTTGTAGAAAGCATCAGAATCTTGAGACCAGAGCCAAAGCCAGCGAGGTCCATACTTACGTTAGGCGCAGCGATAAATTCGCCAGCCTCGTTTGTGATTTCGTAAGTGTCAGGGTTTGCAGTGCCCTTGATCACCGGCTTGAACGCAGCGTTGAGGTCGGTTGGGTCAACCTGCCAGAGCGCGATACCATTAGAGTTCTGACCACTCAGGAAGATACGTCCGTCGGCAGCGATACGCACTTTTCGAGGGTCGTAAGAAGTTTTTCCGTTAGGGAATGTAGTCTGGAAAGTCTGACCGCCCTTGAACGCATATTTGCCTTCCGAATTCTTGATAGGGTTCATAGTCGGGTCGAAAGCATACAGACCGTTGTTTTCGCCAGAAGAGTGGTAGCCGGTAGGTTTCGCCGCCATAGCCTCGGCAACAAGGATTCGTCCGAAGTTAGGGCTGTCGGTGTTGTTGTCTACGTCCACGCTTGACGGGTGGTAGAAGCTGTATTTCTTAGTGCTTACAGTAGGCTCGGCAACAGTGGCGCTTGTAACGGCAACCTTGAATTGCACCAACGCGTCTTTAGGAACGTCGGCACCCGGAACTTCAACAGAGTTGAGGTTTTTGAGGGTTGTCATTTCGTAGTCACCGTAAGTAGCTACAGTAGTACCTTCGTATTCCTTTGTCATTTCGCCGTCGACAAACATCTGAACCTTTACAGATTCAGCAGGAGCGTTCAAGCGATAAGAAACAGTGTAGTTTTCAGCAGCAGGTTCCACCTTGATGTCATAAGCGTAAGCGTTGCGTGCCTCAAGAGCAGGAAGCGGCTTAGGAATAGAGAATGTGTACTTTGCAGCTATCTGACCAGGAACGTATTGGTAGATTGCAGCAGTGTATTCGTCTACCTTCTCTACAGAAATCGCGTTCTGGTTAGGAGCGGCGGCAGATTTCGAGAATTCGTTTTCGTGAGTTGCAACCACCTCGTTTGTTGTGCGGTTCACAACCTGGAAGCCGTCAACGTAGTTTGTTCCGCAAGGCTCGAATGTGAACAAAGTTCCGTCGAGAGTGACAGCGTCGCCACCAGCGGTAGTGTTTGCCGTTCCGACCTTTGTCAAGCCGTCAAAGAAAGCTTGCGTGCGTGCCGGACGCACAAAGATGTTGTCGGTTTCAGGATTGTTGTCGGCAGGTTGAACATGTCCGTCGGAAGCGCATGCGATGCCAGCAGCGATAGCTTTTGACTTTTCAGCGACCTGAACACCTTTTGCAACAAAGATTTTTGCAATTTTTCCAGAGTTGGCAGGAGTGATGTAGAAAGCACCGCCTGTTTCCGACATAACATTGCCGACAGCGCGACCCAAAAAGTCCAGACGACCGGCTGTCACGCCTTCAGGAAGAGTGACTGTCAAATCAATCATCTCCGTTGTTCCAGCAGGGATAATCTTGAACGTTGTTGAAGAAGCGGCGTTAGGAAAACCATCGTTTACGATGAAGTTTCCAGCTCCATCGACAGTGATTGCTGTACCTGCAGCGCTCGTTGCTACAGTGGTTTTCCCCTCGGCATTAATAGCGATGATTTGAGGCACGCTTTTGTCGTTGGTGTAGACTTTTCCGTCGAAACCAATGCCCCAACGGGCATTGCCGGCTGTAGGCAGACCCTCGGTCACCTTCCAGTCCTGCGTCAAAGTCTGTGCATTCATAGCCATGGCTGTCGATGCAATGGTCAAGCCAGCCAACAGAATGTGTTTAAAAGACTTTCTCATAAAAAAGATTTTAAGTTAATAAATGATGTGTATTCTGTATTTTTCTTTGTCCTTTTTCGGTTAGGTTATTACTAAACTGCGTAAAGATATGAAATTTCTTTGAGAAACAAGCATCGGGAACAAGTTTTTAACTTATTTAACCCACAGAATGAGTGGCAACTGCCGCGGTAACGGAACAGGCATCCCGGGCGAACGTCAAAAAAACGCGTTGAGGATGCTAAAAAAACGTATAATTTGATTGGCAGTGTTAAATATCGCTAATTATAAGACAGTTTTTGAGCCGTTGAAACCAAATGTTTGTGCATTTGTCTATTAATAAGTATATTTGCAGACGGAAATGGAGGGGGCGGAAGTCTTCTCCATTGTTTTATTAATACATCAACAATTGAAGAATGATTGACAAAAGCGCGCTGACAGCAGTCTTGGAGCGAGGAATGGAAGGCACCGACCTTTTTCTCGTCGACGTCAGAATCAGCAAGGACAACAACATCGTGGTGGAAATCGACAGCGACACAAGTGTGGACATAGATGAGTGTATCCGCCTTAACCGACTTGTTGAGAGCGAGTTTGACCGCGACGAGGAAGATTATGAACTTGAAATCGGCTCAGCCGGACTGACATCGCCACTGCGCGTAGAGCGCCAGTATCACAAGAACGAAGGCAACGAGGTTGAAGTGCTTACCGCCGACGGTCGCAAGCTCAAAGGCATCCTCAAGAGTGCCGACGCCGACGGCTTCGTGCTTACGGTGGTCAAGAAAGTGAAACCCGAAGGCGCCAAGCGTCCGGTGGAGCAGGAGGAAGACCTCCGCTTCGGTTATAACGAAATAAAATATACAAAATACGTAATCCAGTTTTAAGACATTATGGCAAAGAAAGAGGAAACCATAAGCATGGTAGACAGCTTTTCGGAGTTTAAAGAGCTGAAGAATATCGACAAGACCACAATGATCAGCGTGTTGGAGGAATCGTTCCGCAACGTGCTGGCAAAGATGTTTGGATCGGACGAGAATTTCGTCGTAATCATGAACCCAGACAAGGGCGACTGCGAGATTTATCAAAACCTCACAGTAGTGGCCGACGGCGCTGTAGAGAATCCGAGCATGCAGATCGGTCTTACCGACGCCCGCGAGATTGACCCGGAATGCGAGATCGGCGAGGACGTTACGAAAGAAATCGTTTTTGAGAAGTTCGGCCGCCGCGCCATCCTGACACTCCGTCAGACGCTCGCATCCAAGATACTCGATCTTCAGAAAGACGCCATCTATACCAAGTTCAAGGCAATGGAAGGCGAGATTGTAGTAGGCGAGGTCTACCAAATCTGGAAACGCGAAGTGCTTGTTCTTGACGAGGAGCACAACGAGCTCATCCTCCCGAAGGAAGAGCAGATTCCGAGCGACCGTTACCGCAAGGGCGAAACCATCCGCGCCGTCATCAAGGAAGTGCAGAACGCCAACAACAACCCGAAGGTGATAATTTCGCGCACAAGCCCTGAATTCCTCCGCCGTCTGTTTGAAATTGAGGTGCCGGAGATTCACGACGGACTCATCCTGCTTAAAGGCATCGCCCGCATCCCTGGTGAGCGCGCCAAGATAGCCGTAGAGTCGTATGACGACCGCATCGACCCGGTCGGCGCATGCGTCGGCGTGAAAGGCTCCCGTATCCACGGCATTGTGCGCGAGTTGCGCAACGAGAACATCGACGTGATCAACTACACAACGAATCCCGAACTCTACATCCGCCGCGCCCTCAGCCCCGCCAAGGTGTCGTCAATCCGCATCAACGAGGAAGAGAAGTGCGCCGAGGTGATGCTGCTTCCGGAAGAGGTGTCGCTTGCCATCGGAAAAGGCGGTTTGAACATCAAGCTTGCCACAATGCTGACCGGCTATCAGATCGACGTTTACCGCTTCACAGAGGACAGCGACGACATTTATCTTGATGAATTCAGCGACGAAATCGACAGCTGGGTTATCGACGCCCTCAAAGGCATCGGCTGCACAACGGCAAAAGCCGTCCTCAACATGCCACGCGAGCAGATAATCGACAAAGCCGACCTTGAGGAAAGCACCGTCGATCAAGTACTCGATATATTGAAAGCGGAATTTGAGGATTAACAACAGGAAACTTAACAAGCAATATGCCAATAAAGATAAGCAAAGTAGCAAACGATTTGAATGTGGGGATTCCTACGCTGGTGGAATTTCTGCAGAAACACAATCAGGAGGTCGGCGATCCCGGCAACCTGAACCTTCGCATCTCCGACGAGCAGCACGAAATGCTGGTGCGCGCGTTTAAAAACGACAAAGACTTGAAGTCGAAGTCGGAGCGCTATGCCTCGGAGCGTCAGAAGGACAAAGTGAAAAACAAGGCATCGCAAGAGCCTAAAAAGCCGGAGCAGATAAAGACTGTTGTGGAAACCGTGCAGAAGCCGAAGATTCTCGGCAAAATCGAACTCGACAAGCACAACAACCCTGTCGTTGAAGAGAAGAAGCCAGAGCCCAAGCCAGCACCTGCGCCCGCACCCGCACCGAAACCGGAACCTAAACCAGAGGTAAAGAAAGAGGTAAAGGAAGAGGTTAAGAAGGCGGAGGTGAAAGTGGAGGCAAAGCCAGCCCCGCAGCCACAGAGCGCGCCGAAAGCCGCAGCGCCTGAGGTTTCGGAATCCAACGAAATCAAGACTGTCGTGGCAACAATCGCCGCTCCTAAGATTCTCGGCAAAATCGACCTTGACGCCATCAACCAGTCGACCCGTCCGAAGAAGAAGTCGAAGGAGGAAAAGCGTAAAGAGCGCATCGCCAAGGAAAAACAAGCCAACGGAGGCGCAAACGCCGACAGCGAGAAGCGCAAACGCAAACGCATCGGCAAGGAGAAAGTCGACATTGAGCATCCGGGCGGACAGCAAGCCGGCGGACAGAAGCAAGGTGGAGGCAACAACGACAGCCGCCGCAACAAGAACAAGAACGCCGACCGTCCGAACAACAAGGCCAAGCGCCACATAAAGGCAGAGGTCAGCGAAGAAGACGTGCAGAAGCAGGTTAAGGAAACACTTGCGCGCCTCACCAACAAGCCTCAGAAGAAGAGTGCTAAATGGAGAAAAGAGAAGCGCGAGGCTTTTGAAGAGCGCGAGCGCGAGGAAGCCGCATTGGAGGCAAAGGAAAGCAAGACGCTGCGCATCACAGAATTCGTGACAGCCAACGACTTGGCACTGATGATGGATGTGCCGGTCAACAAGGTTATCGCCACATGTATGAATATCGGCGTGATGGTTTCCATCAACCAGCGACTCGATGCTGAGACCATCAACCTTGTAGCAGAAGAATTCGGTTTCAAGACAGAATATATCAGTGCGGAAGTGTCGGAGGCAATCAACGAGGAGGCCGACTCCGAGGAAGATTTGCTGCCGCGTCCGCCGATTGTGACCGTGATGGGACACGTAGACCACGGTAAGACATCGCTGCTCGACTACATCCGCAACGCCAACGTTATTGCCGGCGAGGCTGGTGGCATCACGCAGCATATCGGAGCCTACAACGTGAAGCTTGAGGACGGCCGCCGCATCACGTTCCTCGACACCCCGGGCCACGAGGCATTTACGGCAATGCGTGCCCGCGGAGCCAAGGTGACGGATATCGCCATCATCATCGTTGCCGCCGACGACAACGTGATGCCGCAGACCATCGAGGCAATCAACCACGCCTCGGCAGCCGGTGTGCCAATCGTGTTTGCAATCAACAAGATAGACAAGCCTGCCGCCAACCCGGACAAAATCAAGGAGGAGCTCGCCAATATGAACTACCTCGTGGAAGACTGGGGTGGAAAATATCAGTCGCAGGAAATCTCAGCCAAGAAGGGTATCGGCGTTAAAGAACTGCTCGACAAGGTGCTTCTCGAGGCAGAGATGCTCGACCTTAAAGCCAACCCCAACCGAAAGGCAACAGGCTCGATTATCGAGTCGTCGCTCGACAAGGGTCGCGGCTATGTGGCAACCGTGCTTGTGAGCAACGGAACGCTGCGTGTGGGCGACATCATGGTGGCAGGAACAAGCTATGGCAAGATCCGCGCCATGTTCAACGAGCGCAACCAGCGCATCACGGAGGCAGGCCCTGCGGCACCGGCATTGGTGCTCGGTCTGAACGGTGCGCCGACCGCCGGCGACACGTTCAACATTCTGGACACCGACCGTGAGGCACGCGAGATAGCCACGCGCCGCGAGCAGTTGCAGCGCGAGGTCAAGGAGCGCACCCGTCGTATGCCTGGCCTCGACGACATTGCCCGCCGCCGCGCATTGGGCGAGTTCCACGAGTTGAACCTTATCGTCAAAGGTGACGTTGACGGCTCAATCGAGGCGTTGAGCGACTCGCTGATCAAGCTGTCGACACCAGAGGTTCAGGTCAACGTAATCCACAAGGCCGTGGGTGCGATTTCGGAGAGCGACGTTACGCTTGCCGCCGCATCCGACGCCGTTATTATCGGCTTCCAGGTGCGTCCGTCGGTAGCCGCCCGCCGTCTGGCAGAGAACGATGGCGTCGACATCCGTCTCTACTCAATCATCTACGATGCAATCGAGGAGGTTAAAGACGCAATGGCAGGAATGCTCTCGCCGGAGCTCAAAGAAGAGGTTACCGGTACGGCAGAAGTGCTTCAAACCTACAAGATATCGAAGGTCGGCACGATTGCAGGCTGTATGGTGCGCGAGGGCAAGGTGAAACGCACGAGCAAAGTGCGCCTTATCCGCGACGGCATTGTCATCTACACGGGCGAGCTCGGCTCTCTGAAGCGTTTCAAGGACGATGTCAAGGAAGTGTCGTCGGGCTACGACTGCGGTCTTAACATCGCCAACTACAACGACGTGAAGGAAGGCGACATGATTGAAGCCTACGAAGAAGTAGAGGTTTCAAAAACGCTGTAAACGCAGGCAATGCGGACAGTGAGTGTCAACATCGGAACTAATCTCGGCGACCGTGAGGCAAACTTGCGCCGCGCCGTTGACGAGATAGCCCGCAGCGTTGGCAGCACCCCGCGAGTCTCAAGCATATACGAATCTGAAGCATGGGGTTATCAGTCTGATAACCCCTTTTTCAATATCGCTGTCGAGTTTGAGAGCGACTTGCCCGTCGGGCGTCTGCTCGACATCTTCCAGCGCATCGAGCGCGAGGCGGGAAGCTCCAGCCACCGCAATGCCGACGGCAGTTATGCCGACCGTCAGCTTGACATCGACATCGTGTATGCCGGCGATGAGGTTGTTGACACCGCCGCTGTCGTCCTGCCTCATCCACGGATGGACAAACGCGAGTTTGTGCTGGCACCGCTCTGCGAGTTGTCGCCCGGGTGGCGGCATCCCGTCAGCCTGCTGACGGCTGCAGAAATGCTTGCCCGTCTGCGCGCAACCGACAAAACAGACAGAAAATAGGACATTAAGAATGAACATTTCAATTTCCGGCAATGTTGGAAAGACAGATAAAAATGCGTAACTTGCGCACACAAAACGAAAGAAGCGAATGAAGATAGGAACAATTGACTTGGGAGAGCGCCCGGTGCTGCTGGCACCGATGGAAGACGTGACTGATCCGTCGTTCCGTCTCATCTGCAAAGAGCAGGGAGCCGATATGGTCTACACGGAATTCGTGTCGGCCGACGCTCTTGTGCGCAACATCAACAGCACCACCCGCAAACTCCACACCAACGCCGCCGAGCGGCCTGTGGCGATACAAATCTACGGCAAGGAGGTGGAACCGATGGTGGAGGCTGCAAAAATCGCCGAGGCAGCCGGTCCCGACGTCATCGACATCAATTTCGGATGTCCGGTGAAGAAGGTGGCGTCGAAAGGCGCGGGGGCAGGAATGCTCCGCGACGTGCCCAAGCTGCTGCAAATCACGCGTTCGGTGGTCGATGCGGTGAAGTTGCCCGTGACGGTCAAGACCCGTCTGGGGTGGGACTGCGAAAACAAAATCATCACCACGCTCGCCGAGCAGCTGCAGGACTGCGGCATCCGTGCGCTTACAATCCACGGCCGCACCCGCAGCCAGATGTATACCGGCGACGCCGACTGGACGCTTATCGGCGAGGTGAAGCGCAATCCCCGCATCACGATACCGATTGTCGGCAACGGCGACATCACGACGCCAGAGGGCTTGAAAACGGCTTTTGACCGCTATGGCGTGGATGCCGTGATGGTGGGCCGCGCCTCGATAGGCGCTCCGTGGATTTTCCGCGAGATGAAGCACTATCTGCTTCACGGCACCGCGATAGAGATACCGGCGTCGGAGAAGATGGCGCTGCTCCGCCGCCAGATTGCGGAGAGCATCGAAGGCATCGATGAGTTGAGAGGCATTCTCCACATCCGCCGTCATCTTGCCGCGTCGCCGCTCTTCAAGGGTATCCCCAATTTCAGGGAAACGCGCATCGCAATGCTTCAGGCAAAGACGTGGGCAGAGCTCGACGACGTGCTGCAACGCATAGAAACTGATTATTTACATATTTAGAAACAAGCGACGTTATGAAGAAATTCTTTTTGGCTATCATCACCCTCTGCTGCGCGGCAGCGGCAAATGCCACTCCACGCACCATCAATGTGGGCGAATTCAACGAACTGGTGGTTAACGACGGCATCAACGTGGTCTATTCCAACAATGCCGACTCAGTGGGCATCGTGGCGTTTGACATCGAGAAGGAATACACATCCTACATCATGGCAGAGCGTTCGAAGGGCAGACTGAAAATACAGCTCGACCCTGCAGCAATCACTGTCAAGACACTGCCTACGGTCTATGTCTATTCGTCGTATCTGTACAAGGCAGAGAATACAAAAGACAGCACCCTGACGCTGCGTAAAGTGGCTCCTGGGGCTAAAATCGACATACAGCTTCAAGGCAACGGCACAATCATTGCCAACGGTCTCGACGCTATCAACATCAACCTTAAAATGCTCACGGGAAAGGGTAAAATCATAACATCGGGCAAATGTGAGAACTTGTCGATAAAGAATGTGGGCACCGGCGAGATTCAAGCCGACGAGGTGGCGGCGAAACACGTGAAATGCACGCTGATGGGCACTGGTGCAATAGGTTGCGCCCCTAAAGAAACGCTCTCCGTGAAGGGCGTAGGCTCAGGAAAGGTGTACTATATCGGGAAACCTATCATCACCAAGAGCAAGCTGTCGAATGTGAAAATCGTGCAGCTCGAAGGCGGCGCCGAGACAGAAGCCACCGACGTGATTGAAGACAATGAGCCGGAAACAGAGGCTGCCGAAGTCTCGGAAACCACCGACAACGGCACCGGTCTGCTCGACTTGATGGAAGTGCCGGAGCCGGCAGTCGTAAACCGAGAATAGGCGCGTGGAAGAAACCGAACTTAAACTGAAAACAGCGCGCACGCTGAAGTGGAACACCATCGACAAATTCGCGTCGCAGGTGTTCTACGGCGTCACGGGCGTCGTGCTTGCCAACCTGCTCTCGAAGGAAGACTTCGGGCTGGTCGGCGCTATGCTTGTGTTTCAGGCGTTCGCATCACTGTTTGTCGACAGCGGATTCTGCGCGGCGCTGATACAGAAAAAATCGCCTACTGAAACCGACTATTGTACGGTTTTTTATTTCAACCTCGGCATCAGCATTGCCATCTACGCCATCCTATGGGCGTGTGCGCCGTTGATTGCCGACACCTTCGGCGACCAGCGTCTGATAAGCCTGTCGAGGGTGATGTTCCTGTCGTTTATCATCAACGCCACCGCCCTTGTGCAGACCAACCGCATGATGAAGCAGATGACGATGGCGCGCGTGGCGATAGCCAACTCGCTGGGGCTTGTCGTGTCGGGAGCCGTGGGCATCTGGCTTGCCGTGGAAGGCTACGGCGCATGGGCAATCGTGTGGCAGACCATTGTGCTCGCCACCGTCAAATCGGTCTTCCTGTGGACGACAACAGGCTGGCTTCCGCGCACGGGGTTCAGCATGGCGTCGCTGCGGTCGGTGTTTTCCGTTGGCAGCGGAGTGATGGTGTGCTCATTTCTCAACACATTGTCGCTCAACGCCTACTCGTTTATCATCGGTGCTTACTACAACCTTGCCAAACTCGGATGCTACACGCAAGCCGACAAATGGAGCAAGATGGGCATACAGTCGATAGCGCAGATACTGACGGCGTCGTTCCTGCCCGTGCTCAGCGGTTTTCAGGATGACAGGGAGCGGTTGCTGCGCGCCATGCGCAAGATGAACCGCTTCACCGCCTATCTTGTCTTTCCTCTGCTGCTGTTGCTCACGACGTGTGCCGAACCGATATTCCACATCCTTTTTGGCACGAAGTGGGATGAAGCCATAATCCTGTTTCAGATACTCGCCGTGCGCGGCATCTTCATAGTGCTTGCCACCAACATCAACAACTACATCCTCGGACTCGGGCGTTCGCGCTCGCTTGTGGTCTACGAATCGGTCAAAGACGCATTGATGATAGTCGCCATCGTGGTGACCATCCCCATGGGCATAACGGCGATGATTTGGGGACAGCTTGTGGCGTCGGCGCTGTTCTTTGTCTATGCCGTGATTGTGGCTGGTCGCATCGTAGGCTATCCGACGCGCAACGTGGTGGGCGACATCCTTCCGTATGCCGTCATTTCGGGCGCTGTGGCTGCGGTTCAGTGCCTTGTGCTTGTCGGCATTGCTAATCCGTGGCTCAACATCCTTGCGCAGACATCTGTGTGCTTCGCGCTCTATTATGTGGCAAACCGCTTCCTGAACTCAACAATTCAGCGCGAAGTGCTGGGCTATGCCCTTGGCCGTTTCCGCAAAAAGAAGGAAGGTCGTAAGGGGTAGAAATTGGAAATTTTGTGATTTTTCACGTGTGACTCCTTGGAATTTTGTGATAAAATAGGCCACAAGGACTGGAATTTTGTGATTTTTCGCATATATTTGATTGGAATTTTGTGATTTAACGCTATCTTTGCAAAAGAAAAATGTGTTGATTATGAGATTAATGCGGAGAAAAATAGACGACTTTCTCAAAGAATGGAAGGAAAACGAGGATCGATTGCCTCTTGTCGTCAAAGGAGCGCGGCAGATTGGCAAGACGGCATCCATCATGCAATTTGCAAATGACAACTATAAGAATGTGGTTGCCATCAATTTTGTTTTACAGCAGAAATTCAAGTCGATATTTGATGACGGCTATGATGTGGACAGTGTTGTGCGCAACATCACGCTTATCGACCCCAGTATAGAATTAGAACCGGGCAACACGATTTTCTTTTTTGATGAGATGCAGGACTGCCCTGTTTGCGCCACAAGTCTTAAGGCATTCAAAATAGATGGTAGGTATGACGTGGTCTGCTCTGGCTCGCTTATGGGCATTAATTATCAGGAAATAGAGTCGAACAGTGTAGGCTACAAAGAGGATTATACAATGCATTCCATGGATTTTGAGGAGTTTCTATGGGCAAAAGGTTATGATTCAGCGTTTGTAGAGCGACTGTTCGAAAAGATGGTGTCAGTCACACCGTTGTCGAGTTTGGAGATGGATGTGTTGGGAGGGTTGTTTCGCGACTATATGATTGTCGGCGGAATGCCGGCGGTGGTCAGTTTGTTTGTAAAGAAGGGCAATTTCAGCGGCACGCTCAAGATGCAACGGCAACTTCTTCTCGACTATGAGGAGGACATAACGAAGTATGCGCAAGGTCTTGACAAGGGTAAGATAAAGAATGTCTACAACCACATTTCTGTGTTCTTGGGGCAAGACAATAAGAAATTTCAGATCAGCAAGATTGCCCATGGTGCCAGAAACCGGGAATATGTCGGCACGGTGGAATGGCTTAGTGATGCCGGAATAGTCAATGTGTGCCATTGTCTTGCGCATATCTCCCTGCCGCTTAAGGGCAACTACGATCCGAAATCATATAAGCTCTATTACAAGGATACGGGTTTGCTTGTTGCCTCGCTCGACGAGGAGTCGCAGGAGGATATGCGGGTGAATAAGAATTATGGTACTTACAAGGGTGCTGTTTATGAAAACGTTGTAGGTGATATGTTGGCGAAGCAAGGCTATGATCTGTATTTCTATCGCAATGAAAAATCAACGTTAGAGATGGACTTCTTCATACGCGACATTCAAACATTGATACCCATAGAGGTGAAGGCATCGGACAATGCAACCAAATCGTTGTCAAAGTTGACGGCTAACGACGGCAAATATCCGGATATCCGTTACGGCATTAAATTATGCAATAAGAATATTGGATTTAATGGCAGGTTCTATACCTTCCCATATTTTCTTGCGTTTCTGCTCAAGCGGTTTGTAAGAGAAAAATAGGGGAGGGGTGAGTCTCTTTTTCAGTAATATAAGCAAAAACGACACAGCGGCACTGGATGGCGTCGCTGTGTCGTTTTTTTGTCTGTTTGTTGAAACGCTTACAAACGGCGTTTTTCAGGCGGATAGTCGATTGAATAGTGCAATCCGCGCGACTCGTGGCGTTCCTTTGCCTGTCGCATAATCAGGTAGCCCACGTTGATGAGGTTGCGCAGCTCGCAGATTTCACGCGATGCCTTGCTCTGCTTGAACAGACGCTCGGTCTCCTCGTATAGGATGTCGAGGCGGTTCCATGCACGGTCGAGTCGCAGGTTGGAGCGCACGATGCCCACGTAGGTGCTCATGATTTGGTTCACCTCCTTGAGGCTCTGTGTGATCAGCACCATCTCCTCGTTGTGCTGCGTGCCCTCGTCGTTCCATTCCGGCACGTCTTCGCGCAGCGAGTAGTGGGCAATGTTTGCCATCGAATGCTTTGCCGCCGCGTCGGCATAGACCACGGCTTCAATCAGAGAGTTGGAAGCCAATCGGTTGCCTCCGTGCAGGCCTGTGCATGAGCATTCACCCACGGCATACAGGCGTTGGATTGAAGAGCATCCGTTGAGGTCCACCTTGATGCCACCGCACAGGTAGTGTGCAGCTGGCGCCACAGGGATATAGTCTTTCGTAATGTCGATGCCGAGGCTCAGACACTTGGCGTAAATGTTTGGGAAGTGGTGTTTCGTTTCTTCCGGGTCTTTGTGGGTCACGTCGAGCCACACATGGTCGTCGCCTCGCATCTTCATCTCGTTGTCGATGGCTCGCGCCACGATGTCGCGTGGAGCGAGCGACAGGCGCGGGTCGTATTTCTGCATGAATTCCTTTCCGTCCATTGTGCGCAGCACGGCGCCGTAGCCACGCATAGCCTCAGTGATGAGGAACGAAGGACGGTCGCCCGGATGGTATAGTGCAGTTGGGTGGAACTGAATGAATTCCATATCTTTTACGGTACCTTTTGCGCGGTACACCATTGCTATGCCGTCGCCGGTTGCCACCATCGGGTTTGTTGTCGTGGTGTAGACCTGACCGATGCCGCCGGTTGCCATCACTGTCACTTTCGACAGGAAAGTCTCCACTTTTCCGGTTTCGGGGTTGAGGATATATGCTCCGTAGCAAGTGATGTCGGGAGTGCGTCGCGTCACGATTTTACCCAAATGATGCTGGGTTATGATTTCAACGGCGAAGAAATTCTCAAACACGTCGATGTTGGGGTGACTTTTGAGGGCGCGCACGAGACTCTGCTGGATTTCGGCGCCGGTGTTGTCGGCGTGGTGCAGGATGCGGAACTCCGAGTGTCCGCCCTCGCGGTGCAGGTCGAACTCACCGTCTTCCTTGCGGTCGAAATCAACGCCCCACTTGAGCAGTTGGTTGATTTGTTCGGGAGCGCCTTTCACCACCTTCTCCACGGCAGCGCGGTCGCTGAGCCAGTCGCCGGCAATCATAGTGTCTTCTATGTGCTTGTCGAAGTTGTCGACTCTGAGATTTGTCACTGAAGCCACACCGCCTTGTGCATAAAAAGTGTTGGCCTCTTCTATGTCCGACTTGCAGACCAGTGCCACACGGCCTGTCTCTGCCACTTTCAGCGCGAAACTCATTCCCGCTATTCCGGACCCGATTACGAGATAGTCATATTTACGAACCATGACAAAATGATTTTTTATCAACGCAAAAGTACGCAAAAACCGACTATACTACAAAAAAATTTCAGAGCTTTTGTCGCTATTTTATCGGCAGCTCGATGCGGAACGTGGTTCCGGCGCCTATTTCCGACCACTTGACGAAGATGCGTCCGCCGTGATATTCCTCAATTATACGCTTTGCCAGCGTCAGACCGAGTCCCCATCCGCGCTTCTTGGTGGTGAATCCGGGGCTGAACACCGTCTTGAAGTTTTTTCGGGCAATGCCTTTTCCGGTGTCGGTCACTTCGATGAATGCCGTGCGGTGGTCGTAGCCGGCGGTCACGTTGAGACTTCCCTTGCCCTGCATGGCGTCGACAGCGTTCTTGCACAGGTTTTCAATCACCCATGCGAACAGCGGACGGCAGAGCATCACGTTGCGGTCGTCGTCGGGGAGGTTGACCGACAGTGCCACACTCGTGGAGATGCGTGCACGCATATAGTCAAGTCCCTGCCTTACCGACTCGCACACGGGCTCCAGCTTCATTTCCGGCTTGGAGCCGATTTTCGAGAATCGGTCGGCAATCATCGACAGCCGGTTCACGTCTTTGTCCATATCCTCGACAATCTCTTTGTCAACGCCCGACGCCTCGAGCATCTGCACCCATGCCATTAGCGATGAAATCGGTGTGCCGAGCTGGTGGGCGGTTTCTTTCGACAGTCCGACCCACACTTTGTTCTGCTCAGCCTTTTTTGTCGACATCACGGCAAGGTATACGATAATCACGAAGATTATCATCACGGCAATCTGGATGCGCGGCAGGTAGGACATGCTTGTGAGCAGCGTGGAGTCCTCATAGTAGATGTGTTGCGTTGTGGCGCCGTCGATTTTGATTGGGATATGGTTGTTTGTTTTTTTCAGAGCCTTGAGCCGTTTGGCGAGAAACGCGCGGTTGGCGTCCGACAGCAGGTCGGGCGTCAGCGAGTCGACGGGTTCGGGCATCTTGAAGTTGCGCGACATCAGGATGTTGTCGTTGTCGTCGACAAGCAGCACCGGGATGTTGTTGTTGTTTTTTATGATGCTCAGATAGAAGTCGATGTCGGACGACTGAGCCGATGTCAGCGCCTTTGTGGCGTTGGCCCAAATCTCCATACGCTCGCGTTCCTGGTCGGCAAGGTCGTCGACCAAGTTGTTGGAAATGTGGAGGAAGAAAGCCACAAGCACCAGCGACACCGCCAGAAACACCGTCTTCCAGATCCGTCTGTTGTCATAGATGTTAGCCATACTGTCTGCAAACTTAGTGCATTTGTCGCTCAAAAACAAATTGTGACAGGGTTGTTATTGGATAATCGCGTCAGAAAGCGTAACTTTACGCTGAACTTTAAAACGCGAATCGACTATGAACGACAAGATACAGATTTTCTGTGAGAACACAGGCAAATATATGGATGTCAAAGGCGGAGAGACGCTGCTCGACGTGTACAACCGCATAAAGGATGAAATCAGCGTGAAGCCTATTTGCGCCCACGTCAACCACAAGACCGAGGGCCTCAACTATCCGCTTTTTATGCCGAAGATGGTGAACTTCATCGATGAGGGCAATCCGTCGGGACAGCGCATGTATGTGCGTTCGCTCTGCATGGTGCTCGCCAAGGCAGTCCACGACCTGTATCCTGCCGCCAGTCTGTGCATAGAGCATTCCATCGCCGGCGGATACTATGCCACAATCGACCGGCAGACTGCCGACGCCGCTACTGTCGCTGCCGTGAAGCGTCGCATGGAGGAAATCATTGCCGCCGACATTCCGTTTGTCAGAAGCACTAAGCTTACGACCGATGTCATCAAGCTGTTTCGCAACGCCGGGATGGCTGACAAGGTGACGCTGCTTGAAACTGCCGCCGACCTCTACACCACATATTACAGCCTTGAAGGGTTTGTAGACAGTTACTATGGCGACCTTGTGCCGTCGACATCCTATGTCGGGGTGTTCGACCTTGTGCCCTACGAGAGCGGACTGCTCCTGCTGCCGCCCGACTTTGACGGCGACCGCACGAAGCCTGCGGGGATTAATCCGCAGCCAAAACTGTTCAAGGCGTTTACCGACTATATAAAGCTCAACAAGACGGTGGGAGTGGGCAGCGTGGGCATGCTCAACAAGGCCGTCGCCGACAAGAGCAACGTGGGCATGCTGATTGCCGTGGCAGAGACCATCCACGACAAGAAAATCGGAGCCATCGCCGACCAGATCACCGAACGTTTCCGACAGGGAGGCGCGCGCGTGGTGCTGGTGGCAGGACCGTCGTCGTCGGGCAAAACGACCACAACCAAACGCCTGTCCATCCATCTGCTTGCCAATCTGGTGCGCCCGCAGATGATTTCACTCGACAATTATTTCGTAGACCGTGAGCACACGCCGCGCGACGAGAACGGCGACTATGACTATGAGTCGCTCTACGCTCTCGACATCGAGCAGTTCAACAAAGACCTGACCGACCTTATCGCCGGAAAGGAGGTGGCGATGCCGTCGTATGACTTCACCACAGGCAAACGCACATACAAAGGCAACAAGCTCCGTCTCGACGACAACTCGATACTGCTGATGGAAGGCATCCACGGACTTAATCCAGAGCTGACGGCAAGCATCCCAGACGAGATGAAGTACAAGGTGTATGTGTCTGCGCTCACAACGCTCAACATCGACAACCATAACTGGGTGCCGACAACCGACAACCGACTGCTGCGCCGCATTGTGCGCGACTTCAAGTATCGCGGCACGTCGGCGCTCGACACCATCCGCCGTTGGCCGAGCGTGCGCCGTGGCGAAGGAAAATGGATATTCCCGTATCAGGAGAACGCCGACGCAATGTTTAACTCATCGCTGATATTCGAGCTTGGTGTCATGAAGGACTTTGCCGAGCCGATATTGAAGCAGGTGCCGCACAACGTGCCGGAATATGCCGAGGCATACCGTCTGCTCAGTTTCCTCAGCTACTTCAACGCCATCCCCAACCGTCAAATCCCAGCCACAAGCCTTTTGCGCGAGTTCCTTGGCGGCAGCAGCTTCAAGTATTAGAAAAAATCTTGGAAAAGCGGACAAAAACAATGTAAAAATGCTTGGAAAAGCGGACAAAAATGCATAATTTTGCCTTGGAAAAACGACAAGACGATGCTTAAACGAAAGATTGACAGATTTTTAAGAGATTTTTTCAAGACGTCAAGAAACGCCTTGCTTTAAGCGTTCGTCATCCATCGCAACCCCTTTCTGGATATACTCATGAAGCCGTTGGGTAACCCAGCGGCGGAAACGAGTAGCCACCTGAGACTGCACACGATAGCCCAAAGCGATAACCATGTCAAGGTTGTAGCACTCCACTTACCGTTCAACCTTGCGAGAACCTTCTATCTGAACTGTTCGGAATTTCCGAACAGTTGCCTCCCTTACCAGCTCTCCATCTTCAAAAATATGATTAATATGCTCACTTACATTAAATTTGCTTGTTCCCTAACTTCTACAATGGCTATTTTTGGGTCAGTAGAAATTTAGTGGGGATAAATTTTAGGCATCCAAATGTTATG
>UMHT01015288.1_pt1 | contig 37382 bp, 33 predicted proteins | sample 1965601 | NCBI WGS metagenome assembly UMHT01 (sample SAMEA4836105, study PRJEB28245) | human gut metagenome | biome: gut microbiome; material: fecal sample | place: Denmark | collected 2008 | reverse complement strand
AAGTAAATTCCCACGAAACCCTATAGGTTGCGGATTTGAGGTAATATAAAATCCATTATAAAGACAAAAAAATAAGAGTGTGATGGAAAACTTCATCACACTCTTATTTTTTTGTTCATATTGGTTTGAAAATCAATGATATAAAACCTACATAACTTATCTCTATACTTAATCACAAAGGATCTGAAGGATACGTTCTGCAGAACGACCATCCCAGCGGTCAGGAATGCCAGCCTTCTTCCATTCACCCTTGAAGATTTTCTGCAACATGGCAGCAAGTATCTCAGCATCCTCTCCTACCAGTTCATTGGTTCCCACTTTTACCGTCTCAATATGCTCTGTATAATTATTGAGCGTAATACAAGGTACACCATTAAACGTAGCCTCTTCTGCCACATTACCAGAATCGCTGATGACACCCTGAGCATGAGCTGTGAGATAACAGAAATCGAGATAAGCCTGTGGAGAAACAATCTCTATTCCTGTATGGTGATCATGTAATGCCTGATGGGTTTGGAAAGACAGTACGACCTCCAAGGCCTTACCTCTCAAAGGAGCTATCACCTTGACACCAGCCTTTCGAGCCTCCGCATCAATCACAAAGAGTAAGGCATTCAACTTATCTCTATCGGCAAGCAAAACTTTTCGGTTGATGGTCAGAACAAGATACTTCTCATCTTCCAATCCATGCTCATCCATCAGTGATGGGCGAGACATCTTGTTCTTCAGGAAACGGATGTTATCGATAAGAATATTTCCTACCATATATACCTTGGAAAGTTCTGCACCTTCCTTATTGGCAATACTGTTGTTTGAAATACCTGCAGTAAAGAGGATGTCAGAGAGACCATCAATGACAAGACGATTGATTTCCTTAGGCATCGATATATCGAAACTACGGGTACCCGCTGCGATATGAGCTAATTGAATGCCCTGTTTCTTAGTTACGATGGCTACTGCCATGGTAGAAGCCAAGTCATCCACCACTACAACCACATCCGCAGGATTTTCCTGGAGATATTTTTCAAATTTAGCCATGACATGACCTGTAAGTTCATTCAGATTCTCACAGTCCACAGCCAGATAAACATCCGGCTTCGCTATCTCCAAGTCTTCAAACAGAGAATTTTCCAACGTAGGATCATCCTCCATTCCTGTATAGACCAGTTGATAGCCGATATCATGACCACTGTCTTTTGCTGATACGATAGCTCTGATAAGTGGAGCTACCTTGATAAAATTTGGTCTTGCTCCTGCTACAATACAAATCTTTTTCATAAAGTTTTACTTGATATAAAGTATATATAAGTTATCTGAGGAAAGGGGCTTCATCAGGTTCGGCTTTATCCCTTAAAGAGGTCTTTGATTCCACCAATTGAACCCAACAGGTTTGTGGCCTCGTATGGCAAATAAACCACCTTATTGTTCTTACCTTCTGCAACCTCCTGCATCATCTGAATATATTTCTGTGCCAAGAGATAGTTGGCAGGATTGGTACACTGCCCTACTGCCTCAGTTATTTTCTGGATAGCAATCGCTTCGGCTTCTGCCTTGCGAATACGTGCAGTAGCTTCACCTTCGGCATTCAGGATAGCCTGCTGTTTTGCAGCTTCAGCCTTGTTGACAATAGCAGCCTTCTCACCTTCAGAAAGCAAACGTTGTTTTTCCTTTTCACCTTCAGAAGTCAGAATGGTAGCACGCTTGTTTCGTTCTGCCTGCATCTGCTTTTCCATAGCAACAAGCACACTCTCAGGAGGAGTAATATCCTGCAACTCAACACGGTTTACCTTGATACCCCACTTATTGGTAGCATCATCCAATACAGAACGTAATTTGGTATTGATGGTATCTCGGGATGTCAAAGTCTGGTCAAGTTCCATCTCACCTATAATATTACGGAGTGTAGTCTGTGTCAACTTCTCGATAGCATTTGGCAAATTATTGATTTCATACACACTCTTGAATGGATCTACAATTTGGAAATACAGGAGGGCATTAATCTGCATCTGAATATTATCCTTCGTGATTACATTCTGACGGGCGAAATCATAAACCTGCTCACGCAAATCGATGCTATTACTATAGGTATAACGTCCGTTGCGCTGGGAAACGATATCCTTGGCATGATCGATAAAAGGTATGATGATATTGATACCTGGTTTCAAAGTCGCATAATAACGACCGAGACGCTCTATAATCTTGGTCTCACTCTGAGGAATGATGACAATGGTCTTCTTGACGATGATAAGTGCAAGAACCACAATAACAATTAACACGTAGATACCGATGCTCATAATTGTATGTATTGATTAGTTAATAATAAATGAAAATTGACTAAGAAATGCTTTTTACAGCTTTTCAACTTCCAGAATAATAGACTCTCTTCCGACTATCTTTACCTTTGTTCCCACTTCGATGTTCACAGATGAAGATGGTGCCTCTGCTTTCCAGTCGTCACCATCCAATTTCACTCTTCCGTAATCACCGGCAACAATGGTTTGCGTCACTTCACCCACCTGTCCCAAGAGGGCATCAGCATTGCTTTTCCTGTCATCAGCTCCTTGATGGATGGCATGAACCAGATGAGGGCGTATGAGCCAAATACTCAATACCGAACAGACTGCCCAGGCAATAACCTGCACCCAGAAAGGCAAACCTGCCACTGCCAGGCAGATACTTACCAGAGCACCAAGGGCAAAACAAGTAACATAGAAATCACCTGATGAGAGTTCCATGATGAGACACACTACTGTAATAATGGTCCAGAAAAGCCAAAGATTTTGAGAAATATAGTCTATCATGATTCTATGATTTTGAATGGTTAGTATTTTTATATTGTCTAACGTCTTCTTGTTGTAGTCTTCTTCGCTGCAGCCTTTCTATTGTTTGTCAATTGCGAAGCTCTGACAGTCTTAACAGAAGTAACGGCAGGAGTAGCAGCCTTATAATATTGCAAAGCTGTAGGCATCTCCTTTTCCAAAGCAGCAATACGCTTAGCATCAGAAGGGTGATCACTGAAGATATCACTCTTGTTTGAACTTGAACCGCTGGACATGCGCTTCCAGAAAGGAATAGCCTGCTGAGGATCATAACCAGCCATCGCTGCAAAAATCAGACCCATATAATCAGCCTCTGTCTCATTGTCACGGGAATACTTTAAGTTACGGAATAAGAAATACTGACCTGCAACAGCACTGGCCACATCACCTACACCACTTCCCACAGCCTGATTCAGAACACTGCCTAAAACATTAGTACCAATCTGCTGATTCTGCTGCTTACTCAACTGCTCGGCACTATGTTTAGCCACAGCATGTGCAATTTCATGACCAAGAACTATGGCAAGACAAGTCTCGTTCTGGGTATAAGGGAGCAATCCTTCATAAACTACGATTTTACCGCCTGGCATACAGAAAGCATTGACACTATTGTCTTGCACCAGATTAAATTCCCAGGAATAATTCTTCAAGTCATTAGCAAAACCATTCTGCTTCAAATATGTTTCTACGGCAGTTGCCAATCTCTGACCTACTCTTCTGACCATAGCGGTCTGAGTAGCATTCGTGGATTTTTTAGCCGAAGCCATATACTTTGTATATTCCTGATTAGAGAGGCTCAACACCTGCTCATCAGAAACTGAAATACGATGAGTACGACCTGTCAGTGGTACTTGCTGGGTGGTTCCACAGGAAGCCAACACCAATGATGTCATTGCCACAAGGGCAAGATTCTTTAAACTTTTCATCTTCTCTTCGATTTAAAAAACTCCTAAATTGACTGAATTATATAATATAACTCTACTCTTATGCAAAAATAACGTTTTTCTAAATAACTTCCAAACAATTGATAAACTTTTTGAAAGGAAATCGCTATTTTATAACTTTCTTTTCAATGTGATGACGGTCATTTCAGGCCATGCTCCCAAACGGAAAGGGAAAGAACCACCGATACCGGCGGATACATAGAGCATCTGGGCACCCCGCCTATAAATACCTCCCCACTCCTTGAAAGCCAGACGGGCTGGTGTCAATTTACCTATGAGAATCTGGCCTGCATGGGTATGACCGGAAAGGGTAAGATGTATGCCAGCCTTCAGAGCCTCCTTGCGCCAATGATGTGGGTCGTGGGTCAACAGTATTTTGAAAGCTTTCTTATCTACGATTCCTTTCATTGCCTTTTTCAAGTTGGCACGATTAGAGAAAGGTGGATTTCCAGCATTCTCTACTCCTATTATCTCAATACTTGCCAGTCCATGCGATAAGGTAACATGCTCATTCATCAACTGAGTCCAGCCCAACTCCTTCTGAAATCCGAAAAGTTTTTTGCGGTTTCGCTTTAAAGCGCCAATGGTATGATTGTTATCATACTCACAATAATCATGATTTCCCCATACCGAATAGATTCCATCGGGAGCATGAAGTTGTTTTAATGTTTCCAGATATGGAGCTACTTCTGTAGCAGAGTTATTGACTAAATCTCCAGTAAAAACCATCAGTTCAACACCTTCATTATTGGCACATTCCACCACTTTTTCTACGAAATCCGTATCTTTGGGAAAAGTACCCAAATGAAAATCCGTGAAATGTAGTATCTTATAACCATCAAAATAGGGAGGTAAATCCGGTGACGAATAGGTGATCTGTTTCACTTCCAACTTTCTCCATCCCTTCGTGAAACCAAATATGAATCCCCCTATCATAAACAAGGCAGGGAGAATGGCTACCCACCAAGGCAAAAATAGAGACAGAAGGATATAAACAATCTTTGGCATCACAGAAAAAAGAATCATCGTAAAAAGCACCCTTACAGAAAGTCTATGATATACGCCAAATTGCAGTCCTGTTTCTGCCAGAAGAAGCAAAGCTGATGGTATCCACCAGGCTACTGCCAAAGCTAAAGGCCAAGTAGAAACGGCATCAAACCACAACCAGAAGTCGGGAACTAATGCCAACCCCAGCATCATGATAATATATAGTAATGATCTAAAAATCTTTTTCATGGTGCAAAAATACAAAAAAAGGATGAGACTCTATCATGGAGCCCCATCCTTTTTTATATTAAATCTGTATTTTCTTCTTGATAAGAATTCTATATCTTAATGATGTTATGCATTAGCTGCTACAGAAATCCAATCGAATACACATGAACAGATACCGAATGCAACGATACCTACTGTGCAAATGGCAAGCGCCAACTTTGTTGAGCAAGCGCTCTGGAAAGTAGGCAGCGGATTATCGCTGTGCTTGATAAACATTGCCTTCACGATAAGCAAGTAGTAGTACAAGCTCAATACGGTGTTAACCAAAGCGATGAATACTACGCCATAAGCCCATGCTCCAAGAGTGGTGTGAATATCTGCGCCCTGAACAGCTGCCATAAACACGAAGAACTTTGAGAACATACCTGCAAATGGAGGAATACCACCCAATGAGAACAAAGCCAATGTCATCAGGAATGCCAAACGTGGATTGGTCTTGTACAAACCGTTGTAGCTGTCCATCATAACTGTACCATTGTTGTGCTCCTCAACAGCTGAGATAATGGTAAACACGCTCAAGTTGGCAACTACATAAATCAATACATAGTATGTCAGAGCTGTCATGCTCATTGCTGAGTTACCAACCACAGCCAACATGATGTAACCTGCCTGAGAGATAGAAGAGAATGCCATGAAACGCTTCAAGTCACTCTGACGGATAGCAAAGAGGTTGGCGATAGTGATAGAAAGTACAATGACGATGTAAAGCAATACAGTCCAGTACTCTACCATTGGAGCAAATACCTTCATGAGGATAGCACAGAGAGTAAATGCAGCAGCACCCTTAGAAACTACAGAGAGATAACCTGTAACTGTAGTTGGAGCACCCTGATATGAATCAGCTGTCCAGAAGTGGAAAGGAACCAAGGAAATCTTGAAGCCCAAACCACTGAAGAAGAACACCATACCAGCAATGGTCAATGGAGATGCAGAGATAACCTTTGCAACATCATCGAAATACAAAGTACCGCAAGCAGCATAAAGCAAAGAGATACCATAAATCATCACACCACTTGAGAATGTAGCAGTAAGGATGAACTTAGCACCAGCTTCAGCTGAATTGTGACGATACTTATCGAATGCTACCAAGCAAGCCATTGGCACAGATGCCATCTCAAGACCGAGGAAGAACAGGAGGAAGTGGTTGGCACTTACCATCATATTCATACCAAGCAAGGTAGAGATAATCAACATATAGAACTCACCCTCCTTGAAGGCTGTGTCCTTACGGCTCAACCACTCCTTGGCCTGTACCAACACGATGAGGGTACCGAGAGCAAGGATAGTCTTCAAGACACCGACAGCAGGACCTGTTGTGTACATGCCGCCAAATGCCTCTGTGGCTTCTGTTGGGAAGATATTGATGACAATGTGAGCCACCATCAAGAGACATACCAGAGGATTGAACCACTTACGGTCTGCGCTCTTGGAACTGCAGAAGTCAGCAAAGAAAGTGATCAGCAGAACTACCATCAGGGTAGCTTCTGGAATCATATTTAAAAATTGACTGTAATTCATTTCTTCTGATATTTATTACATAATTACACTAAAGATAGGACCTACGGCATCCATGATAATCTCCTCTGCCCAGAGTGGGAACATACCGAGACCTGCTACACAGGCAATCAGACCTGCTACTGCAATACGCTCATCCCATGTTGCATCGTGGAGTTTCTCCAACTTTGGATTAGGAACCTTCTGATAAAGGATCTTACCTACACAACGCAAGATGTAAACCGCTGTTACTACGATAGAAGTACATGCGATGATGGTACATACACGGTGGAACATATCTGCATTCTGGAATGAACCTACGAAGATGGTCATCTCAGCTACGAAACCAGAGAAACCTGGCAAACCGAGGTTAGCCAAACCTGCTACAGCATAACCTACTGAGAGGAATGGGATAATCTTCATCAAACCACCCAGGTAACGTACGTCACGTGTACCAGCCTGATGATAAATCATACCGATAACGGCGAAGAAGAGGGCGGTCATCAAACCATGAGACAACATCTGGAGAATAGCACCAGTTGCAGCTGTCTGGGTCATCATGCAGAGTGCGAAGAGCACCATACCACAGTGAGATACAGAAGAGTAAGCGTTGATGTACTTCAAGTCAGTCTGTACACAAGCTGACAAAGCACCATAAACGATTGAGATGGTTGTCAATACCAAGAATACCTTAATCCAGAAACCATGAGTAGCTGCTGGCAAAAGGAACATAGCGATACGGAAGCAACCATAACCACCCAACTTCATCAATACACCGGCATGCAACATAGATACGGCTGTTGGCGCACTTGCGTGACCATCAGGAGACCATGTATGGAATGGGAACAAAGCTCCAAGAATACCGAAACCGATGAAGAGCAATGGGAAGAATACATTCTGAACGCTCTCAGGAATAGCGTGAGCACCATGGGTATGGTGAGCGATATCCAGGATTTCGAATGTCTGAGCACCACTGTAGAAATAGATACCCAAGATACCGATAATCAAAAGAGCAGAACCACCCATCAACATCAAAGTCAACTTCATGGCAGAATACTCCTTTGCACCACTACCCCATACACCGATGAGGAGATACATAGGAATCAGCGCAACCTCATAGAACATGAACATGGTGAACATGTCGATAGAGATGAAGAAACCATATACACCGATGCTCAAGAGAGTGAACCAGAGGAAGTATTCCTTCTTCATTGGCTCCATCTGCCAAGAAGCAAATGTACCGGTGAACACAATGATGGAAGTCAAGAGAATCATCACTACAGAAATACCATCCACACCGAGTGAATAGTTGATGTGCAATGGTTCAAACCAAGGCACACTGTAAGTGAAGAGCATAGGAACCTGGTCTGCTGGCATTGTCTCACGAGCCTCGAGAAATGCAAACACCAAATAGATGGAGAGACCAAGCAACACGCTGGCACCTGCTACCATCACACCTCGAACCTGCTTGTCGTTGCGAGCCAACCAAAGGCCGAGCAACATCAGGAGTGGTACTATGACGAATATACTTAAATTCATTTCTTTTCTATTTACTTAATTGTGAGACTTTAATTAAAGAAGAGCGAGCAGACACAAAGTCAACGCTACCGTACCAGTAAGGAACCAGATAGCATAGCTGCGTACATCGCCACTCTGCCATGGACGGATAGTCTCGCCTGCCTCCTGTGCACCCCAAGCCATGAAATTGAAGGTACCATCGATGACACGACGGTCGAACCATGCGATTGGCTTTGAGAACAGACCGAAGACAATCTTATGTGTAAAGAACTGCCAAGCATCATCAATATAGAAACGATTCAAGGCTGCCTTGTGCAACTTAGGCATCTTCTTAGCCAAACCGTCTGCCAATGGAGTCTTCTTTGGTGCATACATATAAGTAGCAAGAGCAATACCGATAATAGCAACAACAATAGAAGTGCATGCTACCTGAGTATCGATGTGGATATCATAGCTCTGACCTGTTGCAGAAACGAAGTGACCGAAAGGAATCATACCGCAAACACAAGAGATTGCAGCGAGGAATACCAATGGACCCCACATTACAAAAGGAACTTCCTGTGGTTTACGACGGTTCTCCGGGTCCAACTCATAATAGCTCTGACCCCAGAAGATAACATAGTAAAGACGGAACATATAGAATGCTGTCATACCAGCTACTACTGTCATAAACCAGCCCATGAATGGAGAGAACTGGAAGCAAGCAGTAATGATCTCATCCTTAGAGAAGAAACCTGCGAATGGAGGAATACCTGCAATCGCCAAGCAACCGATGAGGAAGCAGATGTTGGTAATAGGCATATACTTGTGCAAACCGCCCATGTACTCCTTGAAGTTGCTGCCGATAATGACGATGATAGCACCAGAGCAGAGGAACAACAAGGCCTTGAACATAGCATGAGTAAACAAGTGGAAGATACCAGCCATGTAACCCAAACCACCATGATGGTTATCTACAGCAAAGCAAACACCCAGTGCAACGAGCATGTAAGCAATCTGAGAAATAGTAGAGAAAGCCAAACCACGCTTGATATCGCGCTGGCAGCAAGCTACTGCTGCTGCATAGAATGCAGTGAAAGCTGCAATATAAGCTACATAGTGAAGTGTGTTAGGAGCATACTCTACCCAGATTGGGAAGAGGCTGGCTACCTGATAAACACCAGCTACAACCATGGTAGCAGCGTGAATCAACGCAGAAACAGGAGTTGGACCCTCCATTGCATCTGGCAACCAGATGTGCAATGGGAACATCGCACTCTTACCTGCACCACCGATGAACATAAGGAACAATGCTGCTGGCATTACCCATGCCGCACCAGCCAAAGAACTCTGAAGTTCAGGCTGAGCATTCAAGTCATAGTTGAATGTACCTACATAGAAGCTGTAGAACAAGATACCAATGAGGAAGAAGAGGTCAGCGAAACGAGTTACGATGAACGCCTTCTTGCTGGCATGTACTGCTGCATGCTTTGGATAATAGAAACCGATAAGCAAGTATGAGCAGACACCCACCAACTCCCAGAAAAGATACATCTGGAAAATATTGGTAGCTACTACCAGACCCAACATAGACATGGTGAAGAGGCTGAGGTAAGCGTAGAAACGCTGCATACCCTTTTCATAACCCTCAACCTTGTAATTCTCATCACGCTCAGCCATATAACCGAAACTGTAGATGTGAACCATGAAGCTGACGGTGGTAATCACGATGAGCATCAATACAGAGATTGGTGTCAGACGGAAACCAATGTTGAAAGTCAGCAACTCAGTAAACTTCAACCAAGTAAAATTGAATGAGTCAACAGTTGGATACAAACCTGTTGAAGCATCACGGCCGATAGCAAAGAAATATTCGTATGCTGTATAAATAGACAGACCGAATACACAACCCATCAGGATGGTACCGATGATGGCTGCTACCTGCTTTTTCATCTTCATACCCGCAAGTCCCAGAACCAGGAAGCTCAGGAATGGGAGAAGAAGTATCAAAAATGCATAACTGTAATTCATTGTCTTAATTAGAATTTCATGTTTTCAATACTGTTCACCTGGTCACTGTGATAGTTGCGGTAAACGTTAATAATTATTGCGAACGCTACGGCTGTCTCGGCTGCTGCTACTCCGATAGAGAACAATGTGAAGAAGAAACCTTCCAACTGTCCTGGGAAGAGAATGCGGTTGAACACAGCGAAGTTCAGATCGGCTGCATTCAATACAAGCTCGATGGAGATGAGCATGGCAACGAGGTTACGACGTGTACAGAAGCCATATACTCCGATGAAGAACAAGAGTGCTGAAAGCACGAAGAAATACTGTACTGGAATCATTTCTTATCCTCCTTTCTTGCGATTAAGATACCACCGATGATACATGCCAACAGGAATACAGAGATAAACTCGAATGGCAATACATAGCCATACTTATCTGCACCTACCAGGGCAGAACCAATCTGGTTCATAGGCACCTCAGTGTCGGCTACTGTTGCAGCCAAATCGATAAAGTGATTCTTCAACACGATGACTGCCAAGGTTACGAAACCTACAAGGCAAACGAGTGCACGGCCAATAACCTTGCTACCCTTCACGTGCTCCAAAAGACCCTGAAGGGTACGCTTGGAAACCAACTGAATGGCGAAGACATAAAGAATAGTAATACCACCTGCATATACAGCAATCTGAGCTGCACCCAGATAGGTATAGTCGAGCAGGAAGAATACACCAGCTACACCGAAGAGCACGAACAACAGATAAGTTGCCGCACGCATGATACGCTTGGTAGCTACGCACATGATGGCTGAGCCAAGGATGACTACTGCCAAGATGACGAACATAAATAAATTAGCTGTTATCATTGTCTAAAGTCCTCCTTACTTAGTCTTGGTGTTAAACTTACCGATTTCGAGTGGAGCGCCACCATCAATGAGGTTAGGAAGGCTTCCGCCCTTGTAAACCTCCTTGTCGAGGTGCATCACCAACTTGCTGCGGTCGAAGACTGCATTCTCGAAATCGTTGACAAACTTAATTGCACCGAAGTTACATGCGTTCACACAGAGTTCACAGAACATGCAGTCACCCAAGTCGTACTGGTAATCTACCAGCTTGCGCTTCTTCTTGCCTGTCTCTGGGTCCTCCACCATCTCGGTCTGAATCTTGATGGTATCGTTAGGGCATGACTTCTCACACAATGTACAACCCACACACTTGTAAGCCTCATTCTCGTCACGGACGAAAACCAGACGACCACGGAAACGTGGAGAGATGTGGAGTGTAGTCTTGCGGTTCTCAGGATACTGCTCAGTGCTCTTTGGTGTGAAGTACTCCTTCATGGTGACCTTCATACCAGTAGCGAGGGTTTTCAAACCCGCAGCAATACCGCCGAAATATGAATTGTTAGACATACTTTTATTTTTTGTTTATTTGTTAAGAAATAACCGAAGTTTCAAGCTTTAGAACTATTGTCTTAACTCCTTAACTTCTTTAACTCCTTTAACTCCTTAATATATTATCCGTGGATTCCGAATGCTACGCACACGGTCATCATGATCAGAATGATGAGTGACAATGGCATCAGATACTTCCACTCCAACTTCAGGATCTGGTCGATACGGAGACGTGGGAAAGTCCAACGTACCCACATCAGGAGCCATACCACCGCGAAGGTCTTACCGAAGAACCAGATAAAACCTGGGATGAGGTTCATCAGATTGTCGAAGCCCTCGATACCGATGTTCAATGGTGCCCAACCACCGAGGAATACGGTAGAAGCGATACCAGAAATCACGAAGAGGTTAAGGTACTCAGCCAAGTAGTAGAAACCGAAGCCCATACCAGAATACTCTGTATGATAACCTGCAGTCAACTCACTCTCAGCCTCAGCCAAGTCGAAAGGACCACGGTTAGCCTCAGCATTACCTGCTACAAGGAATACCAGGAAAGCAAGGATAGCTGGAACATGACCCTTGATAATCAACCAGTTCCAAGCACCAGTCTGAGCCTCAACGATACCGCTCACCTGCATAGTACCAGTAAGAACTACTGCAGAAATCAGGCAGAGACCGAGAGACATCTCATAAGAAATCATCTGTACGGCACCACGCATGGCAGATACCACAGAGTACTTATTGTTAGATGCCCAACCAGCGAGGAACACACCCAAAACGCCGATAGAACTTACGGCAGTGATGAGGAATACACCTACGTTGAAGTCAAGAATATGAGCTCCCTTGTTCCATGGAAGGAATGAAAAAGTACCCACAGAGGCTATGATCACGAGGAATGGTGCCATGTAGTAGAGCAGCTTGTCGGCTCTATCAACAGCGAAGATTTCCTTGATCAACATCTTGAGCACATCGGCGAATACCTGGAAGATACCCCAAGGACCTACACGCATAGGGCCGAGACGGCACTGGAAGTAGGCACACACCTTACGCTCCATAAAGATAAGTACGATAGCTATCAGCGCGTATGCTGTCAAAATGCAGATACCCACGAGCACGCACTCTATCAGAATCGACAGGAAGTCGCCCAAACCCAAAGTCTGGCGAAGCAAATTGTCGATGAATGTTGTTACTATACTAAAATCAAACATAATTATCTATCAATATCAGGGATTACGAAGTCGATTGCTGCACCTGTTGTAATCAAGTCAGCGATTTTCTGTCCACGAAGCATTGGATCGAGCGCACCTGTCAAAGACAAGCCCATTGGGCGCATCTTCATACGGTATGGACTCTTGTCACCCTTTGAGTCGAGATATACACCAAACTCACCGCTGGCACCCTCTACTGAGAAATACCACTGTCCCTCTGGAACCTTGATGATTGGCTTCTGCTTGATGTAGTACTCACCCTCTGGAATGTTGTCGATCAACTGCTCGATGATATCCAAACTCTGATACAACTCCTGGATGTGAACGTAGTAACGATCCATAGAATCGCAACCGGTCAGAGTGATTTCCTTCCACTCTACCTTGTCGTACATATCGTATGGATGACGCTTACGAGTATCGTTCTTCCAACCAGATGCACGACCTGCAGGACCTGTAACAGCATAGTTGATACAATCCTCATAATTCATAGGACCTACGCCTTCGAGACGGTTGTGAGTAATCACGTTGTCACCGAATACGTCGAGATACTCCTGAATCATCGGACGGAGATACTTGCAGAGAGTCTTCACGTTCTGAACGAAGTTAGGATCGATATCAGCCTGAAGACCACCGATACGGTAATAATTCTGGATCAAGCGACCACCAGTTGTCTCCTCCATCACGTTCAACACGTGCTCACGGTCACGCATACAGTAGAGGAATGCTGTCAAAGCACCCAAGTCCTGTGCGGTACAACCGAGGTACAACAAGTGAGAGTCGATACGCTGCAACTCATCCATGATAGTACGGATGTAGTGGATACGATCAGAAAGTTCGATACCCATAGCCTCCTCGATAACGCCTACCAAAGCGTGGCGGTGCATCATGGCAGAGAGGTAGTTCAGACGGTCGGTCAAAGCCAAAGTCTGAGGATAAGTCATATTCTCCCACATCTTCTCAATACCACGGTGGATATATCCGAGGTGAGGATAAATGCGCTTCACGGTCTCACCGTCGATAACGGTCTGAAGACGGAGCACACCATGGGTAGATGGGTGGTTAGGACCGATGTTGACAACATACTCATCATCATCGAAGCGACGCTTTTCTGTAGCTACCAGATGACCATCAGCACTAAGACTGTATTCTACAGTGAAATCATCCTCTGGCTCATCAGTACAAGGGAACTTATTGGCCTCTGGACTCATATCGAAATCCTTGCGCAAAGGATAGCCCTGGAAATCAGTACGGAGGAAAAGACGACGCATATCAGGGTGACCCAAGAACTTGATGCCGACGAAATCAAACACCTCACGCTCCAGCAGATCAGCAACCTTCCAGAGATTGATGACTGTAGGAATCACATCAGAACCATCCACCTTCTTGGCGATAGTCTTGACAGAGCAACGTTCGTTAGTCTGAGTATTTTCAAGAATATAGATACATCCGAGACCTTCCTCACCGAAGTCTTCACCGATGATGGTAACAAGGTAGTCGAAATGCTTCTCGTTCTTCAACTTCGCCATTTCAGAAGCGAAATTATCAAAACTCAATTCAATATTATTCAGTTTCATATTCTTATACCTTATTATATTAATCAGTTAGACCTTTCTGAGGGTCGAAATCCTCAGGTACTTCTGTTACGATGATTGGTTCCTTATGTCCGAGCAGATTAACATCAGAAAGGTTTTCGTTGCTCAAGCCACGAAGACCGCCCTTGCTCATAGACAGTTCCTTCTCCTCGCTGTTCATCTTGTGGTTAGCACCACCGAAGAATTTCTCAACCTTTACCTTACGCTGCAATTGCATCATACCATAAAGGATTGCCTCTGGGCGTGGAGGACAACCAGGGATATAGACATCCACAGGAACTAACTCGCTGATACCACGAACTACATTGTAGCTCTTCTTGAATGGTCCACCAGAGATGGTGCATCCACCTACAGCTACCACATACTTTGGCTCAGCCATTTCATCATACAAACGTTTAAAAACAGGTGCCATTTTATTGGTAATAGTACCGGCACACATAATCAAGTCGGCTTGACGTGGAGAGTTACGTGTAACCTCGAAACCGAAACGGGAGAAGTCATAACGAGCACAACCTACAGCCATAAACTCGATACCACAGCAAGAGGTACCGAATGTCAATGACCAGAGTGAGTTACTGCGTCCCCAGTTGATGGCGGCATCGAGAGAACCAACTACCACATTAGCACCACCCTCATTCAGCTCTTGTGCGATTTTCTCGAGGGTGTCATTGTCCTTAAACTCGTCGTAAGGAATACTCTTGATAGAGGCTCTTTTGTTTACTTCCATTCCAATGCTCCTTTCCGCCAAGCATAAGCCAGGCCTAATACTAATACCAACAGGAAGAACCCGATGCTCACGAGAGCCATAGATCCAAACTGCTTAACTACGACTGCCCATGGGTAAAGCATTACAGTCTCAATATCAAACATCAGGAAAAGGACGGCGAAGAGATAGTAGCCGATATGTGATGGCAACCAGGAGCTGCCACGTGTCGGAATACCACACTCAAAAGGTTCACCCTTTACCGGATTGTATGAACGAGGACCGATCAACTTTGCGATGACATAAGCAGCCACCACCAAGGTTACAGCCGTCAGCAAAACGGTGATAAATAGTGTAAAGTTCATAAATTTGTTATAACGTTATTTTGTTTAAATGCTTCTAAGCGGTTGCAAAGTTAACAATTATTTCTGAAACAAGACATAACTTTTAAAAAAAATGTTTCAAAAACACGAAAAAAGGGAGAATGATTACCATTCCCCCCTTTACACGTTCTGAATTTTAGAAAGATAACTTCAGAAACGAAGTTTTTTAATGATGTTCTGGTACGATAGCTAAATAGACCAGATCATGGTCTGTGAGATTCTCCATGTAATGAGCATGATTCATCGGACAGTAATGTACCTGTCCCTGGCGAACCTCCTCTACGGTATCGTCATAATGGAAAGTAGCAGTGCCGCTTACCACATAGATAATCTCGCAGTTGTCCTCATGGGTATGCAGACCAGTTGATGCACCCGGACGCAAGGTAGAATACATAATCTTCACCTTATCGTCCACATAATTACGGGTATCGAGTTTACCCTTTCCACCCTTGAAGCCCTCCAGATGAGCCTCAGCAATCTTTTCAAAATCTATGACCATTTTTTCTGAAATTATAATGTAAATTGATACTATCTTGTTTTTAATTTGCAAAAGTAAGAAAAAAACACCAGTTTTCACCATAAAATGTGAAAAAACGGACGATATCCTTGACTTTACATGAAAAAGTTACAAGACCTCTATAAAAATGCAATCCACATATTACATTTTGTGACATCAGTTTTCACATTTCAAAATAGGAACGTTTGTAATAGACTTCTCACTCATTTTTCTACACTTCATTCTTTGCTACCTCATAAAAATATTGTACCTTTGCAATCGAATTTTCAGAGATAACGAGGCTATATGCCTTATGAAAATAGTTTTCAGCAAATATATTAGTAATTATAAAAAACAGCAGCAGTTATGAGTATTAATATCAAGAGAAATCAGTTGAAGAGAGTTGTGATTGTAGGTGGCGGCCTCGGTGGTCTTCGCTTGGCAGAAGACCTCAGCAAGGCAAACCTTCAGGTAGTGTTGATTGATAAGAATAACTTCCATCAGTTCCCTCCGCTTATCTATCAGATTGCCTCAGCAGGTATCGACCCAAGTTCCATCTCCTTCCCTTTCCGACAGATTTTCCGCAAGCGCAAGAACTTCTACTTCCGCATGGCAGAAGCGAGAGCCGTATTCCCAGACAAGAAGATTCTACAGACTTCCATCGGTAAGATTGAGTACGATTATCTGGTGTTCGCAGCCGGTACCACTACCAATTTCTATGGTAATGCCAATATCGAGAAATGGGCTATTCCGATGAAGACCGTTTCAGAGGCGATGGGATTGCGCAACGCCGTGCTGAGTAATCTGGAACGTGCCTTGACCTGTGCTACAGAAGAGGAACGACAGGAACTTCTGAACGTAGTGATTGTGGGCGGTGGTGCCACTGGTGTGGAAATTGCCGGAGCTCTCTCGGAGATGAAGCGCTACGTGATTCCTTACGATTATCCTGATATGGACTCATCTCTGATGCATATCTATCTTCTGGAAGCAGGCAACAGACTGCTCGCAGGAATGTCGCAGGATTCGTCCAAGAAAGCATACGAATTTCTCACCAGCATGGGTGTAGATGTACAATTCGGTAAGATGGTAACCGACTACAAGGATCACAAGGTTCTGATGAAGGACGGTCAGGAGATTCCTACCCGTACCTTCCTCTGGGTTTCCGGTGTAAAGGCACAGCCTATCACGGGTATTGATGGCGACCAGCTGGGCCGTGGTTTCCGAATCGTAGTAGATGAATTCAACCGCATCCCTGGCATGGATGGTCTCTTCGCCATCGGCGACCAGTGTATCCAGACCACAGACCCAGCTTATCCTGGCGGTCATCCACAGTTGGCTCAGGTAGCCATTCAGCAGGCTGCGCTTCTGGCCAAGAATATCCAGAAGATTGCCGAGGGAGCCACTGATTCCCAGCTCAAGCCTTTCCGCTACAAGAATCTGGGTTCTATGGCTACCATCGGAAGACACAAGGCTGTGGTAGAGCTTGGCAAGTTCCACAGTCAGGGCTTCTTTGCCTGGGTATTGTGGCTGGTAGTTCACCTCCGCTCTATCCTTGGCGTAAAGAACAAGGTAATGGTAATGCTCAACTGGCTCTGGAAGTACGTAAGCTATAACGATTCTATCCGAATGATTACCTACGCCACCAAGCCTAAGGAAGTGCGCGACCGATTGAAGCGTGAGCAGACCACTCACCTCGGCACCGACTTGCTGGAGAATGAAGAAGAAGATGCTTAAGATAAGGCGATAGGTTAAGTTTAAAAGCTTAAGATAAAGAGATAGAAAACGGGTGTATCATTCAATAATATAGATGATACACCCGTTTATTTTTTACACTGTTTTCAAAGAATCTCTTCCTGGTAAAACCTTCATGCCATTCTTAGCCCCTAATTTTAGAAGATTTGACTCATTCTTAGCCCCTAATTTTAGAAGATTTAACCCATTCTTAGCCCCTAATTTTAGAAAAATCCGTATCTTTGCACCAGATTATCAACGTGTTACGAATTATGAAAAAATATCTAAAAAGACATATAGACAAAGAACTTGAGATTTGGGCGAAATCTCAAGAGAGAAAACCATTGCTTTTACGTGGAGCAAGACAAGTAGGAAAGACATCAGCTGTAAGACATCTTGCAGAAGAGTTTGAATATTTTGCAGAAGTAGATTTCAATGAACGCCCAGATATACATTATATGTTCAACGGCACTTACTCAACACAGGAAATCTGCCAATTGCTATCCATCCAGCTACACACTCCTATCATCGCAGGCAAGACCTTGTTGTTCTTCGATGAAATACAGGCATGCCCACAAGCCATTAATCGCCTACGATATTTTTATGAGAAATATCCTGAGCTACATCTCATTGCAGCAGGTTCATTGTTAGAGTTTGCTTTGGAATCATTACCATCTTATGGAGTAGGAAGAATACGTAGTATTTTTATGTACCCATTCAGTTTTGAAGAATTCCTGTGGGCAACAAATGACGAGATGCTGGCCGATATGATTTCCAAATCCACACCTCAGACACCTTTGCCTGAACCAATACACGAGCAAGCAGCCAGACAACTACGTAAGTTTCTTGTTCTCGGAGGCATGCCAGCCGTCATAGCTAGATTTTGTAAAGACGGAGACCTGCTGGAATGCCAGCGCATATTGAAAGAATTGATACAATCCTACAGAGATGACTTTGCAAAATATCGTCAACGGGTACCATCTATGCGAATCGATGCAGTATTCCGTTCTGTAGCAGAACAAGGACTAGGAAAGTTTGTATATAATAAGGTGGACTGCGATGGTAATAGTGGGCAAATCAAGACAGCACTGGAAACACTGATTTTAGCAGGTCTTGTATATCCAGTCACCCATACCTCTGCCAACGGAATTCCTTTAGGCGCAGAAATCAATGAGAAATACCGCCGCATGATATTTCTAGATACAGGCTTACTACAAAGCGTTTTAGGACTGAACATTGCCGATTTTATCGCTACCACTGATATGCAAGTAATTAATCGAGGAGCCATTGCAGAAACCTTTGTAGGTAATGAGATTATAAAATCATCGCCATGCTACGAACCGCGATCATTATACTGCTGGCACAGAGAAAAAAGCGGTAGCAACGCAGAGGTGGATTATGTGGTTCAGCTAGGCGATAAAATACGACCTATTGAAGTAAAGTCGGGCATAAAAGGATCAATGCAAAGCATGCGTATTTTCCTTCAACAGAAAGGCATCGACTACGGAATCCGCACATCACTCGAAAACTTTTCGTGTTATGAAGACATCAGGGTATATCCGCTTTATGCTATCAAAAATATATTCAAATAAAGAAATAAGATATCATAATAGAATAGCTGGCGAAAGATGGCGGCATTACTTGCCGCCAAATCGCCACCCCAATCCCAGCATCAGATTGTTAGGAGTCTTGAAATCCACAAGACTATAGCCGATATGGAGCATAGCACGTTTGGTGACATGAATCTTCAAGGCAAGCACCTCATATACACCTCTGAAATCGTTGCGATTGCCAAGCAGATAGGCACCTGCACCGAAATTGATACTGAAATAAGGCATGGCAAATTCGCCACGAGCCGAAAGACCCAAACCTGCCTGAGTACAAAACTTATGATTCACATCCTCGCCCCAGGAATCATTCTCCCTGCCTACCGAACGATCGTACACGCCATCAAGCGACGCTCCTAAACTGAGCCACGGATTCAGCCGATACATCGGATTGACATTGAAGCCCATCACGCCATATTTTCCAGGCAACAGATAATGATCATTACTATCATACCCTACGCCCTGCTTCCAGGCACCATACAGAATCACATCTGTATAAAAACCACGGCTGTCTGGCAACTTCTCCCGCTCCACCTTCGGCACAGTCAATGGTTGTCGGTTGATGTAATAAGCCAATCCCAAACGGATACCACCCGTATTCAGCCCCATGTTAGGATAGGTGGTATTTCCATTAGAGAAATGACTCAACGAGATACCGGCATTCAAGTCAAAAGCCTTGGAGAGCATCCATCTGACGTAAAGATCAGCATCAATATAAGCAGTTACTTTCGAACCGATAACCTTGTTTTCCGGATTGCTCTGTTCATCATATCCATTCCACCCAAATGCCATACCTAAGTTCCATTCATAATTGAGCGAAACCCTGCGCGAGAAATTCACGATAGGCGCACCTTGGAACAGATAAACAGAGATAGGGTTTGCCAGCCATCGGTTGAACTCATGCCTTGCCAAACCCACACCCTGATACACTCCCTGATGAATAGCCCCCGGTCGTACCTCATCTCTATTCATAAAAGCATATTTAAGAGTAAAGGTCATATCGTGGTTCATCGTCCTGATTTCCTCATTTCCACCACGCAGAAACTCGTTGGTATGGAAGATGGTAGCAGGAACAGCATCTGCAGCAATGCGATGAACGGTCTTGACGCTATCTTCCTGAGAGAAGACAGGCAATGCAATCATCGCAACTATTGATATAACCGACAAACGTAAATCCATATGACAAAAACAACGTTTAGTTTGCAAAATACTTCCATAGTGGAGCAGCCATCAAAGCCTGCCATATCTCCCCTTTCTGTAGCATATCCAATACTTCCTCACGGGAGAACATACGAGGTTCCAAGTCTTCACCTTGATCAAGATGATGTTCACCTAAAGGTTCAACATCCGTGGCTAAATAGCAGTGAGTCAGATTGGTATGCGTACTTGGATTAGCAGAGATTGTCATCCACTTCTGCCAGTTACCACCACCAAATCCAGTTTCTTCCATCAGTTCTCGCTTGGCAGCATCCATCGGGTCTTCCCCCTTCTCCACCACTCCAGCGCAAAGTTCGTTCACCGTCTTTCCTATCGCATAACGATACTGTCGAACAAACACAAACTTTCCGTCCTTCGTAATGGCAATGGTATTCACCCAATCAGGATATTCCAACACATAATATTCGTCAATGATAACCCCAGTTGGCAACTGCACCTTATCAACACGCGCCGTGAGCCAAGGCTTCTCTATCAGATATTTCTGCGAGAGCGTCTTCCATTTCATATCTTTATCTGCCATATATTCCATTCTTTAAATAATGATGCAAAAGTACGAAAAAAGATTGAAAGACGGAAAATATTTCAATCAATTCTATCAGTCCTCGTTCATATTTACTATCATAACCTTTAGGATTAGATGTTGCAAAGATAATATTTTAAATCGATATTTACAAGTTACGATACTCCGAATTTTCCAATTTCTTGAAAAGTTATAGGGAGATAAAGAAAAAATCCAAGATTTTCTTGATTAATACAAATAAATGTCTTAACTTTGCAGAAGATGTTAATTAACAAATAATAAGAAATATGCCAAGACCTATAAAAGAAACACCCATACTTCATGGTGAAGATGCCAGAGTATTTGAGGCCAGGATGAAAAATCCTCCAAAGGAAAGTCGCGAAAAGATGGAAGAAATCAATCGTGACTATAATTATATCATGAGTTTATTCGCAAATTGATTATGAACGGACAATAAAACAGGGTGTCGCTTTATTACAGTGGATGCATATATAGAGGCTATACCATTTTATCTTAAGAACAACTTCTTAGAGCTTACCAAAAATGATGAGGATGCGACACACACAAGATTATTATATTATGACCTTAAAATGATGTCCTTGTAAAGAAACATTCAAAAACAAGCAAAACTCTCCCCTCGACTGACTTTCTCTAACGAGTAGTGAAAATTTGTTTCAGTATAAAACATGACGATAGCATGGTACCGATTACACCACTACGCTTGATACCGATACAGCGCTATCGTCATCTTTGCTGCAAAATAAATATTAAAGTTATGGCACAGTTGACATTACAAGTAGATAGTCCATCTTTGTTGGAGCAATTAAAGAACGTTCTCTCTCTTATGAAAGGCGTTAAAATAGTTTCAGACTCCCCTATCTCAAGGAGTGCTGCCTTGGAGGATGTCCCAAACGCAGAAACATTGGCAGCAATGAAAGAGGCAGAAAGTGGTCATGATGCAGGGGTAGTTCGAGTAGATAGCTTAGAAAGTTTCATGGCATCAATGGAGGAATAGAGTTTATGAAAGAAATTCGGAAAAGGACGTAAGCGCTGACCTATGCGATTCTGTTTGTGTCTTGGTATCTTTCATTGTGCTCACTGACACTATCATGGCATAAGCAATAATAAATATCGTATGAAACAGGTAAAAGAAGATATGTTTACGCCACAGGAAATGAGGGGAGTATGAAGCAAGTAAGATAGCATACCGGGATATCAAGAACTCCATTGATACGGCGAAAAGAGAAAGTCTTGCGGAGGGCATGAAATTAGGTATGGAAAAAGGTATGAGGATGCGACACACACAAGATTATTATATGATGACCTTAAAATGATGTCCTTGTAAAGAAACATTTAAAAACAAGCAAAAAAATCCCCTCGACTGACTTTCTCTAACAAGTAGTGGAATTTAGTTTCAGTATAAAAATATGACGATAGCATGGTACCGATTACACCGCTACGCTTGGCAACGAAACAGTGCTATTGTCATCTTCTTTGTTAGTATTCATATTTGTCCCAATCTTCTCCATATTGTTCTATGAGATATTTATACCACCCATCATAAAACAGTTCTTCAACATTATCTACATAACGTTCAAGAACATTCCAATGACTACCAGAAGAATACGGTCCATCAAATTCTTCCTTACCAAAATACTTTTCGTCTATTTCTATGTCGTCAGCTTGACTATCGCCATATAGTGCTTCAGATACCACGTCACAAAAGCTATCATTAAGCCATACAGGATTAGGACGACCATCTTTCTAGCAAATTCCATCTTTATTCAAATCGGCAAAACATATGCCTGATTCATAACCAGCCTTTACTATGGCTTTTTCTAAAATATGCTTTTTCAGCGAATTACAGCAATCGCTATTAAAATCATCTGTCATATAACCTTCATAAATTTCTTTCATTTGGGTGGAATGCTTATTGATTCATTCCACCCATTTTACAATTTACTTACTTCTCTACAACATCCAAGGTTTTCTGATTATAGCTTGGCAGTTCACTCAGAATATCAACAAAGACAAAGGGTGATGAAAATATATAATTTTCATTATCCCACTTATCTTGCAGATACATGAAACCTCTATTAGCATAAGCCTCCATCTCACGAACCAACATCGTGATAAAATTACTTACATGTTCCTCAGAACCATTCTCCAAAGAAAGCCAATCAAAAGAGAATTTTTCAAACTTCTCACTTCGATTAAACAATGTAATTAAAATAAAATCTCTTATCGGTGTTGGTTTCCAATTAGCTAATGGTGCAAATTCCGTTTTTTCATCGTCTGACATCAAATACACCTTCTCACCCAAGCGAAGTCCTATGATATAGGCATACATAAAAGTCTGATAGAATGCCCCAAAGGTTGAGAAATCACCCTTACCCGTCACATCCCCTTTCGATGAGATTCTCTCTATCAAAGGTTTAAACTTTGTATTGTATCTCGGCTTGCGATTACAAATCGCATCTCTAAACTCTTGATGATTCATAATTAATACTTATAGCATTTATGAGTTGTTACTAAACCTGTTGTATCCGCTTTTTCCTCGATAACATTCACATAGAATGTACCAGGAATCTGCCCTTTATTCATTTTGTCAAGGATTCTACGCCCAAACGGTGTCAGCAAATCATCCGCATTAGGATCGTACAATTCCTTAATCATTATGATACTCTGACTGAACACTTCTGGTGCCACTGCAAAGAAATTATTGATGAAATTTTCACCAAACTCTGAGAACGGTGCATCTGAAATAAAAGGATAATCAAACTTCTTTTCATCCCCTATCTTTGAAGAAATTACAGCCATGACAATAGCCAACTGCTTCATTCTTTGGAAACCAGTTCCCAATCCGGTTATCTCACCATTGTTAACATCACGTATTGTAACATTTACAACATCATGATCTCTTTGAAAATCCAGAATACCACCAGAAGACTGATTTCCAGATGTTAAAGCTCTATATTTTTCGTTAGCATTTTGAGCCAAAGTTTTAATGGTTCTATCGAAGATATCATCTTTTGTCTCTTCAACAATTGCATTAATGTTCCCTACAACCAAAGCAAACTCTTCATAGCGTTCAATATCCATTGATTTCTTATATGAGGATAGTTTTTGATTAATAGCTGCCAATGAATTTTCCATTGTTGCTACCATTTTATTCTTATCAATGATTTCTCTCTCCTTAATAGAAATAACGGAATTTACTTGACGATAATCAGCAACAACATTTCTATCATTATATTCTGAATTATCAGCATGTCCCCCTGCATTATTCAGCTCCGTAAAGATGTCATTCTTCTTTTCTTCCAATTCCTCTAAGTTTTCTTTCATCTTTTCCAAACGTATCTTCACATCTTCTATTTTAGAGGTCAAACGTGGAATGCTCATCAAATAAGAACTTGCAGATTTCTGCAACATACCATAGAAATGCCCAAAATCATTACGTGTGGTGCTGATTTTCTTAGGTCTGTCAAGAATCATCTTAATATGGTTCCAGGCATCAGAGCCTTTATGGGCTCTCTGCCCGCAAACTTCACAAACCTCCGTCTTCAACATTCTCTCTAAAGATGATGTATCTGGTGACCCCTCTGGCAACATAATTACCAAAGCCCCATCATCATTCATACGAGCCAACTCACCGATATGTTTTTCTCGCTTGGCGTCAAATACTTCTAGTTCATCTTGCATTCCCATTAACAACCACGGATTCTCTTCATCAAAAAGTCTCTTTGTTATAGACATTTCAATGTCATCTATATTCTTCTTTGCATCTTTTATTGCAATCTTATTTGCATCCAATTTAGAACGAATCTCTATACGCTTAGTTGAATTACTAATGTAAGCATCAAGCTCCTCCTTTTTTCTCTTTGCCGCATTAAATTCATCTTTTGCAGCCTCTATTTCCTCTTTGAGTTTCTCTATATTTTGTATAAAAGCTGTTCTTTTTGCTTTTTCTTTTTGCTTAGCGGTATCGTTCTTCGAGTTTTCCGAATCCTTTGTTTGATATAAAGAGTCTGCCATTTTTGCCATCTTACGAGAAGTATCACAAATCCCCTTTAATATCGAGATTCCAGCCAACGTATCAATCGTATCAGACAAAGCCTTTTTAGAGGATAAATCTACCAAACGATCCATTGACTCACCTTGCAGTAATGCATAATTACGAATAGACAAAGGTATAAACACCTTGTTGATTATGTCCATCTGCTCATCTTTGTCAAGTACAGGTGTATCGACATTATTCTCTTTTTTAAAAACACTCATCATTGATGGCGTATGAAGCTGTTCGCCATCTGAAGTTGAAAAATTTGAATACTTCTCTACTGTGTACTCCACATCTCCATTTGTGAATATCACTCTGAAACCGACCTTGAAAATATGGTCTTCCGCTTTAGCCTTTCCAGAAGCCATTTTTACAAGAGATTCATTTGCATCGACGAAAGCCTTGATGTCAGAATCATACACTTGGTCACGCAACATCCACATAAAGCCATTATAAAACTTAGATTTGCCCATATTGTTATCGGCATTTACTATGTTTATACCAGCCTTAAATTGGTATTCATTAGCTTCATAACTTCCATAATAATTATAGAAGTTTTCAAAAGCTACAGATTTGATAATTGTTCCCATAATTATAAGTCATACAACTTTTTAATGTTCTTGAATATATTATCATCAGACGTATGTCTTACTTGTCCTTCGATAATCGCACGCACAACGGCAACTTCCTTTTTATGATTAACTTCTTCGCTATCCATATCAAGAAAGTTGTTCCCTGACTCTCCCAATAATTTTCTCATTCCAGGAGATTTCATAATTTCATAAAAAATATCTTTTCCATCCATAATGATTATATTTTATTGTTCAACATCTTCAAATAATTCACTCCAAACTATACCAAAATGTTGCGCCACATTACTCAGCACCTCATAAGCACCATTATTAGCATAGCAGTTTACTGCCAACGAAGCGAAATATGCCACTCGTTTGAGTTCTGCTTTCACTTGATTTCGCTCCATACTCGAATTGCATTCTTCCCGATTAACGGTAGATGGAATTACCACCATATCATAAATATAGCTGAAAGTTTTCTCAGCATGATTTCTCAACAGCCTTCCTCGTCTTTGGATAAACTCCCTTGGATTTCCTGTACTCGAAGTAAAGATACCACATTCTGCACGTGGCACATCAACCCCTTCGTCCAAACACTTCATAGCAAACAACACATCTATCGTTCCTTGCCCAAACGCCTTTAACAATGTAGCTCTTTTATCTTTGCTATCTGTCCCTATAAATGTATTGCAACGCTTATTAGGATACAGTTTCTTTGTTTCATCAAGTAATTTCTGAATAAAACCGACACTTTCGAATTCCTCTTCAGACTCACTACTTTCATAGTTGCCCTGCGGAGCATATACGAACGTATATTTAAGTTTTTCTTCACCAATATCTTGAAGTATCTCACGAAATACCCTTATCTTATCTTGGCACTTATGAATAATTCGTTTTCTATTCATCAACATTTTTTCTGCTTCTTGCTTGTTCTTAAACTGGCTTTTCTCTGAATCCCATAACAATGCCAGCTTACGAGTTATCATAGAATAAAGTTCCATCTCGTCATCATTCAGATAGACAATATGTGGAAAGTAATAATACTTGCACAATCTTCCTTCTTCGATAGCTTTACTCATTGAAAACGAGAATACATAAGGGCGTTCATCCGCAAAAAACTTAGCAATTTGCTTTGTACCATCTTCATCATAAATACGCTCAGGAGTCGCAGAAAGGGCAATACGTCTTGCTATTGTCAACTCTTTAAAACATGCCTTAACTCTTTTACCTCCAATATTATGAGCTTCATCAGCTATCAACAACATTGTATCTGACATTTTTCCCAACATGGACTGAAAGTCCTTGTTTACAAAGGAATCATAAGTCGATACCATGCAAAAATCGACTTGTCTCCCTCTTTGAATCATACGAACAATCTCCAACATCTCTTTTCTCCATGAAGCATTTAAAGAAGATATGCCAAGTATCTTTCTAAATCCAAATGCCTTCAACTCTTCTTTCCATTGTTCTACAAGGTCAAGAGTGGGTACTAATATCAATAAATGATAATAGCCATCAGTTTGATATTCATGCAGAGCACAATTCAAGGATGTTACCGTTTTTCCGGTACCTGTTGCCATAGCAAATATCCCATTTTTGCCATTAGCCACCCAAGCTTGATATGCTTCCTCTTGATAAGGTCTTGCACCATTTTTATACTTTGATGGGAAATGCGGAGCCTTTGTACCCTTTACAGAATTATCATTTTGCCAAGCATCTACAAATTCCTTTTCTCTCTTCAATAGTTGCTCTGGGTCTTTGCCTGAATATGAACGAACTATTTCACTACAAAATTCCTTTGCCTCATAAACATGAATATTCTCGCTATTTCCATTCCAAACTTTTAAGAAATGCGCCTCCATGTTATCCACCTTATCCATACTATCCTTGCCCATCCAAGAACAGGTACATTCTATCGTCTCTAAATTATCTAACAAAGCATTGGCTGTCATATTCATTGAGCCACAAAAGTAGATTTTATTCCCATATTCATCGGTAAATATTCCATACTTTTCATGTGGCAAACCACCGTTGACAAAAACGATTACTTTGACATTGATTCTTTTTGTGTGAATCAAATATGCGAGACATTGGAAGAAATGCTCATCCCTTTGGCTAAATGTCTTCTGCATTTCATGCAAAGAACTTACCAATCTCTTGTCAAAATAGTTATCATACTTTCCCTTAAAAAGTCCATAATCATCCTCCGACATATACTGGTTAATATAGAGGTTCATCTTTCCACCATTGACTATGAATTGAGCCATACCATTTGCCAACACGTGGAAACTTGCTGAACTAAAATAGCCCAACCCCAAGTCTAACCTCAAGCTATTCTTCAAAGCAAGCGAACAAAACTCAGCAGGTTTATGCTCATCTATTTGCGAATAGCTATAATTAAATATTTTATCTGCCAGCATAACTATAATATCTTACATAAATGCAAATACACTTTTTCTTCATTTTCAGAAAGTTCACCTTCCACGAACTCTCTTTGTGTCTTAGAAAACCACTCTGCCAAAGACTTTTCTCGTTCAATATAACAAGATGGTTTCCTGCCATACTCCAGTATGAACTCCCGATACCGATTAAAGAAGAAAAACCACCTTACTTCCCTCTTGTCTGTTGGTAAGTACCAATAAGCATCTTGTAGTCTCTTGATTTCACTTTGCTGAACATCATTCAGTGAATCATTACTATTATTTCGATGCCACCATTGGCGCAGATTTATCTCTGCATTATCTTCTGATGATGAAAATGGAAAATGTCCCTTATCAATCAAGAAACTTTCCAGCTCTTGTACTCGCTGCATAAATTCAGGAGACTGAGCATAAATATATTCATTGGGATAAGATTTATCTGACAACCCAAAATACCCATTGTCAAACTGCCGAAACTGCGAGCCACTATACATAGTTGAACGAATACTATTTTCCGTTGTATTACGATAACGCAGCACATACTCTACTATTTCTTGCACAGACTTAGGCTTGTCAAATTGTTCCAAGAATTGTACAATTATTTCACGCACACCACCGAATTTTATATGCTCCCATTCCGACAATGCCACTAAATTATCTACCCCAACCATACATAAACGAGTATCGGAGTTAACAATTCCTCTTACACTCGCAGACGACTTATATTTAAAAGAACATTGCGTTTGCAAGATTTCATATAACTCATCTAACGACATTGGCTCATACTTTTCGCTTAAAACCCTAAACAACACATCCGCTGCCGTTAATGTTTTTTGTCCCTGTATCAAAAAACGAAATTCCTCATTTGGAATTAGGCCATATTCTTGCATCAGTATTTCTGAAACGACATTAGCTACAGCTTCTACCTTAGAACTATCAAACATATTCCAAGATGACATAAAAAAATCTAACACCAATTCTTCTGCCGTCTGACATATCATTTCTTCTGCATCATGCTCACTAAAATAAAGTTCCAAAGTACAACGCATATCATCGAAGTCAAAAGCCTCAACTAACTCTTGCTTCACTAAGAAACTATTGTTCCACAATGATTTAGAGCGAGCTGGCATGTCGTATGGTTTGTTACCAACAACACTATAGTCCCCATTGAAAATTCTCAATATTACCAGAAAGCCGATAGAAACAGTAAGATTACAACCCTCTTGTTCCAATAATTCTTCTACAAAATTAGGCTTTATAACATCCTCACACTCTAATTTATCTTTTACATAAGACCAATCTTCAGAAAAGGATACAATCTTACTATAATCCAACTTATCAGACTTATTTGTAACCATTTTTCCATAAAGATAGTCTATTCCTTTTGTGCATATTTGTCGTACACGCTCACGAGTTAGACTTTTATTCTCTGCTATTTGCTCTAAAGTCAACGAAGCTTCGCCTTTAACCATTGGCAAGAGATAATTCAAAAACTGAATTTTTGTATCATATTTTCGTTCTGACTCTAATATGTTTTCTACGATATGAAACATAGGTAGTTGCTTTTTGTCCGAATAAACCCTACAAGCATATCCATCCATAAAACTACCATATTTAGATTTCAACAGTAGCAGGTCCTTCTCTTCTTCAGAAAAGTCATGTTCAATTATCTTATCTATATAGGAGCGTAGTTCTTCCACAACACGACTTATCTCCTCTACCGACTTTTTTCCTATATTACGAAGATCTTTTAGATTTTTATAAGAATGTACAAAATCTTCTATAAAATCTCCAGCATAGCTGTTTATCCCGTTTCTTGCACGAACACTTAAAATCGAACTTTTCAGAAGTTCACTATATCTCACCAAAATCAACTGATACTTATCTTTTCCAGCGATCTCTTTCAAAGTTAAGTTCTTTAGACTTTTTACACATTCTATTTTCTCATCTAAGTCCTTAACCATTTGAGAATCTTGGCAAGACTCTATGACATAATCTATCAAGTCTTGTTTCTTATTTTCAAATTCAAACCAGGATTTTCTTCCAAAATTTCTTACACAGAATAGTTTGGTTGATTCTGCAAATAAATAATTCACAAAAAAGTTGCGAACACCTAAACCTTCAATGCTATTTATTACCCTTTTTCCAAAGCCACATGATTGCAAGAAATTCTCGTAAGGAGCAAATTGCTCCTTACTCAAACAATATAGATATTTGACATACTTTTCATAACCTCGTCCACGACTTTCTTCTGACAAAGCATTATCTTCTATTATTATCAAATCTTTACCAGTAAAGCCTGAGCCTCCTTGCAAATCATAACTAACAATCTTTGTGCTTCCCGCATCATTACACTCCGTTACCATAGGAGCAGCAAGTCTTGCTTGGTATGCTATTCTAAAACGCTTCACTAAACGCTTCACTTTTCCGTAGTTATGCTCAGACACACCATAGCAATTTTTCAACATTTTTGATGAACAAAAAGCATAATCAGAGACAAAACGCTTTTTCCCAATTTTGCCAATAAAATCTTGCGCATCCATACAAGCCACAATATTATCAAGCACTTGCAAAACAAAGCCCTTGTTTTCTTCCAAGTCTTTGTCGGCCTCTTCCAAAAGTGCTATAGTCAACACAGTCTCTTCGTCAAAGAAAAGTTTTTTCAATTCATCCTGGCATTTGCCTGAAAAAGAGACAAGCTTATCTACAGATAAATTCCCTATATTACCATATTCTTTTACTGCATGATAAGTCTCTGAGGATATATAACCCACAGTCAATAATCTCAAGAATGATATGTCATGCGCCTTTAACATATTGCCTCTAATCCTATATGAATTTTATCAAACAAATAGTCATAACCGACAAGATTAGGATTGTCCTTCACATCTTGCATAATTCTCTCCAAACCATCATCTAAATGCAATTTGAAATAGCGTGGCAAATCCTTATCCGACATACGTATTTGGTAATACTTGCACATCAGAGCTGCATACATAGGATACATATTTCCAAACAATACGTTCTTGGTATATTCCTTACCACCAGAATCCGTTGTATCCGTTGGAAGAAAACGGTTCCCATTCTGCAAAGAATATACAATAGCTATTCTTGCTATCACATTCTCTGCACCCAACCCGAACTTGCGAGTCAAGACCGTTACCACTTCTTTATTTTTTGCACTTGTTTTTATCTGATTGAACATTATGATGCCTCCTCTATAAAACTATCAACATTTACTTCCTCCAAATAAGAATGCGTTATATCATTCTTTATCAAATAGGTAGAATTAACCAATGGCTTCATCACCTCATATTCATCTTCTGTCAGTTCTTTGTACAATAGTGGGAACAAAACCACCTGTTTAGATATTTGCGGATAAAATTCCGTAATAATCTTCGTGGCATGGCTCTTGTCAAACTTTTGCAGAGGACTATCGATAAACACAGGGAATTGTATTCCACTCTCATCAACCAAAGCCTTCAATATAGAAGTGGCATAAAGTTGTTGTTCACCTTTTGACAATGAATCTTTTTGAATTTCGATTCCGTCAACAGAATACAGACCTATATCCATATCATCGCCTTCAACCTTAACTTCAACCTTTCCTATAAAGTCTTCCTTATGCATCAAACTATTTAGAATAGCCTTAATTCGTCTTTCCAAAGAGAACTTCTTCTCTTGCTTCAAAGAAATCAAAAAGGTGGACAATTCTTCTATAAGTTGTTCTGCCAACTTATCTTTTTTTTCAGAACTATCATCCAAACTGACAACCTTGCTAAGCTCAGTGATTTGCTTTGTTACAGTAGCCATCTTTTGAGTCAAAACTCCAAGGTTTTCCTTACATTGCCTTATCTCCTGCTCTTTATTTTGTATTGAGGTCTCTACTTCATTTTTCGATTTTCTTATCTCTTTTATTAACTCATCCTTTTCCTTAGATTGGATATTGGACAATCGGCGAGAATTTCTTTCAAGAATCTGCTTATTTTTCTTATAATCATCTGCCAAATGTTCAAACTCTATCTTATAAGTTGTTGTCACATAGCTATAAATTGCCATAAACTCTTCATAGTCCTCATCACTCATTGTCAGCAATGGTTGTTCATCATGAGCTTCCTTTTTATATTTTGACAATATATTTTGTATTTGTTGCTGTAGTTGTAATGAAACGTCAGCATCCATCGGAATACCATTAACCATTAACAAAAGATCAGACGTAATATCTGAAACTATGGAATTAGTACTCAACAAATTTACATTAGCCTTATTTTGCAAATAGTCTTTTTCCAACTCCTCTTTCGTATCTTGGAACAAACTTCCAGCTATAGCAAACGGAGCATAATCTATAAATTGCTTCAGCTGCTTTTTATATTCTTCATCCTTCTTCTTGGTTAGTCCAATAACATCTTCTATCTTTTTGATTTCTTGAATGGTAGCCCCATTTCCCTCTCTCATCAAATGCAACTGCAACTCCTCGTTTTTCTTACGAAGGTTTTGTAATTCTGTTTCTATCTTATCTGACAAGCTATTATTTTCTGCTATAGTCTGTTGCAGCTGTTGTTTTTCATCCAACAAAGCTATAAGCCGATTTCTATTAGCTGCATCAGAAGACTTTTTTCTAAAACGAAGACGCATGTTCTCTAAGTTCTGTTTCAAATCTTCATACTTGCGAACACCAAGCACCTCATTATAAGCAGAACCCAACCTACGGCGTTCGACTATAGTATTCGTCTCTGCCAAAGAAACGATTTGCTCTGAATCAAAAAAGAAAAAGCGTGCAATGTCTTTATTCAAGATAAAGTCATTGATAAAGATATCTGGACCGATTTCATTGGTTAGTTCATTTTTTACTCCATCTATAAATATATCCACAGATTCTGTCTCAAACAAATAATCGTATGAGCGAACAATACGAATAGACGTACATGGCAAAGAAGGTATTACAACCTCAGAAAAATCAATAGCTACAGAATATGTTGAAAGTTCACGAACATACTCTATATCTGTTGTATATCCATGCTTTTTTATCTCACCCACAATATTTTTATCAAGTTCTTCAAACTTGTTTCGAACATCATTATTAAAGTTACCTTTCAAAAACTCCTTATATCCAACCTTAACTATATCTTTGCGAACTTCCGCCTCGACCTCAGTTATCAAACGACCATAAAGACACCAAATTAGAGAATGGAGGAATGTTGTTTTACCAAACCCATTTTCTCCAGAGATAAGGTAAATATTCTTTCCATTCTTTATTTTGAACTCTATCTCATTTACTCCTTGATAAAGTCTATAATTATTCAATGCTATTTTACTTATGAATCATTTTCGTTCTTCTTTATAAATGAAACAAGACGTGTCTCCATATCTGTTGATAAGCCATATTTACGCATTAGTAAAACTTTACTTTTTTGCAATGCCAGCAGCTCCTGTATCAATTTATAATGAGCAGGATTTTCTTGACAGGCTTTTTCTAACAACAGCCTTTCTCCCAATCCTATCGAAGTATTTGGAAGGTTATAACCATACACCTCATTATATATATCATTTACCGTTGTCGAAAAGTTTCCATCTCTATACCAAATTACTTGAATTGCTATCAACTCTTGATTTGTTATCAAGTCAATACTTGCCCTATGGTTCTGTGTATTTTTTTGCACCGTAAGCAATTCTCTCAGGAGTTGGATTCTATACTCCATTGTATAATTACCCATATTATGACCAGTCTCATCCACTGCACGTTGACCATTTCGACGAGTTTCACAACGGAATTCCGAAACATTTCTATTGCTTACCAACCTATCTCGAAAATCCAACAAAGGCTTCATCCATGCCACACCGTTTTTTATCAAAGACGTCATAGACTTATCTTCCTTTACCACGGTACAAATCCAGCATCCAAAACGACTTTGCCCACAACTTCTATGACTATCATCAGTCACTACTGTTGGACATTCATAATCATCTGCAGAAGCATTCATATATATCTTGAATAATATTTCATTATCAAATCCCCATGGAGATGGTATCGTATTAATTATCCACCATACTTCCTCCAACATCAGCTCTTTTATAGGAGCATAAGTAAAAGTATTGGGATTAAGCGGATGCTTTGAAAGTCTATGCCCCTTTATCTCATGCCGCTTGATGGAACGCTCTCGCTGTTGGCTCTCGGACAAACGAGTACCAACCAATACGATTGCTTCTCCATCTGCTGCAATTTGGTCTGTAATGAACTTTGATGTTGGTTTAATTTTCATTTTTTCCGTACAAAAACGGAAAGAATTATTAGGAACAGGGTAACCTTTTCCAATAACACAACACCAAAAAGAATCTTCTAATTCAGGAGTTGTCGTTGCAACAGAGATTGGAAGTTGCTGTTCTTTGGCAGCACGCTTTATTTTATCCAACACCTTTACAACATACTCTTCGATAACCGGATTCTCCACCATCGTATCGTTGCAAACGACATAAACATTTCTCTTTAGTTTTATCCCTTCATCTTTAAGTTCGGTCAAAGCGAGCCATGTAAGTATAAGCAGAACGGTAGAGTCTTTACCGCCAGAAAAACCGATTATCCAAGGACGCACACATCTGTCTTCCTCAAGATACTGGTCCTTGAGTTCATCTATTATATTTCGTACTCTCTGTGATTTAATTTCTGCTTTCATTACTGTTCCTCAGAAACCAACTGTCTCATTTTTATTCTGATGAACCCCAAACCAGAAGATTACATGTTCTTATTGTTAGACTCCTACAAAATGGAAAACGTGGGATTCTTCCTCGTCCATCTCCAAACGTAGGCCTTCGCATTGCCCAAACTATCGAGACGGACAATGCAGAAAGCCCACGCTATGGTATATAATGATTCCACATACGAATATACCACAATATTATACCAATGCACCTAACAATGGTATATATACGATAATTCGCAGTAGGATATAATACACCCACCGTGAGCATTCACCCATTGCCACACCTGCTGATAGTTTGTAAAGTTGCGAAGTTTACGTTTGAGCAGATGAGCGTAAGTAAACGCTCTATTCCATAAAAGTCACACCCACCCGCTCAGCCCTTCGGGCTTTCTGCGGTAGAATGCATTTGCAAAAATAATAAATATTTCTGAAATACGTGCGTTTATCTTATATTTTTTGTGTATTTTTGCAAAAAAGAAGTTGAACATCTATAAAAGTAAGTGTTATGATTAGTTATCTTAGGTTTTTGTTAATCATAACTTTCCATGACGTCACTGTTGCTATGATGTGATCATTGTGATGTTAAAAAAGCAAGAATAAAGGATATATTGCATTCTCATTTGTAAATATTTCCTTCCAATTTTAACTTACTTGTTTTGAGTCAATGTAGCACTCAAGAAAAGGATTCCAGCATATAAATGATGTTCATTTTTCAACTTTTCGTATCAAAAATTAATAGTAATTCTCTATTTCGAACTCATGTCGTACGATTATATGACCTCATGCCGTACGATTACAGATCTCATGTTGTACAACTATACACTCCCAAGTCGTACGACTATAGGGTGCCATGTCGTACGACATGAGAACTTATTAACATTACTCTTCAATCTAAAAAATCGTAACTCTTTGATTTTCAGTACATTCTTTTCCTCGTTCATATTTTCAATATTCATACAAAATAAGAATCTGTTCCGAAATACCGAAATCTCAGCGAGGAAAATATAAAGAGAAAATCACAAACACTCATGGCAGCATCTACATTGTTCGTTCATGCAGCTCCTCCAAAGGAAGGCTTTGTATCTGCTTCCTTTAATTCCCATTGTGTTGCTTTTTTATCGTTGCACATAAATGTTTTATTTATAATGGTTTGACAAAATGCAATACACTTCTATACAACTACATACAAGCCCAACCAAACTTTCTGACTATTTCAGTAAACAGACCTTTATCTTTAACTGGGATATTAACAACAATGCTTTCCTTACCTGAAGTTTCCAGATAATAACCTTCATCTGGCAAACGATCTTCAGGTATTGTAGTATTGATTTTCAAATCCAGCACAAGGTTATTATCAGCCCCTCTCACATTAAAGTACTCCTTATCTCCTTCAGGAGACAAGAACAAGGAGCGCAGGTCTTTCTTTCCCATGCAGAAATCCTGCAATCTCTTACTGGAAATACGAATTGCCGTATATTTGCATTCGGGAGTATCTTCATACAGCAAACACAAATACAACGTATCAAAACAATCCCTTGCGGTTAGCAATTGAGGATTGTCATAGTACTCCAGTATGCTATCTACTTTTAGCTTGGATTGTTTCATATTCATAATTCTATTGTTTTTGCCTTTTTAATATCAAACGCTTTGCTTCTCCACCAAGAATAATGAGAGTTTTTGAATGTCTTCTTAATTTTTCCATCCATAGTCCGAAGGCTTACGGTGGCAATTCTTCAAACCATTGATATTCCATAATCATATTAAAAAAAACACATGGCAAAGATAACATTTTAATTCGATATTCACAAATTTTAGGACGAAAAATTTAGTGAAGTCAGGCTATGAGTTGATCATGATGAAGCCTGCCCCTTAGTTTTTTGCACTTTTATAGAGAACTTGCCAGCTTACCATCTACTTTCTTAGCGGATAGGCTTTACTTTTTTAGAAGATTTAACCCATTCTTAGCCCCCTATTTTTAGGAAAATCAGTAACTTTGCATAAACATCAACAAGACAAACCATTTAAATCATGGCAGAACATCTTATAATAAAAGGAGAAACGAAGGCAGAACTTTACGCCACTCTCCTCCCTCAGCTTCAATCGCTCATAGAGGGCGAAAGCGACATCATCGCCAACATGGCAAATATTTCAGCATGCATCATGGATACCTTTCATTTCTGGTGGGTAGGTTTCTATCGCGTCATTGATGAAAACCTTGTATTAGGACCTTTCCAAGGACCTTTGGCGTGTACCCGCATCAAACGGGGCAAGGGAGTTTGTGGCACAGCTTGGGACAAGGCAGAAACCATCGTTGTAGAAGATGTAGAAAAGTTTCCTGGTCATATAGCTTGCAGTAGTGCTTCCCGCTCAGAGATAGTAGTGCCTGTCATCAGAAATGGTGAGGTCATCGCCGTACTGGACATTGACAGCGAACACCTCAACACCTTCGATAGTATTGATAAAGAATGGTTGGAGAAAGTGGCAGAAATAGTGCCTAACCCATTTTCAGCCTATTGAATCTTTACCGAAAGTTATTGATTTTCAAGGACATAACTTATAGAGAAACAACATGACTTAAAGATGCGCATCATTAACACCTAACGAAGCGCATCATTAGACCTCAATAAAGCGCTTCGTTAAAGTTTATACTTCTGCAGCCTTTAAAAACTTGCTATTTTACAATAGCAAAGCTAATCATTTTATTCGAAATGACAAAGGAAAAATGGCAAAAACGTATGGGTATCGTTA
>UMHT01001185.1_pt1 | contig 39100 bp, 28 predicted proteins | sample 1965601 | NCBI WGS metagenome assembly UMHT01 (sample SAMEA4836105, study PRJEB28245) | human gut metagenome | biome: gut microbiome; material: fecal sample | place: Denmark | collected 2008 | reverse complement strand
AATTACCGCAAAAGTTAGTTATAAATTACCGCAAAAGTTAGTTGCAAAACGGCACAATTCATCGCACTAAATATGCACAAATATTAGTTTTTGTTTGCATATACAACTGAATGTCATTAACTTTGCATATACAATCAAACCGTGGTTACAATATGAGTTATTCACATAGAATTGCAGACCTTCAACTGGCAGAGCGTCTTGAGGCTTTTGGGGCAGTACTAATAGAGGGTCCTAAGTGGTGCGGAAAGACAACAACTGCAGAGCAATTGAGCAAAAGTGTCATAAAGATGCAGGACACAGAGATGCAGGAAGAATACGCTGCAACTGCTGCTTCAAAACCATCATTGTTGTTGATGGGTGAGACACCTCGTCTAATAGATGAATGGCAGGATGCTCCTGTTCTTTGGGATGCAGTGCGTACAATGGTGGACAAACGCCAGGTTCCAGGACAGTTCATTCTTACCGGATCTACTGTCGTTGACAGAAGCAAGATTCATCATTCTGGTACGGGTAGAATATCACGAATGAAGATGTTGCCAATGAGTCTATGGGAGTCAGGAGAGTCTAACGGAAAGATTTCACTTAAAGAATTGTTTGATAATAAAGACTTGGACATAGACGGCATCACTTCAGATATGAAGATTGAAGACTTGATTTATGCTGCTTGTCGTGGCGGATGGCCAGCATTTCTTAATATGAAGAGTGATAAGGCAAAGCTACTTATTGCACGCAATTATGTTGATGCCATCTGTCGGGACGATATATCCAGAGTAGATGATGTACAAAGGGATGAGCGTACTACACGTGCCATATTACGTTCGTATGCCCGTAACATATCTACATTGGCAAAAAACACAGCTCTGTTAGCTGATGTAACAGCCTCTGGGGAAGTTTCACTTTCTATGAGTGCGTTTGAGGATTACGTAACCTCCCTCAATAAATTGTTTGTTATTGACAATATTGAAGCGTGGTGTCCTGCCGTCCGAAGTAAAACAGCAATTCGAAGTGGTATAAAACGGGCTTTCGTAGACCCGTCTATTGCAATTGCTGCTTTAGGACTTTCTCCAGAAGCATTGATGACTCAGCTCAAGACCTTTGGTTTCATCTTTGAACAGATGTGTGCGAGAGACCTTCGAGCCTACACGCCAGGCTTTGGCAATCATTTGTCATACTATCGTGACCGCTACGGACTGGAGGCCGACCTTGTGCTTCATCTCGACGATGGACGCTACGCCCTTATAGAATGTAAACTTGGCAGTCGTGAGATAGAAGAAGGAGCCAAGCATCTTTTGGAAATTAAACGACTCATTCAAGTGCATAATGAGACAGAAAAGCAGGTGCCGCTGCGCGAACCCGACTTAATGATTGTCATGACAGGCGGCAGTATGGCTTACACGCGTCCAGACGGAGTCAAAGTCATACCGCTTGCTTGTTTGAAAGATTAAAAACGCGAGTTCGGGATAACGCAATGCTCATGCCGAGCATACCAACAAACAGCCGCCTCTGTCATAGTGACAAAGGCGGCCATCTCGTTATTGGACATTGGCTGTGACGAGGTGGTTTCCTCATCACGTCCTACCCTTTCTCTATCTGTCGTTTTTCTTTTGCCATTTATTGATTTTGTTGCGGACGTTTCTCACCTTTTGTGAAACGTTTGACACACCGTTGCCACGCCAGCGCACAGGATGCAGATACTCTCTGTTGAACTCGAGATGCTGACCCGTATATTTATCCTTGATTTCTATCTTGCCGTTGTTGTTTCTCATACGATAGACCCACACACGCTCGTAGAAGCCCAATGTGGAATTGGAGGAACCAAGGGCATCGTGGCTGTTGGCGACAACGATATAATCGTTCTTTTCGCCATCTGATACGGTCTGCGCCCATCCGGTGTGCTGTGCCATCGTGGCGCGCTCGGCAGTGGCGAGCGCCAGCTCGATGGAGCAAGCGCCGTCGGGCACAAGAGTGGTTGATGTGACGGGATCAACAAGCTCCAGGGCCTCCATAAACGCCATAGGCTCCTTCGCCCACGGTTTGATTTGCTGACTGTCGGTATAGGCATCAAGATTGGAGTCGTATTCGGTATAAGTATACTCCGAGTTTTTCTCAATATAGCGCATGGCACGATAAATGAGCGTTGCCATCTCCTGACGGGTTACAGCGGCATTCATGTCGAGGTCGCCACCGGCTATGTCGGCAAAGAGGTTCAGTTTTCCTTCATTGGCGTCCTTTCCGGTCATCTTCTTGATGAGCCTCTTGGCTATCGATGCCACCTGTTGGCGCGTGGCGGTAAGGGTGTAGTCGTCGCCAAGCAGCTGCTCGTCGATAAGGTTGTCAGTGAGGGCGCGCGTCACAGCGTCTTCTGCCCACTTGCTCTTCTTCACAGTGCTGCGGGCTGGCAGAGTAAACATATCCGGCTGAGCGGTAGTGCTCAGTTTTGCCTCGTCCTCACGCATGTCGAGCGCTGCCTCCATATGTTTGCGATACAGTGCCAACGTGCCGTCAGATCCCGACAGACGGAAGTGTTTCTCGGTGAGGTGGCGCTGCTCATAGTTGTAAGACAAGCCACACCATTTGCAGCTCTTCCAATAGATATGCTCGCCCGCGGCATTGGTGCCCACATAGGCCTGCTCGGTGGCAAGGTCGGCAGTAAAGGAATGGACGCCCGGTACGTATCTTTTCTCTTCCTCCTTGTCGACGAACATGAAAGTGTGGCGCGGATTGCGCTCACACTCCCCGCAGATGCTGCATGAGTAATACACTTTAGGATCTTGCTTACAGGTATAGTGCTGCATCACACGGTCGGCAGTATACAGGCGTGCCACAAAGTTGTGCTTTGTACAGGGATTCTTGGTGGCTCCGAGTCCGGCCTTCTGGGCTTCTTGCACGTTGCCGGTATATGTTCTTACGGTGTAGCACGGGAACTTGCTGTGACGTGCCATCTGTGCTTTGACGGCAGCAGCCTGACTGGCTGGCACACACAGGGTGGCGTCGCCGGCAAGAAACATTGTGCTATGGCCGTAGAAATGATAATAGTTGGGAAACAGCTTGCTCTTCATGCCTTCGTCGAGTTCGCGCATAAACTCCACGGCGTTGACTTTGTCGCTGAGCCACACCTCCTTGAGGTTGTAATAGCCACCCATATACTGGGTCAACGAATGGGCAAACTTTAAGTAATCCGTCTTGTTGCCGGTGTCTACGATAACCTTGGTAAGAAAGACTCGGTTGGGACCTTCAAACTCGGGCAACGGGTCGTGAGTCTCTGTAATGGTGACCACATCATGTGGATGGAATGATGCGCAGCAGGCGTCGGCTGTCTCTTTTGTATAGACATTATTGCTGGCACGATTTTTCTCCTTGTTGGCATTATAGTCAAAGAACAGGTTCTCCTTCTTGAGATTGCCGCCATCACCGCCAGGCACGGTAACCACAAAACTGCAGCGGGGGAAGTAAGGGCTGCCGACAAGCACTCTGGCAGGCTCGCCGTTGACGGTAATCTTCAGCATGGTGTCATCGACATAGTAGTCGCCATCGCGCATCGCATACTTGATGATGTAGGGACTCTAGGTGTCGAGCATCAGTTTCATGCTGGCACGATACGTATAGCCTGCCTGGAACTTGGGAGAATCGGAATTTTTTCTGTTGAACTCGCCTTCTCATAAAATGCTGAAGACCGACGCGATGCCTTGCTGAACCAGGTCGCCATACGCTGTCTTGGCTGCGGTGATTTGCATCTGCTCGCCATCCTCGATACCCATACCGTCTTTGGGCAACGGAATAGTGATGTCGATAGATGTTACCACCTTCTTGCCGGCTCCATGCATGGCCGTCGGAAGCAGCAAAAGCATAGCGATGAGTAATGTCAGGAAATTTTTCATGTTCGTTTTTTTCATTTAGTTAGAAAATCATTTAATTCGCAACTCAATGGTTAATAATCTTAAAGGTATCAATTATAGACGGCAATCTTGATTACGCCGTCTTCCTTGTTCTCAAATATACGGTATGCCTCCTCTATTCTGTCAAGCGGGAAGCGATGCGTGATAAGCGGAGTGGTGTCGATTTTCCCCTGCTCAATGAGCCTGAGCACCTCCTCGCAGTCGCAACCGTCAACACCGCCGGTCTTGAACGTCAGGTTCTTGCCATACATATCGGGCAACGGAAGAATCTGCGGAGCGTCATAAAGCGCCACGACCGTGACAATGGCATTAGGCCGCGCACAGCGCCATGCCAACTGGAACGTATCCTTTGCGCCAGCCACTTCCAGCACCCTGTCGGCGCCGCCATGGTCACTGTGTTGCTTCACAAACTCCTCGCAGGCATCCGGCGTGGTCAGCAGCACGTCGGGATAATGCTCCTTGACAAAAGCCCGCCGCTCTTCCGACGGCTCACACACGATGATGCGCTTCGGGCGCTTCAGCATCGCACAGATCAACGTGCAGATGCCCGTAGGTCCGGCACCGACAATCAGCACCGTGTCGTCGGGCGTAATCTCACTTATGCGCGCCGCCCAGAATCCCGTGGCAAGCACATCGCCAACAAACAGAGCCTGCTCGTCGGTCACGCTGTCGGGAATGCGGTCCAAGCCCTGCGACGCCAACGGCACACGCACATATTCCGTCTGTCCGCCGTCGATACGGCATCCGAGAGCCCATCCGCCATGAGGAGAAGTGCAGTTGTTGACATAGCCGTGTCTGCAGTAGAAGCACTCACCGCAGAAGGTTTCCACATTGACGGTCACACGGTCGCCTACCTTCACGTCTTTCACGTCGGCGCCTACTTCTTCCACCACGCCGACCATCTCATGGCCGACAGTGATGCCCGGCACCGCTCTCGGCACACTCCCGTGCTTTATATGCAGGTCGCTTGAACAGATGCTGCCGAGGGTCACACGGACAATGGCGTCTGTCGCTTCCTGTAGTTCTGGTTTAGGCTTGTCAATCAAGGCAAACTTGCCCTTCTCTATGTATGTATATGCTTTCATTCTGAATATAATGTTACTGATATTTTGCTCTCACCGCCTTTGGCAGCTTGCTGACTATAAGCTCATACGACTCTTTTATCCACGCCGTTACGGTTTCTGCGGCAAGTTGCCCATAATACACGTCGCTCCAATGCTTCTTGTTCCAATGAAACGCTGGGGTCACCGCCGCATATCGCTCGCGCAACGCCTCGTTTCTCTCCGGAGCCAATTTACATGCAAACCGCGAATTCTCACCCTTCATGCCGAGCCGACTTCCACCCAGCCAAAGGCACAGAAAAATCTTGCCTTCAACACGAAAGGTGACAACGTCGTCGCCAAACGGCTGATCCTCAGTCACACCAAACAAAGACAAAGCGTATTCCCTGACCTGCTCGATATCCATAAAGCATTATTCTTTTCTTTCTTCCGGAGGGACACATGGAGGCTCTTCCTCATATTTCGGCGACGCTCCGTAGCGATTTTCGCCCTCCGCACTGTCCTGGCAAAAGAATATTATCATCACAATCTGATATACAGAAACTATGCCACAGAAAAATATATACTTGCCAAATACCACAAACGGAGTAATGGTGTCCTCAAAATCATCCATCGTCATAAAGCTAAGAACATCCGAGACACACATTGAGACAATAATGATTGTGGCCACTACTGGGAAAAACATCCACCATCCGCTGCGTCCCGTGTCGTGCAACCGTCTGATTGATATAGGTATGGTCACAAGCCAAAACGGAGGAAGGAAATTTGATATGAAATAGGCAACCAGCATAGCCCACCAAAACTCAGACCGGCGGGAGCGTCCCTTTGTTTCAAAAATTCGCTTTGTGGCAAGCGACAATGCATCCTGAAAAGAAAGCTGTTCGTGTACAATCATAATATCACAGATTTTTATGTTTTATTTGCAAATTTAGCACATTTCAGCGATTTTCAGATGTGGGCAGCACCTTTTTTTCCTTTTGTCATTTAAAAGACGTAACTTTGCAGCCGAATTAAATTTAAAAACTAATTGATTATGTCAACTTACACAGAAGACAAACGGAAAGTGACTACTCGCCGCCTGCTCGAAATGAAGCAGCGCGGAGAAAAAATATCTATGCTTACAGCCTACGATTTCTCGATGGCGAAACTCATCGACGAGGCTGGAATGGACGTGATTCTCGTGGGCGACTCCGCCAGCAACGTGATGGCTGGAAACGTGACCACTCTGCCGATGACGCTCGACCAGATGATTTATCACGGCAAGTCGGTGATGCGTGGCGTGAACCGCGCGCTCGTGGTTGTAGACATGCCTTTCGGAACATACCAGGGCAACTCTAAAGAGGCTTTGGCTTCGGCAATCCGCATCATGAAGGAAACACATGCCGACTGCGTGAAGCTCGAGGGCGGCGCCGAAGTGCGCGAGTCGATTGAGCGCATCCTGTGCGCCGGCATTCCCGTGATGGGTCACCTCGGACTGACACCACAGTCAATCAACAAATTCGGGTCATACACCGTGCGTGCCCGCGAAGAGGCTGAGGCAAACAAACTTATCGAAGACGCCAAACTGCTGCAGGAGATTGGATGCTTTGCAATCGTGCTTGAGAAAATCCCCGCCACATTGGCAAAAAAAGTGGCAGAAATGCTTGAAATTCCTATCATCGGCATCGGTGCCGGAGGCGGTGTCGACGGACAGGTGCTCGTGATGCACGACATGCTAGGCATCAACAAGGGATTCTCGCCTCGCTTCCTGCGCCGCTACGCTGATGTGGGCACAATCATCACCGACGCTGTGGCAAAATACATCGAGGACGTGAAGACCTCTGATTTCCCCAACGAGAAGGAACAATACTAATCAGCAACACTCACAAACAACAACCGCGGAAAGCCTATGCCCTCCGCGGTTATTGTTTTTATACTGTTCCGTCAAATATTGCCCTGTGCCGGTTCCGACGGAATTTCATTGCCGTTGTTGTCAAGCTCGATTTCTTCCTCGGGCATATCAATGTCTTCAACATCGGTGCTGTCAACATCAGTAGTGTCGGAAGGCGCCACATAGCCCTGACAGTTGTACGGGCGGTCGTCGACCCTCAGACCGGGCCACGGCTTGTCGGAAATCTTTCCCCGATATTTCGCAGCCAATTGCGGGTCGCGCAGCACTTTCTCCATAAAATAGCCAAACGCAGGCAGCGCCGTGTGGCTACCCTGCCCCATCCGTCCGCTGCGGAAATGCACGCTGCGGTATTCTCCTCCACACCAGCATCCGGCAACAAGGTTTTTCGTCACGCCCACATACCAGCCGTCACTGTTGTTTGACGTAGTGCCTGTCTTGCCTCCGAAATTGGTGTCGAAATGATGGATGTCGTAGCTCCACAAGGCTTGCGACGTGCCTCCCGGCTCCGTCATACCAGCCAGCAGCATCTGCTGCATCAAGAAAGCCGACTCCTCGCTGATTGCCTGCTCATTTTTCGGTTCAGCCACATAAAGCACATTGCCGTCTTTGTCCTCGATGCGGGTGACAAATTCCGGCACGTTGTGCCTGCCCTTGTTCATCACCGTGCAGTAGGCGTCGACCAGTTCGAGCAGAGTGACATCCTCCGTGCCGAGCGGCATTGCCGGAGTTTCTTTTATCGGAGAGGTGATGCCCAGTTTATGAGCCACGTCGGCAACGCGGTTCAAGCCCACCTCATGCGCCACCGAGACAGCCACCGAGTTGATCGAATTTGAGAACGCGTGCTTCAGCGACATCGCTCCGCCGGTATAGTATCCGTTGGCATTGCGCGGAGTCCACTTCGTCGGCTTGCCGTCTTTGTCGAAAGCGTCATACTGCTTCCACTCGTCCACACGGTCGTCGCACGGGCCGAGTCCAGCCTCCATCGCGGCTGTGTAGACACACAGTTTGAATGTGGATCCCGGCTGACGCTCAGCGGTCACCTTGTCATATTGCCAATAATTATAGTCAATATCGCCGACCCAGGCCTTGACAGCGCCCGTTTCAGGCTCCATCGCCACAAATGCGCAATGCAGGAACTTCACCATATACCTGATGGAGTCCATCGCACTCATCATTTCCGTGCGCACCTGGTCGGGAGCATTGTAGTCAAACAACTTCACGCGGTGAGGCAGATTCATATAATAATTCACCGAATCAGGGTCGTCGGGATAACGTGCCGACAACTGCTTGTAGTAGTCAGTTCTTTTGGCGATGTCCTCAATAAATCCCTTCTTCTCCTCGCGGTTCTCGTCGCGCCACGGATTCTCATTGCCCCAGTCGGACTTGAAATTGCGCTGCACCTGCTGCATGTGCTTCATCACAGCCTCCTCGGCATACTTCTGCATACGCGAGTCGATGGTCGTGTAGATGCGCAGTCCGTCGCCATAGAGATCCTTGTCATTGTCCTTGCACCATCCATTCTGCAGCTCATCGGCAAGCACGTCGCGGAAATACGGTGCCTTGCCGTCGGTAGGCTTCACAGGCGTATATTTCAGTTCTATCGGCAGCTCGCTCAGCGAGTCATACTCCTCGTGCGTAAGAAACTTCTTGCGCAACAAGTTGCTCAACACCACATTGCGGCGGCTCTTTGAATTCTTCGGATTAAGACGCGGATTGTAGGTCGTAGTGGCCTTCAGCATACCGACAAGCACAGCCGACTCCTCCGTCTTCAGCTGCATCGGCGTCGTGTTGAAATAAGTCTTCGCCGCCGTGCGGATGCCGAAAGCATTGCTGCCGAAATCCACCGTGTTGAGATACATCGTCAGAATCTCCTTTTTTGTATAGAACATCTCCAGTTTGACAGCCGTCACCCATTCCTTCGTCTTCATCACCAACAGACGCACGCCAGGTATAAATCCAGTGAGTCCGGTGGAATACTCCGTGCGTGTGCGGAACATATTCTTGACCAGCTGCTGAGTAATCGTGCTCGCTCCACGCGCCTCGTGGTGCACAGCCATATCCTTCATCGCAGCCGCCACACCCTGAAAATCTATGCCGTGGTGGGAATAGAAACGCTCATCCTCCGTCGACACCAACGCGTTGATGAGCATTGGCGAAATCTCGTCATATTCAACAGGGATACGGTTCTCGCGATAGTAACGTCCGAGCACCTTGCCGTCGGCACTGTAGACAATCGACGCTTCATCTTGTTTGGGATGGGCTATGTCATATAAGCTCGGCGATTTTCCGAAAAGCCACAAGAAATTGATGTCGACCAATATCAAATAAAGGACAAACGACACCACCACCGTGGCACACACAATACCCACTTTTCCATACCAACGCGCCTGCTTGTAAGTGCGCCGATACCAATTCCACATTTTGACGCAGCCGCGCCAAATGTAACGGAGCAACACAAGCACTCGCCTAAGAAGCCCCTTCAAAAAATTTGGTTTCATCCGGTTGTTGTTTTATCAACTGCAAAGATAGTGCAAGGTGAGTGAAGCGCAAAACAAATTTATTTGATTTTGCGATTCCGAACCGCTGCCTATCTTATTGAAAGTAGTGCAAGGTGAGTGAAAAACATTCAAACTTGTTTGAAAATGTTTTGCCGAACCGCAGCCTATCTTTCAATAAAACAATCATCCGCACGCAGCAGTTCTGACTGCTATGCCACATTTCAGCCATATTCGCTTTCTTTTTGCTATTTTCAACGTATTTGCAAAACTTTTTTCCACAACAACGGCTATTTTTGTCGCATTTAGTTTGCAGGCTTGATGTTTTTCCATATCTTTGCAGTCAAAATGTAAGTAAAGAAGAGAAAAAAGCGGGATTATGAAAGAAAATTTGAACAAAAACAATCTTTTTTCCAAGAAGATAGACCAAAAAGACTATCCAAGTCACCAGCCCTTGGGGCTGTATGACTCTTCCTACGAACACGATGCATGCGGTGTGGGCATGCTCGTCAACATCAATGGTGACAAATCCCACGAACTGGTCGATGCGGCCCTGACAGTGCTTGAAAACATGAAGCACCGCGGCGCAGAGGGTGCCGACAACAAGACAGGCGACGGCGCCGGGATTATGATTCAGATTCCACACGAATTCATTCTTCTTCAAGGCATTCCAGTGCCGGAGAAAGGCAAATACGGCACCGGACTGGTGTTTCTGCCGAAAGACGAGAAACGCCAAGCCGCAATTATGGGAATCGTGATTGAAGAAGTGGAGCGTGAGGGACTGCAGTTGATGCACATGCGCAATGTGCCTGTACGCTCAGAGATTCTCGGCAAAGACGCCCGCGACACAGAACCCGACATAAAGCAGATTTTCATTACCGGAGTTACCGACACCGACACTTTTGAGCGCACGTTATATCTTGTGCGCAAACGCATCGAGCGCCGCATCGACGACAAGGACTTCTATATCGTGTCGCTGTCAAGCAAGAACATCATTTATAAGGGTATGCTCTCGTCAACCCAGGTGCGCGAGTATTTCAAAGACCTAACACAACCATATTTCACAAGCGGGCTGGCGTTGGTGCACTCCCGCTTCAGCACCAACACGTTTCCAACCTGGAGTTTGGCACAGCCGTTCCGTCTGCTGGCGCATAACGGCGAGATCAACACCATCCGCGGCAACCGCGCCTGGATGGAGGCAAGAGAAAGCGTGCTGTCGACGCCGGCGTTGGGCAACGTCAAGGACATACGTCCAATCATCCAACCGGGCATGAGCGACTCCGCCTCGCTCGACAATGTGCTGGAATTCTTCGTAATGTCGGGACTAAGTCTGCCGCACGCCATGGCAATGCTCGTGCCGGAGTCGTTCAACGACAAGAATCCTATCAGCGAGGATTTGAAAGCGTTTTATGAATACCACTCCATCCTTATGGAACCGTGGGACGGACCGGCGGCACTTCTTTTCAGCGATGGGCGTTATGCCGGCGGAATGCTCGACCGCAACGGTCTGCGTCCGGCGCGCTATCTGATTACGAAAGGCGGTATGATGGTGGTTGCGAGCGAGGCTGGAGTAATCAACATCGAACCTGCCGACATCGAAGAAAAAGGACGTCTGCAACCTGGCAAAATTCTGCTTGTCGACACACAGGAAGGCAAGATATACTATGACGGCGAGCTGAAAGCGCAGCTTGCCGCCGCACGCCCATACCGACAATGGCTGTCGACAAACCGCATCGAGCTGCACACGCTACGCAGCGGACGCAAAGTGGACAATGCCGTCAGTCTCTTCGGTAGAAAGCTGCGTGCTTTCGGATTCACGCGCGAAGACGTGGAACGCACCATAAAGCCTATGTGCGTGAACGGGTCGGAGCCTACTGCCTCTATGGGCAACGACACGCCGCTTGCCGTGCTGAGCAGCCGTCCGCAACTGCTGTTCAACTACTTCCGTCAGCAGTTTGCACAGGTGACCAACCCCGCCATAGACCCAATCCGCGAACAGCTGGTGATGTCGCTGACAGAATATATCGGCGCTGTGGGCATGAACATCCTTTTGCCAAGCGAGTCGCACTGCAAGATGGTGCGTCTACCCCACCCCGTGCTGACCAACACCCAGCTCGACATTCTCTGCAATATCCGATACAAGGGATTCAACACCGTGAAGCTGCCAATGCTGTTTGATGCGGCAAAAGGCACCGCCGGGCTGCAGGAAGCCATCTATGAGCTGTGCCGCCGCGCCGAGGCATCGGTCGACGACGGTGTGAACTACATAATACTGACCGACGAGGGCGTCGACCGCGACCATGTGGCAATTCCGTCGTTGCTGGCGGTGAGTGCTGTGCACCATCATCTGATTTCGGTGCAGAAACGTGTGCAGACCGCTCTTATCGTCAAGAGCGGAGAGATCAGGGAGGTGATGCATGCCGCACTGCTGCTTGGCTATGGAGCAAGCGCCATCAACCCTTATATGGCATTCGCCGTGCTCGACGACCTGGTGAAGCGCGGCGATGTGCAGATGAACTACGAAACGGCTGAAAGCAACTACATCAAGGCTCTTTGCAAGGGTCTCTACAAAATAATGAGCAAGATGGGCATCAGCACCATCCGTTCCTACCGCGGAGCAAAGATTTTCGAGGCTGTAGGAGTCAGCGAGGAGCTGCTGCGCAACTATTTCGGGACACAGACATCGTCCATCGGAGGTATCCGCCTGAAGGAAATCGCCGACAGCTACACGCATTTCCACGATGATGGCTTCTCCATTAAAGACGAAGACGAGATTCTGCCAAACATCGGGCAGTTCTCATATCGCAAAGACGGCGAGCGCCACGCCTGGAATCCTGAAACGATTGCACTGCTGCAGCTTGCCACCCGTCAAGGCAACTACAATAAATTCAAAGAATTCACAACCGCCGCCGACCACAAAGAAGAACCGATATTTCTGCGCGACTTCTTCACGTTCAAGAAAAATCCGATTCCGATTGACGAAGTGGAGCCAGTAGAAGAAATTGTAAAGCATTTCGTAACTGGAGCAATGTCGTTTGGAGCCATCAGCAAGGAAGCCCACGAGGCGCTTGCCCTGGCAATGAACCGACTCGGCGCACGCAGCAATACGGGCGAAGGCGGCGAGGACAGCAGCCGCTTCCATGAGACGGTCGACGGAGTGTCGCTGTCGAGCAAGACAAAGCAGATTGCCTCCGGCCGCTTCGGTGTCACAACGGAATATCTGGTCAACGCCGAGGAGATTCAAATAAAGGTGGCACAGGGAGCGAAACCCGGCGAGGGAGGACAATTGCCCGGATTCAAAGTCAATGAGGTGATTGCCCGCACACGCCACTCCATTCCAGGCATCTCACTCATCTCTCCGCCACCGCACCACGACATTTACTCAATCGAAGACCTCGCGCAACTGATTTTCGATCTTAAGAATGTCAATCCGCGCGCAGCCATCAGCGTGAAACTCGTGGCGGAAAGCGGTGTCGGCACCATCGCGGCGGGTGTGGCAAAGGCAAAGGCCGACCTGATTGTAATCTCAGGAGCCGAGGGAGGCACAGGAGCGTCGCCGGCTTCATCGATGCGGTATGCCGGAATCTCGCCTGAGATTGGTCTGAGCGAGACGCAGCAGACGCTCGTGCGCAACGGGCTGCGCGGCAAAGTGCGCCTTCAGACCGACGGCCAAATGAAAACCGGACACGACATCGTGAGCATGGCGTTGCTCGGCGCCGAGGAATTTGGATTCGGCACGACAGTGCTTATCGTATTGGGATGCGTGATGATGCGCAAATGCCACTCAAACACATGTCCTATGGGCGTTGCCACACAGAATCCTGAACTGAGGGCACACTTCCGCGGACATGCCGACCACGTGGTCAACTATTTCCGTTTTCTCGCCGAAGAGGTGCGTGAATATCTTGCAGAGATGGGATTCCGGAAATTCAACGACATCATAGGCCGCACCGATTTGATTGAGATAGACAAAGCAGTCAGCCAGAAGTCAGAACTGCTCGACTTCTCCCGCCTGCTGCATAAAGAAAGCGGAGACGCAAGCATACGCCACACAGAAGCGCAGATGCACGACATCGACAGCGTGCTCGACCGCACAATCATAACAGCCTCCGATCCGGCTATCAGCAACGGCAAAGAAGTGTCGCTCGAATATGCAATCGCCAACACCGACCGCGCTGTAGGCGCGATGCTGTCGGGATTGATTGCCGACAAATTCGGCAACGAGGGTCTGCCCGACGAGAGCATTTCCGTCAGATTCAAAGGCTCTGCCGGACAAAGCTTCGGAGCGTTTCTCGCCCATGGCATAAGCTTCAAGCTTGAGGGCGAGGCCAACGACTATCTCGGCAAAGGACTCAGCGGCGGACGCATCGCCGTGGCACCCCCAGTCAGAAGCCATTTCGCGGCAGAGAAAAACACCATTGCCGGCAACACGCTCCTTTATGGAGCCACAAGCGGCGAGGTTTATATCAACGGCCGTGTCGGCGAACGTTTTGCCGTGCGCAATTCAGGTGCCATTGCCGTTGTTGAAGGTGTCGGCGACCACTGTTGCGAATATATGACCGGCGGACGCGTTGTGGTGCTTGGAGCAACCGGACGCAATTTTGCAGCCGGCATGAGCGGCGGCGTGGCATACGTTTGGGATCCCGACCGCAAGTTTGACTACTTCTGCAACATGGAGATGGTTGAACTCTCGCTCATCGAAGACTCCTCGGCACGCAAGGAGCTGCACGAGCTCATTCGTCAGCACTACCGCTACACCGGCTCGGCGCTGGCACGCCAGATGCTTGATGAATGGAACCGGTATGTCGACGACTTCATACAAGTGACACCTATCGAATACAAGCGAGTGCTTGCCGAGGAACAGATGCTCAAACTACAACAGAAAATCGCCGAGGTGCAGCGTGACTATTAACATATTTCCCCAACCGATAAAACGAAACAACATATATGGGTAATCCTAAGGCTTTTCTTACCGTACCACGCCAGGAGGCGGGCTATCGCCCCATCCACGACCGTATCCGTGACTTCGGAGAAGTGGAACAAACCCTCAACACATCCGAACGCCGCCTGCAGGCATCCCGCTGCATGGACTGCGGCGTGCCGTTCTGCCACTGGGCATGTCCGCTTGGCAACCGCCCTCCGGAATTTCAAGACGCCATCTACAGAGGCAACTGGCACGAGGCTTATGAAATACTGTCGCTGACCAACGATTTTCCGGAATTCACCGGACGCATATGCCCTGCCCTGTGCGAGAAGAGCTGTGTGCTTAAACTTGCCATCGACGCTCCTGTCACCATCCGCGAAGACGAGGGCGCAATTGCCGAGACAGCATTCCGCGAAGGATATGTGGTGCCGCGGCAGTATCAACGCAACGGCAAAAAAGTGGCGGTAGTGGGCAGCGGTCCCGCCGGACTGGCAACAGCCAACCAATTGAACCGCCGCGGCTACGACGTCACCGTGTTCGAACGCCGCGAGGCTGTTGGAGGGCTGCTCCGCTTCGGCATTCCCAATTTCAAACTCAACAAAGCCATCATAGACCGCCGCATCGATGTGATGAAGGCGGAAGGCATAACTTTTGAGGTGAATGCCGACATCGACATCCTCAATCTTCCCAAGGGATTCGATGCCTATGCCGTCTGCACAGGCACCCCCCAGGCGCGCGACCTCAACATTCCCGGACGCGACCTCAACGGTGTGCATTTCGCGCTCGACCAGCTGAGCCAACAAAACCGGGTGCTTGCCGGACAGACATTCTCAGCCGACGAGCGGGTGACGGCAAAAGGCAAGCGAGTGGTGGTAATCGGAGGAGGCGACACCGGCAGCGACTGCATAGGCACGAGCATCCGTCAAGGCGCCGTGGCTGTGACGCAGATTGAAATCATGCCGAAGCCTCCGGTAGGCAACAACCCAGCCACCCCATGGCCACAGTGGCCGCAAGTGCTGCGCACAAGTTCGAGCCATGAGGAAGGCTGCGAGCGAAGGTGGTGTCTGTCGTCGACCAGATTCATCGGTAAGGACAACAATGTCATCGGAGTGGAGGTGGAGGAAGTGGAATGGACGCCAAACCCCGAAGGCGGACGCCCGCTGATGAAACCCACCGGCAAAAAGGAAGTCATCGACGCTGACCTTGTGTTGCTCGCCATGGGATTTCTTAAGCCCCAGCAACCCGAATTGCCCGACAACGTGTTTGTGGCAGGCGACGCAGCCACAGGGGCAAGTCTTGTGGTGCGGTGCATTGCCGCCGGACGCCAAGCGGCAGTCGACATCGACAAATATCTTAAAACCAAACAAGTCTAAAAAAAACGATACTATCATGTGTGGTATAGCAGCAATCTTCAACATCAAGAGCGACGTTTCGGCCTTGCGTCCCAAGGCATTGGCAATGTCAAAAAAAATACGCCACCGCGGTCCTGACTGGAGCGGCATCTATTGCGGCAAGTCGGCCATTCTCGCCCACGAACGTCTTTCAATCGTCGACCCCGAAAGCGGCGGCCAACCATTGTTCTCCCCCGACCGCAAGCAGATTCTTGCAGTCAACGGCGAGATTTACAACCACCGCGACATCCGCCAGCGCTACGAAGGCAAATACGACTTTGCCACAGGGTCTGACTGCGAGGTGATCCTTGCGCTCTACCGCGACAAAGGCATCGACTTTCTCGAAGACCTCAACGGCATCTTCGCCTTCGCACTGTATGATGAGGAAACCGATGATTTCCTCATTGCCCGCGACCCCATAGGCGTGATTCCGCTCTACATAGGCCATGACAACGAAGGACGCGTGTACTGCGCCAGCGAGCTCAAAGCCCTTGAAGGCTTCTGCGACGAGTATGAGCCATTTTTGCCAGGACATTACTACCGCGGCAGCGAAGGCAAGATGGTCCGCTGGTACAAACGCGACTGGATGAGCTACGACGCCGTCAAAGACAACACCGCCGATGTAAAAGCCCTGCACGACGCCCTTGAAGACGCCGTCAGACGGCAGCTGATGAGCGACGTGCCCTACGGTGTGCTGCTTTCCGGAGGACTCGACAGTTCAGTAATTTCCGCCATTGCCAAAAAATTTGCCGCACGCCGCATCGAGACCGACGACAAGAAAGAGGCATGGTGGCCTCAACTCCACTCTTTTGCCGTAGGATTGAAAGGTGCGCCCGATTTGGCAAAAGCCCGTGAAGTGGCAGACTATATAGGCACCGTGCACCACGAAATCAACTACACTATCCAGGAGGGTCTCGACGCCGTGCGCGATGCGATATATTTCATCGAGACCTACGATGTCACCACCGTTCGCGCCTCCACGCCGATGTATCTGCTCGCCCGCGTAATCAAGAGCATGGGCATAAAGATGGTGCTCAGCGGCGAAGGCGCCGACGAAGTGTTTGGAGGCTACCTTTACTTCCACAAAGCACCCGACGCACGCGCATTTCATGAAGAGACCGTGCGCAAGCTGTCGAAGCTGCACCTCTACGACTGTCTGCGTGCCAACAAGTCGCTGTCGGCATGGGGCGTTGAAGGACGCGTGCCGTTTCTCGACAAAGAATTTCTTGACGTTGCGATGCGGCTCAATCCGGAAGCCAAGATGTGTCCCGGCAAAACCATCGAGAAGCGCATAGTCCGCGAAGCCTTTGCCGACATGCTCCCAGAGAGCGTCGCTTGGCGACAGAAAGAGCAATTTTCCGACGGAGTGGGCTACAGCTGGATCGACACCCTCAAAGAAGTGACTGCAGCAGCCGTCACCGACGAACAGATGGCGCATGCGGCAGAACGATTCCCCATCAACCCGCCGCAGAACAAGGAAGAATATTACTACCGCACCATATTTGAAGGATATTTCCCGTCCGACAGTGCGGCTCGCAGCGTGCCGAGCGTGCCGAGCGTGGCATGCTCCACCGCCGAAGCCCTCGCCTGGGACGCCTCGTTCCGCGGCGTCAACGACCCCAGCGGCCGTGCCGTGGCGGGTGTCCACGACGATGCCTACAAAAAGAAGCACACTGAAAAAGCCAACACCATATAGGCGTGGAAAGCCATCAGCCTCCGCAGCCACGGGAATGACTCGTTTTATAGGTAAATACAAAAACCAGCATTCAAGATTTGTCAACGTCAGGAAATAGTTTTGACGATTGCCCTGCGGCAATACTTTTATAGACAAAAGGACCGACACCCCGTGCCAGTCCTTTTGTTTATATATGCTCAACGTAAAAAAGACGGAATACGCGAGCTCTGCGCCACAAAACAATGTCAACGCGCGATGCGGCTATTCTACCACTATCTTCCGTGTCTTGTCAGCCACGGTAACCTCAACTCCGGAAAAACCCTTTATGTTGCTGAATTCATTCCAGACTTCCGCCTGTTTATAGGCGATGACAGATACTATCGGAACAATCAACTTGCAGTTAGTTTTATTGACACCGTCAAACACTCCGGAGCCACACACTGGCGGAATTTCAGCCAACGATGTTATCTTCGACAAGTCGCTGCAATATGCGAAAGCATAATCCCCGATGCTCGTAATGCTGTTCGGCAATGTCAATTCAGTCAATCCGCTGCAGCCATTGAAAGCATCATTTCCGATGCTCCTCACGCTGTTCGGCAATGTCAGTTCGGTCAAGCCACTGCAACCAGCGAAAGCACCATCTACGATGCTCGTCACACTGTTCGGCAATATAAGTTCGGTCAAGCCACTACAACCGCGGAAAGCATAATCCCAAATGCTCCTCACGCTGTTCGGCAATATAAGTTTGGTCAAGCCGATGCAACTATCGAAAGCATAATTCTCGATGCTCGTCACGCCGTCCGGCAATGTCAGTTCGGTCATGCCACAGCAACCCCGGAAAACATAATCACCTATGCTCGTAATGCCATATTCGATTGTCACTGTTTTTATTCCATAATCCTTAAAAGGCGAAGTGACATAGCCATAGTTCCACATTTCGCCACTTCCTGACAACGTGAGGTTGCCTGAATCGTCGAGAGTCCATGTTATTGAATCTCCACAACGCCCGGTTGCTGCTGCAAAAGCATTAGCATACATTAGCATCGACGATAAAAAGGCTATCGTCAGAATAGTAATTTTCCGTTTCATTACTATTTGTTTTTAGACTTTTCAGTTGTTTTTAATATTTCCAAATTATAATCGGCTTCAAGGATTATCCCGATTTCCTCGATTACCACCACGAAGCGAATGTGACATCGTGTTGGCTCAATCGGCGACAGTGTCGCTAAGTGAAATGTTTAACCATGGATTCTTCATAATTTTGCAATTTGTTTTTCGAATCTGCAAAATTAACAAACAAGAACACAATAATTACCCCCCCCCCCGTTAATTTTAGTTAATTATGTTGCAAAACATTTTTCCATAGGGTTGGCGCATTGGCGTGTTGTCGGTAAGAATAAATCTGTCAAAGTCAGGAAAGGATTAGCGACCGATTCCATTGCTGCCATGCAAATACAATCATCACTCATCACTTCTGTTTATATTGATTTTCAGCAAAATAACGGCATAAAAAAGCTTACCAGACAGCAATATTCTGTTATGGGAATAAAAAGCGGAGGCTGCGCGTATTCACTACGGGCAGCCTCCTTAATTGAAGTAAACGTCAATGTTATTATATTTAATCTTATGCGTAACTGTGCATACCTGACAGGAAAAAGTTTACACCGAAATATGTGAACAGCACACTGAAAAAAGCCAACACCATATAGGCATGGAAAGCCATCGGCCTCCGCAGCCACGGGAATGACTCGCGGTGGAATGCGAAAGCATAGACAATCATCGTGATCAAAGCCCACACTTCTTTCGGATCCCATCCCCAATAGCGTCCCCACGACACGTTTGCCCAAACGGCACCAAGAAAGATACCTATGGTGAGCAGCATCACAGCCGGATACAGCAACAGTTCGCTGTGCTCTTTCAGCACCGTTATCTCATCTGTGGCAGCGCGGTTGCGCATACGCATCACGAAAGCGGCGATGCCGTTCATTGCCATAAACGCAAGCAGCGCATAGGCAACCATAATCACCGCCACATGCGCACTCAGCAACGGCGACTGCAGCACCGGCATCAGCTGCGACATCCTCGGGTTGGAGATGCCCATCATCGCCACCATCGTCGTCATTCCGCAGAGCAGCACGCCCATTGGCAGAGCCAACGGCATGCGACGCTCGGCAAGCATCGCTATCGGCACTGCGCACCAAGCCAGAAACAGCATCGTCTCATAGCCGTTTGACATCGGGATATGACCGCTCACAAACCATAGCAGAACGATAATAACGGATATATACAGCCACGCCGCCACCGCGATTGCGCGCAGCGTCAACACCGCCCACCGCCGAGGGCGGCCACCGCGTGCCGACAACAGGCAAAACGAGAAGAAAGCCACCAGCCCCACGCACATCAATGTTATGGCAAGCGGACGGGCGTTGCTGACGGTGTTGTAAGTCTTCTCCGCCTTGAAACGAGTGTCGGAAGGCAATGTCGCTCCTCCGTTTTTTCTCTGATATTTGCGCACTTTCGTGTAGAAGTCAGACAAGTCGGTCCATCGTCCGGTCTGCACCAGCTCGTTGGCGTAACTAAGACTCATCTTCACAAACATCCATTCCTGTGTGTCGGTTTCGACATGGATATTGTCATCGCCCTGCGAGAACCATCCAATTTTGCCTTCAGCATCCTTCAGCGGAAATATTTTCAACGACTTGCCGGTTGTAAGACGGTTTATAATGTCGAATTTCTCGGCAGCCTCGCGCAGCCCCTGAGGATCGGCGAAGCGGTCAATGCCACGGAGTGGTTTCTCGAGCTTATACTCGTTGACATCAGAAAAGAAATCGCGCACAGAAGCATATTTGCCATCAATGCCAAGCAAGCGTCGCACCTCGGCGCTCTTGATTTTGATCATCGGCACCTTGCTCCAATCAGTTGGATAGTACAGCCAGCCAGAAAGCACCTGCTCCGCCGACAATCCGTCGAACGTAGCGTTGCCGCAAAGCTTCTCTGTGAACTCTTTCGCCATAGTCTGCAACGGACAGATGCGGTCGCCGTAAAGCACGTACAGATTGCCCATCTCCTCCGCCTGCTGTTGAGGCAAAGCCGGCAAATCAGAAGCCTGCGCCGACATTGCCAGCATCAGTGCTCCCACAACCGCCAACGGCTTTGCCGACAACTTTCTCAACAAACTGCGGAAACGCGATTTTCCCGACATCATGAACCAGCAGATGCTTGCAAGCAGCAGAGCATATCCTGCATAGGTCACACCGATGCCCATCGGGTCGTGAGCCACGGTAAACACCGATCCGCCCTCGCTGTCATAGCCCGACTGATAGAAACGGTAGCCGCGATGAGAAAACACATTGTTCATCGACGCGGTGCCATTCACCCCATCAGCCGACAGATGGCTGACAAAGTCCATCGGCGCCTCCGTTCCGGCATAATATTCAATCTCAAACCGTTGCAGCTTAAGGCTGAACGGCATTTTCGCAACAGAGCCGTCGTCAAGCGTAAACGCGCTTGCCTCCGCACCATCCTTCAGGCGCAGCGTGCCGTGTTCGCTTGTGAGCCACGACGTCAGCGCCCCGGCAAGAATGACGGCAAACGATGCATGAACAGCAAAAGCCGGCAGCCGGCGATACAGCCTGCTGCGCAGCATATATGCGACAGCCGACACCGCCATCACCGTCCACAAAGCCACGAACCACGGGCTTGTGTAGGCGGCAACGGCAGAGCTGTCGATTTTCTGTAAAATCGTGCCGACGGCAAGCACCACAAGGATGATTGCCATCAGCCCGAATGACGTTTTCTTCAGTACCCTCATCAAAATTATTAGATAGCGTTGATGAATTCAACAACAGCGTCGCGGTCAGCCTTGCTCAGCTTGCGGAATTTCTCCACCGTCCAACGGGCATCGCTACCCGGGCATCCATGCCACATAATCGCCTCCAGCACGTTGCGGGCGCGGCAATCATGCATACGGTCCTGATGACCAGAGCAAACGAGAGCCAGGCCACGTCCCCACAGCGGAGTTGTACGGCACCAACCAGTGCGGATGTCGTTAGGCATCATCAAGCGATGCTGTACCATATCGGTGTACGGCCAAATCTTCTGGTGCGGATAGCGAGGCAGACGAGCGTCGGCATTCTTGAAGAACCCGTTTGGATCGGTGAAATTGTCGTCGCCCGTAGTCCATGACGGACGGTGGCACGAAGTGCATCCAAGTTCGGTAAACAATTCCTTTCCGCGTTTCACCACCGGGTCGTCGAGATTGCGCGCCGCAGGCACAGCCAGACCACGATGCCAGATGTAGAAGTTAACATAGTCATCGTCGGTCATCTCAACAGGGAGTTCCTTGTTCATAAGATAGTTGTAGATGTCGTTGGCAACGTTTCCCGTCTTGTTCCAGTCAGGGAAATACTCATAGAACTTATCCTGCACGTCCTTGTCGTTCATCGCCTTCTTGGCATAAGCCTCCGTCATATAGTGAAAACGGCGGTCGCTGCGCGTCACGTTGGTGATGTTCCAGATAGCGTTGGCGCCAGGACCGTCCTGCAACGGGCCGCGGGTAAGAGCGTAGGTGTAGCGCAGCACGTGTCCGTCCTTATATTTCTTCACGAAGTCGCCGTTTGCAAAGATAGCAGGATTCAGCTTCACACCCTTCGCCTCCTCAGCCTTGTATTGCGCAAGGATGTCGGCATCGTCGATAGCATCGAGCAGACCAGTTCCGTAAATACCAATTGTCGACTCAAGGCGCACCTCAACATCGGCATAAGGCAACGGCTTGTTGTTGCATTCGATAGGCACATAGAACGCACTCTCAGGAATCTTGACTTCCGGATATATCAACTCGTAAGTCTCACCGTCGTCAAACTTGTTTCCCCACTCGTCGGTGTAGGTAGGCCATGTGATTTGTATTTTCTCCTCGTCGAGCGGAGCCTTGAACGGTTCCACCGCCTTTGTCTGCGGCATACCTGTCAGCGACGACAAGTAGGCATTCGTGTTGCGGTCGTAGACCACAAGCAGGTAGCCGTTTCCCCAGTCGTTTGCACGATAGCGGTCCATGCGGCGACCGTGGCCGTAGCCAGGGTGGCATGAGATACAAGAGTTGCGAACGTAGAGCGGTCCGAGGCCATTGAACGGCTTGTTGCTCTGGTTGAACGCACGCTCAAAGAAATATTCGCCATACTTGAACCGGTCGCTCATACCGCCTTCCTCAACAGGGACAGTCGGGTCCTCATAGGCAGTCGCCGACTGGTTGAATGTTGTACCAAGTTTTCCACCGGAATAATACTCTTCACTTAGTTCCTTTTCGTCGCCGGTTCCCGGCTTTGGATTGTCGTCGCTACAAGCGGCAAATGAGCATACCAAGATGCTCATTGCCATATAACGACTTACGATTGTAAGTTGTCTTTTCATTTTGTTGTATATGGGATTGATTTTTTATTTTGCAAGTTCTTCTTTCACAGTAGCCAAAACCTTGTTCAAAGCGTCGCAGGCATCCATAGCCTCCTGGCAGGAAGCGTCGGTGTAGTTCTTCACGAACGGAGCCTTCATACCCTTGATTTTGGCAAGAGCATTGTTGATTGCAGCCACCACTTTGGAGTCAAGATCAGCGTTCACGCTCTTGACATAAGCATGAAGCGATTTAGCCTCGTCGCGTTTGCCCTCAATTCCGCCCATGTAAGAATTCTGAATGCTGAGGATGTTGTCGTAGAAGTCGGTGATTGAGTTCTCGCTGTAAGGCGACTCAATGTAGTTTTTGTCTTCACCAGTGTGAGGCTTGCCGATTTTTGAAGTTCCGACCTCATCGCTGATGTCCATACAACCATCAATTATCTGCTGCATGGCTGCGGTCCAAGTCACATACGTGCTTCCAGCCTTTCCAGAGTTCAGCATATTCTCGTTGTAAGAGAACCCGCCGGTTGTAGTCGTGTTCCACTCAAGCTCCTCCAATTTTGCGACACGGTTTTTAGGACAAGCGTCTGCACCAGCCCAAGAAACTTGAAGCTGATAGCATTTGTTGCGCAAGTCGCCTGCAACAGCGATAGCGTAGACCAAATCCTTGTCGGTGATTTCAGAGGCAGGCTTTGCAGCGCCGTCTTTGAAGATTATATATTCGATACCGTGGAAACCGAGCAGTTCGGCACCGAGTTTGTTGCCAGCATAAGCATCACCGTCTTCAGAATCCATCGCAGCAATCTGAGCGTCGTTTTTCAACGCCACGAGAAGACCGTCAAGGTCCAAAGGCCAAGAGTCGATGTGCGGGTCGATGCCGAAATCACCGGCAGCGCCAAAAAGGAAAGCCTCGCTCTTCTCCCACCAAGCGCGAGCCTCGAGGAATGTTTTGCATGCAGTCCGCACGTTGGCATCAGTCTTGTCGGCGCGGAGAGCCTTGAGCTGGTCAACGAGAAGTTCAGTCTTGTCGGCAAGGTTCTGATAAGTGATGTTGACAGTGTTTGCCAGATATTGCTTAGCGATAGCCTCGAATTTGGCGTCTTTAGCCGAAGAGTCATCGGGAGTTGGGTCGTTGTTGTCGCTACAAGAAGCGAAACCAAGAGTCATTGCTGCCGCAGTAAGGGCAAGCATCGGGAATTTAATGATTTTGTTCATTGTAATTATTATTTGTAGTAGTTGTTGTTGATTTTCGAGTTAAAGGAAGTCGCCGGTATAGGTTACACCCAAAGAGATTGACGGCTCATCGTTGTACTGACTTTTCAAGAACCGTTTTGAATACTCCGCCTTGATGACGATTTGCTTCATCGGCATATAATTGAGGCCTACAGCCATACGCTTGATTTCCGTCCACGGATAGTCGCGGTAGTTTCCGTTGGCAGGCTTGTAGGCATCGTAAGCCTCATATCTGCCGAACACATACAGCTTGTCGTACTTTATGCTTGAGAACGGGCGCAGGATGTTGTAACCAGCCTCTATGCCATAAGAATAAGCCTCCTTTCCCACGAGCGTGCGCTTGTAGGGCGACGTTTTCATCTGAAGTCGGTTATAGTCTGAAATTTTATCGGCGTCGCCGAGATGACCGTAAGTAGCGTTTCCTCTGACAATCAAACCATAGCCTTTATACTCCATGTCGAACGAACCGATAGTGACAGCCCCCTTCACGTCCTTGTACTTGCCGTTGAAGTCAGCCTGCAACGTGTTGTTGAACGAGTTGCCGAAATATCCGCTTGCCGACAGTCTCAGCCCCTGCACCGGGAAGAAATCAAGTCTGGCAGCCACGGCGATATTGTTTGCCGGAGTGAATTCGAAAGGAGAAGTTGCGCCATAATGCACCCATGCGTCTTTCGAGAAGAAGCAAGAGTTTAGCGCCGGCAAAGCCATCACCTCATAGCGCATCCATTTGTAATTTCCCCACACGCTGATGCCCGTCTGATGCCAAGTGCTCGGCAGAATCGTAGCCTCGCCCTCCGGACGGTAGACCGTGAAAAACTCATTTGGGAGGTGGTTGCTGTTGAGCGAGCCCACAGGCACCACCATGTGTCCGGCGCGCACCTGAATCCACGGGCGGAACTCCTTGTTTATCCACAGTTGCTCAAGAGCGACCTCACCGCCGCGCTCAATCTCCTTCTCCCATTCGCCTGTTTCTTCCGCCTCCATCTCGACAGCACTCTCCGTGCCGCCGTGTTCAAACTCAATTTCCGAGCCGAAAGTCCAGCCACGGCCGAAGTCGAATCCAAGCATGATAACAGCGTGCGGCAGATCGAAACGGTTGTGACCTTTCGCATCCTTATAGTCCTCCGCCTTAGAGTATCGGTTCACGTTGTCGCTATAGAAATTTCGAGTCATCACAGCCTCGCCATATCCTCCCAGAGAAAGGCGCGACTTAAACGAGCGTTTGCCAGGCTGGCTTTCCTGCTCAGCCGGCGTCGATGTTACAGTTGTAGTAGTGATTGTTGTGTCGCCGCGCACCACCGTTGTGGTCGTAGTAACCGTTTTTTCAACTTCTTTGTTATTGCGTCGCGCATTGGCTGGAATAATCGAAGCAACCAAGCAAGCCGACAGTAATAATACAGTTTTGTTCATTGCAGATTGTTGTGATATTTTTTCAACCGCAAAGTTATTTTCACTTTTTTCCTGCTACAATCGCAAAAAAATGGTAAAGAGAATGGGGCGTCTCACAACAATTAGGTATGCACAACCCGAAAACGACGCATAATGGCATAAAAAAACCTCCGGGCCTATCAACAGGTTAGGAGGTAAAATATAAGATTATGAAAAAGATTTGTGGTCTTGTTATAGACGGAAGGCAATCGGAATTATGCATCTTACAGGCACATCCTCACCTCCCAACCGGCCAGGTTTCCACGCCGGCATATTCTTGACTATTCTCATCGCTTCCCTGTCGAGCGAAGGGTGGACACCCTTTATCACCGACACGTTGCAGACTGAGCCGTCTGTGTTTACGATAAAACTGCAAACCACACGCCCTTGTATATGACTGCGGTATGCGTCACAAGGATATTTGCGCTCATGGTTGATGTAGTTCATCAAGCCTCTGTCGTCGCCCGGGAATTGCGGTTGAACGTCGACGAAATCATATTCGTAGACATTCACATAGTTCTCATGCTGGCAGTGTCTTGTTTCCAAGGCAATGCGCGACACCTGAGCCGACGCCGACGGCGCTGCAACAAAGGCAAGCATGGCAAATATCGAACAACTTAAAATTTTCATTTCATCTATTTTCAGATACTTTTTGCATCTTGATGGTGCAAAATTATCGTTGAAACTTGAAAGGAGCAAATATTCAGAGCCGGAATTGTGGTTATTTGAATATGTTTTACGAATATTAGCAATTATCGGACTGTTTTGGGTCAACAAAAGGAGCCTTGATGCATTTGTTTGTCTCCTTAATGCGAAAAGTTTCGCAGAAAAAATGTAACTTTGGGGCATAAAAACATAACTGTAATGAGAAAACTGCTTTATATACTCGTGATGCTCGCCGGGGTGCTGTATGCCTGCGGCGATAAGAATAGTTTTGAGATTAAAGGAACAATCGACGGCGCCGCAAACAAGAAAATGGTTGTGCAGCGCACCGACAACGGCGTGTGGGTGAACATCGACTCAATCGAGACCGATGGCGACGGCAAGTTTGCCTACCATGGCGCCGCCCCTGCATTCCCTGAAATCTACAGATTGGAATACAATGGCAGATATGCCTACTTCCCCATCGACAGTCTCGACCATATCGAGCTGAAAGCCGACACGGCTAATTTCGACACCGGCTACACCCTGACCGGCTCAGACAACGCCATCTGGCTCACCGAGGTGAACCGCAAAGTCCAGGCATTGTCGGGCAAGGCTGCCGACAGCCAGGATTATGTCAAGACAAAGCGAGAACTCACGGAGCGACTTCTGAAAGACCCGTCGAGCATCGTGGCTTATTATACAGTGGAGAAAATCGTTGACGGACATCGCCTGTTTGACCCATCCAACGCCGCCGACCTTAAGATTATCGGAGCTGTTGCCACTGGCTACGGCACATTCCGCGAGGGCAATCCTTTGACAAAATATATGGAGGCCGAATACATGGCAGGCATGCGCATGCAGCCACGCAATGCCTCACCTTCCGACACAATCCACGCCAACCAGATCGGCTATTTCGACATTGCCCTTAAAGACGCCGGCGGCAAGGTGCGCAAACTGAGTGACGTTGCAGTGAGCGGCAAGGTGGTGCTTCTCAATTTCACCACTTACGCAGCCAAAGAGTCGCCGGAGTTCAACCGCATCCTCGCCGACATCAACAAGAAATATTCCTCACGCGGATTCAGCATCTATCAGGTGGGTTATGACGCTTCTGAATTTTTATGGAAAGACGCAGCCAAGAACTTGCCGTGGACCGCAGTGTTCGACCCCGCCGGAGCGCAGTCGAAGAATCTCGTGAACTACAACGTAGGCTCTCTTCCAGCAATATTCATCATTGACCGCAACGGCACCATAGCCGAACGCGTCATGGACCTCAACGAGCTTGAAATCTCAGTGGCCCGCCATATTTAAAAGACAACGGTAATGGCAGAAGATTTGGATTTTGAGCAGGCGTCAACGGCTGCAGACTATACGAGCGACGACATCAAGACGCTCGACTGGAAAGAGCACATCCGCAAACGCCCTGGCATGTATATCGGAAAGCTGGGCGACGGCTCGCATTCCGACGACGGAATCTATGTGATTCTGAAAGAAGTGATCGACAACTCCATCGATGAGTTTGCCATGGGTTTCGGCAAACAGATTGTTGTGAACATCACCGACGACGGCACCGTGGAAGTGCGCGACTATGGCCGCGGCATCCCGTTGGAGTCGGTTGTCGACGTATCGTCGAAGATGAACACCGGCGCAAAGTATGATTCCGACGCCTTCAAGAAGTCGGTCGGTCTGAACGGCGTGGGCATGAAAGCCACCAATGCGTTGTCGACATATTTCGAGATTTCCTCATGCCGCAACGGCGAGAAAAAGAAAGTGTGCTACAGCCGTGGAGAAATCACCGACGACTGCCCAATATGCCCAACCGACGAGGAAAACGGCACGTATGTCAAGTTTGTTCCCGACAAGGACATATTCCTGAACTACAAATACAACGATGAGTTTGTGGAGACGATGATGAAAAACTACTCGTTTCTCAACACCGGTCTCACAATCGTATACAACGGTCGGCGCATACATTCGCGCAACGGTCTGGTCGACCTGCTGCGCGAGAATATGACCAACGACCCCCTTTACCCGATAATGCATTTCACAGGCACCGACATCGAGGTGGTTATAACCCACGCCAACCAGTATGGCGAGGAATACTATTCGTTTGTCAACGGTCAGCACACCACCCAGGGCGGCACTCACCTGTCGGCATTCAGAGAGGCTGTTTCGCGCACAATCAAGGAGTTTTACGGAAAGAATTTCGAATATTCCGACATCCGCAACGGTATGGTTGCTGCAATCAGCATCAAGGTGCAGGAACCGGTGTTTGAGTCGCAGACCAAGACAAAACTCGGCTCACGCGACATGAGTCCCGACGGCTCGTTGACGGTGGCGAAGTTTATCGGCGACTTCATCAAACGCGAGCTCGACAACTATCTGCACATCGAGTCGCAGACGGCAGAGATAATGCTCCACAAGATTCAGGAAAGCGAAAAGGAGCGCAAAGCCATAGCCGGCGTGACCAAGCAGACGCGAGAACGCGCCAAGAAAGCGAGCCTCAACAACAAGAAACTGCGCGACTGCCGCGTGCATTATTGCGACGCCAAAGGCGACAGGCGCGACGACACGTCGCTTTTCATAACCGAGGGACTTTCGGCAACGGGAACAATCACCAAAGTGCGCAATGTTGAGACCCAGGCAGTGTTCTCACTCCGCGGAAAGCCGCTCAACACGTTTGGCAAGTCGCAGAAAGACATCAAGGCCAACGAAGAGTTCTATCTGCTCGACGCCGCCCTCGACATTGCCGACGGCATCGAGAACCTGCGTTATAACAAGGTGATTATCGCGACCGATGCCGATGTCGACGGAATGCATATCCGCCTGCTGATGATTACGTACTTCCTTCAGTTCTACCCCGACTTGGTAAAGAAAGGCCACGTCTATATCCTCCAGACGCCACTGTTCCGCGTGCGCAACAAAAACACGTCGCGAGGAAAAAAGAAGGTGAAAGACGAGACATACTACTGCTATACCGACGACGAACGCGTAACAGCCATCAACCGGCTTGGCAAGAATGCTGAAATCACACGATTCAAAGGCCTTGGAGAAATTTCAGCCGATGAGTTCAAGGATTTCATCGGTCCCGACATGCGCCTTGACCAAGTGAAGCTGCGCAAGGAAGACTCCGTGAAAGAAATGCTGGAGTTCTATATGGGCAAGAACACAATGGAGCGCCAGCTGTTTATAGTAGACAACCTTGTCGTGGAAGACAACGACAATATGGACATGACTCATTAAACGATACGACTATGAACCAACGTATAGCGATTTTCCCGGGTTCGTTCGATCCTTTTACAATCGGACACCATTCAATCGTGGAACGCGCATTGCCTCTTTTCGACAAAATCGTGGTGGCTGTGGGCATGAACAGCAAGAAGCATTCCTTCCTTCCCGAAATAGACCGTCTTGACGCCATCAGACGCCTTTATGCCAATGAACCCCGAGTGGAGGTGATTGCCTATAGCGGACTTACCGTCGAGGCAGCCGAACAATGCGGCGCACGCTACATTCTGCGTGGTGTGCGAACAGTTAAGGACTTTGAATACGAGAAAACGCTTGCCGACATCAACCGCAAGATTGCGGGTCTGGAGACCGTGCTTCTCTACACGCTTCCTGAGTATGGCAGCATCAGCTCGTCCATCGTGCGCGAGTTGATAAGCCTCGGACGCGACGTGACCGACCTGCTTCCGCCGGGATACACTTTTGAGATTTAGACAACAATATAACAGACTGCGAAAATGAAAAAAATGAAATATTTAGCCGCCGCTGTGATATGCGCCGCGGCGACTTTTGGCATATCCGCGCAATACTCGCGCAGCAACTCCGCTTCGCGGCAACAACAGAAACTGCTTATGGTGGAAAACATCGTAAACAATCTCTATGTTGACAATGTCGACGAGGAAAAGATTGTTGAAAACGCCGTGCGGGGAATTCTTGAGAATCTCGACCCACATTCGTCATACAGCACCAAAGAGGAGACCACATCGTCGCAGGAAACGATGCAGGGCAGCTTCAGCGGCATCGGAATCCAGTTCAACATGCAGAAAGACACGCTCTACGTTGTGCAGACCATTGCCGGCGGTCCGTCGGAAAAGGTTGGCATACTGCCTGGCGACCGTTTCATCGCCGTCGACGACTCCATCATCGCCGGACGCAAACTGAAGAACACCGACATTATGAAGCGCCTTCGTGGTCCAAAAGGCACGAAGGTGAACATCAAGGTGAAACGCGGAAGCAATGCCGAGCTGCTCGAATTCAGAATCACGCGCGACGACATCCCGCTGAACAGCATCGACGCCGTGTATATGGCAGACGGGAAGACCGGCTATATCCGACTGTCGCGATTTGCCGCCACATCATACAAAGAGTTTAAAGACGCCATCACAAAACTCAAGAAACAAGGCATGCAGCAATTGATTCTTGACCTCACCGACAATGGCGGCGGATATATGCAGATTGCCGCACAAATAGCCAACGAGATGCTCAACCGCGGCAACCTTATAGTCTACACCCAGGGACGCAAAAGTCCGCGACAGAACCTTAACGCCGACGGCTCGGGTACATTCCGGACACAGAAGGTTGTTGTGATGATCAATCAGTTTTCAGCGTCGGCAAGCGAAATTCTCTCAGGAGCCGTTCAAGATTGGGACCGCGGTGTGGTCGTAGGCCGCCGTTCTTTCGGCAAAGGCCTTGTGCAACGCGAGTTTCTGCTGCCCGACTCTTCATCGTTCCGCCTCACAATCGCACGCTATTACACCCCTTCGGGACGCAACATCCAGAAGCCGTATGTCAAAGGCGACCGCGAGGACTACGACAAGGACATCATCGACCGCTACAACCACGGCGAGCTGCAAAGCGCTGACAGCATCCATTTCGCCGACTCGCTGAAACATACCACCCTGCGTCTGCACCGCACCGTCTATGGCGGAGGCGGCATTATGCCCGATGTGTTTGTGCCGCTCGACACCACACAATACACCGACTATCACCGCCGTCTTGTAGCCAAAGGCATAATTCCACAGTTCGCACTACGATATGTGGACAAGAACCGCGCCGATTTGAAAGCCCAGTATCCCGACGCGCAGAAATTCATCAAGGAGTTCACGGTGACCGACGAGATGCTCAACAATCTTGTTGACGCCGGCAAAGCGGAGAAGGTTGACTTCGACAAGTCGCAGTTTGCCAAATCAAAGGAGATGCTCCGCACGTTTGTCAAAGCGGCGATAGCCAACGATTTGTTCTCGACGGGCGCGTATTTCCAGATTGTCAACGAGCAGAACGACATCTATAAGGAAGCGCTGAGCATTATCAACGACGATGCCCGCTACCGCAAAATCATAAGTCCGCGCACAGAGCAGACACCCGAAAAGAAAAAGAAGAAATAGTCACCACACCTACCTGTTGGCAAGATATTTGCTATAGGAGAGATGAAATTATAGGTTTACAAAATTATGGAAAGAAAATTCAAGACTACTGCCAAATGCGCCGGATGCGTGAAGGCTATCGGAGAAAAATTGAGCAAGGAACTTGCCGCCGACCAATGGTCGATTGACCTGACGTCGCCCGACAGAGTGCTGACCGTTGCCGCCGACACCCCTTCGGATGCCCGCATCGAGGAACTGGTGCGAGAGGCTGGATTCAAGATTGAAAAACTGTAACGATATGAACAAGTATTTTACTATAGCGTGTGCCGCCGCACTGTCAACGCTCATGGCTTGTAGCGGAGGCAAAGGAAACGCCGACAAAAGCACCGATTCAACCGCCGCGGCAGAAACTGCCAAAGAGACTGTCCAGGCAGAGGATTCAACGGGAAATCCAAACGCAAGCGTGATGGACCTGACAATCGACGGATTCAACAGCAAAGTGATGGATTTCAGCGGCGATATGCCAAAGTTTTTGGGCGCACGTCCGTGTGTCATCGACTTTTATGCCACATGGTGCGGTCCGTGCCAGCGGATGGCTCCGATGATTGAAATTCTTGCCCAAAAATATGGCGGAAAAGTAGACTTCTATCGCGTCGACGTCGACAAAGAGAAAGAGCTTGCCGGCGATGTGTTCGGCATCGAGGCTATGCCCACGTTTGTGTATATCGACAAGTCGGGAGCCATCAACTCGACAACAGGCGCCATAAACGCCAAAGAAATGATTTCAAACATCGAGAAATACTGTCTTGACTGATAGGCATGACCGACGAGCAACTGCTACTTGACAAACTTTCCGCCCGCGGCATCAAGCCAACGGCGATGCGCCTCCTGATTTTGCGCACAATGATGCATACAAGTCAGGCAGTGTCGCTGCTCGACCTTGTGGATATGCTGGAAACGGCCGACAAGTCCACGGTGTCGCGCACGTTGTCGCTGTTTCTCTCCCACCATCTTGTGCACAGCATCGACGATGGCAGCGGCGCGCTGAAATATGCAGTTTGCAGCAACACCTGCACGTGTGAGGTAGAGGATCTGCATGTGCATTTCTATTGCACACAGTGCCATCGCACGCTTTGTCTGCGCGGACTGCCAGTACCGCTCGTGCATCTGCCCGACGGTTTCACGCTCGAAAGCGTCAACTACGTGATGAAAGGCGTCTGCTCCGACTGCCGGAGAAATTAGTCAACAATAAAAAACCAGCGGGTGAAGTGACCCCAAAAGTTAGACACAAAACTTTTGGGGTCACTTCATTCTTTCCAGTTTCCACCAGACCGTGAAAATTTGCCATATAGGCTGAATGAATCGTTTCACCGCACACACGGAATATGCATAAGGCCATGATGAGTTGGACTAACGAATAGCCTCCTTTCTTATGCCCATACGGGAGAGTAAGCGTCCAAGCGAAAAACGCTCTAAAAGCACGGTTAAATCGCTGCTCACGCGAGATTTAACACTTAATAGGTTGGCCAACTCAGAAAAATTACCGAATTTTGCTTCCACAACAATAAGTTTGAATTTATTTGGTACTCAGTTTGTTAGCGCTCGCTAAGTTACAAATTTTTCTTGACTTATTGCCATTCCCACCCCTAAATAAAGGGGTGGGAAACTTTAGGTATTAACTATTTTAAGTTGCGCCCGACACGAATTTAGGGAAAAAATCATGAAGAAGCTATTATTGCTTGCTTGTTTACTACCATCATTCATGAGTAGTTTCGCACAGACAACTCTTAAAAGCGGTTCGATTGTAACTCTTCGCTTTGCTGAAGAGGTAAAAAGCAATAGTAATGTTGCTAATGTGGTCGTTGCTAACGATGTTAAAGTTGGCGATAAAATCATTGTAAGTGCAGGAACTCCTGTACAAACACAAGTAACTGGTACAAAATGTCGTGGTTGTGGCAGAGCCGGTGTTCTGAATGTTGCCTTTATCTCAACACGAGCTACAGATGGGACATTAGTAAACTTAATGGGAGGCAGCATTTCACGAGAGGGTAAAAATAAAAAAGGTCTCGCAATAGGTCTTGGTGTGGGATTAGGTGTATTAGCATGGCCTTTCCTTGCTTGCTTGGCTGTCAAAGGTGGAGAAGCTGTTATCCCTGAAGGAACACTTACCACAAATGTCCTTACTGCTAATGAAGTTACTATAAAGTAGTCAAATTATATTGGAAAGGGGGGGGATAAGTTTCTAAGCCCACCCTTTCGGGCAATCCTTTCTTTCAGCCGCCGTGCGCATTGGCTCTCTTGCTGTGCACATGGCGGCTTTTTCGTGTGCTTAGGTGTGGAGGAGTGGGAGAGGTGGGGTACATGGGTAGGGTTTAGATGTGGGGCGGTGGCTAGCGCCTTGCTTCGGCAATCTCGTGACGTGGCAGAAGCATTATCGGAAATGTTTTAGGGAGAGTCCACCACTACAAAGCCTTTGCTATCAGCATAAGACATACCCAACATCTGTATGTTCTTGGTCTGTATGACAGTTGCCTTTATATGCTCGGCAAACTTAGTAGTCGTTACATTTATACCAGCCCCTGAATCGTAAGTGCATTTCACTTCTTTTCCATTGATATTAGCCATAACAAACATCATTTCTGGATTTTTGCGGTTACCTGTATGTGTTAACAAGGGCACACTCACGTTATTGTTTGGCCTCTCCACAGAAAACGTGCCGCATTTCGAAAGCTTAGAATAAATGTCCTCATAGGCTTCAAATACAGGATTTACAGTTTGTCCACCCTTGCGGTATGCCTCGTTCAGACTGTATAATAATGCGGAAGCCTTATCGTAGTGTCCCAATGTTGCATAATCTTCTGCCATGAAATACATAATTGGAGGTACAGATGAATTTAGTTCTTCTTGATACTTCTCCAAAATTTCTTTGCCATACTTGATAGCGCTGTCCGGTTCATTAAGTAGGTGTTCAAAATTATTTTATACTATCAGCAGGTGCTATTTTCACATTGCTTGTTTCGGTTTTGCATTACCTTCGTCCAATCTGCGGAATACCTCGTCAATGCGTTTGTCTGTTTCTTGCTGATGTTGCTGCATTTCCAGTTGATGGTACTCCATTGTTGAAAGACGTTGGAAAACTTCTGCAAAATAATTCTTAATTCAGTATTTTCCGCTGCGGATGCGGTAGATTGTCTCCTTTGTCAGATTGAGAAAAGAGGCAAGCTGTGTGACCGTCACAAGGTCGAGGATGTTGGGATAGCGTTCCAATGCCCACTGGTAGCGTTCGCGTGCTGGTTTGTGGAGCATCACCATCTGTTCCTCAAGAAAGTCGGCATAGCTCGACAGTCCGAGGCTGATGTATTTAAACACCTCACCCTGGCGGCTTTTGTCGAGAAGATTGAGGTCGGGCAGCGGCACATAGCACACATCAGACGGCTCCATAAATTTGATGATGATATGATGGTGTCCGGAACGGATAATCGTTTCCGGACGGATAAGGAAATGCGATGCAAACGTGAAGGCGAAATTGTGCTCGCATCCGCGCTCGATATAATATGTGCGAGCCGAGCCTCTGATGAGAAAAATCATATTTTTCAACAATTCGTTTTGCCCTTCGACAATCTCTCCTTTCTTGAAATGCACAAATTTCAAGCTTTTGATGAGTTTTGCCTCTTCCTCTGTTGAGAGGCTCATTTTGTGGCGCAAATCGTTGAGAAACGACAGCTGGTCGCCGTAGACAATGTCATTTTCTGCCATTGAGCATTTCCTCCACTTTTTGCCGCACATCGGTCATAAGCCACAACGGTGTCGACGTGGCTCCGCAGATGCCTATTGTCTCGACATTGTCAAGCCATGCCGGGTCGATATCGTCGGGAGTATAAATCATGTGGGTGTTGGCGTTCACGTTGCGGCATTCGTTATAAAGAATCATTCCGTTGCTGCTCTTGCGTCCGCTCACGAAAAGCACAAGGCTGTGCTCCTGTGCGAACTGGCGCATGCGCGGCATCCGGTTTGCCACCTGACGGCATATCGTGTCGTGACATTCGAACCGCCCTGAAGGCTTGCGCCGGGCTATCTCCTGCTCAATCTGGCGCAGCCCGTCGAGCGACTTGGTGGTCTGCGAATAAAGTACCACATCGCGGCTGAAATCTATTTTATCGATGTTGTCGACACCCTCCACAACAATCGCCTCCCCGTCGGTCTGCCCGACGAGTCCGTTTACCTCTGCATGCCCCACTTTGCCGTAAATCACGATTTGCGGACGCTCTTTTTCCTCGAAAGAACGGCGGATGCGTTTCTGAAGCATCAGCACCACCGGACAGGTGGCGTCGATTATCTCAATGCCGTTCTCACGGGCGATGCGATATGTTTCAGGCGGCTCGCCATGGGCGCGCAGCAACACCTTCACTCCGTGCAGACGGCGCAGGTCGTCGTGCGTGATGGTCACCAGCCCCTTGCTTTGCAACCGTTCCACCTCGTTTGAGTTGTGCACAATGTCGCCCAGGCAGTAAAGGCTTCCGCTTTTCGCCAGCTCCTCTTCCGCCTTTCGGATTGCCGTCACCACTCCGGGACAGAACCCAGAATTCTTATCGATTTCAACCTTTGCCATCAACTATTCGGCACTTGACAGTTTATTGTAAAGATCGAGCAGCCACTTGTCCTGCTCAGCGATTGTCATGTTGCTGTTGTCGAGCACCACAGCGTCGTCGGCCTTGCGCAGCGGACTCTCGGCACGCGTGGTGTCGATACGGTCGCGCTCGCACACGTTGGCAAGCACGTCCTCATAGGTCACGCTGTCGCCTTTGGCGCGCAACTCCTCGTAACGGCGGCGGGCACGCGTCTCGGGCGACGCGTCGACATACACCTTCATCTCAGCGTCGGGAAACACCACCGTGCCTATGTCGCGGCCATCCATAACGATGCCTTTCTGCTTGCCCATGGCTTGCTGCTGCTTGACAAGAGCGCGGCGCACACTGCCTACTGCGGCAACGATGCTCACCTTTGACGACACCTCCATACGGCGTATCTCCTGCTCCACCACTTCTCCATTGAGCATTGTCTGCGTTTTTCCGTCGGCATCAACTCCAAACGTGATATTGATGTCGGGCAACGCCGCTTCCAGACGTTCGGTGTCGAGGCGGTCGCCGTCAAACAAGCCGTTGCGCAGGCAGTAAAGCGTCACGGCACGATACATTGCGCCAGTGTCGATATAGGCATAGCCTATGGTTTTTGCAAGTTTCTTTGCCATTGTGCTTTTACCCGACGATGAAAAGCCGTCGATGGCTATTGTAATGAGTCGTTTATTGTCCATATTGTATGCGTGGTTAAAATTCGTAGATGTTTGTCGACAGGTTGACCATAAAAGTAAAACCTCCCGTGTGGGGCTGCGCCATCGCCACGCCAACACGGAATTTCGACGATTTCAATCCGGCACCCATTGAGAATCCCGAAATGAAATTGCGCGCGAAGGTAGCCATGTCTGTCTTCGTCTTATGATTGTAGCCAAGAGCCACATAAAACTTATCGCTCGGGGCATAGTCAAGTCCGAAAATCAAATGCCGGAACAGATTGCTCATAAATTTATCCTCTTTCACAAGCTCCGAATGCGTGTCGTTGCTGTCCTTGAGCTTATAGTACGGCAAATGCCATTTTGTCAATCCATGAGCTGTTATAGACAAGCGGAACGGACCGCCTTTGAGCGACTGCGAGTAGCCCAGCTGCACATCCCACGGCAAACGGTCGTAATGATCCTCGAAACGCTTCACCTGACCGCCAAGATTCTTCACAACCGCCGACAGAGAAAGATCCTTGTCGGGATTGTAATAATTTATACCCAAGTCGGCAGCAATGGCAAACGCATTATACTGCTCATAGTTTGAATACAGAAACTTCATGTTTATACCTCCCCGCAGGCGGTCGTTGAAATCGTGGGAATACATCCCGCTGAACGCAATGTCGCTCACATTGAACGACCCCGTTTCAGCACCCGTCTGATCCATCCCCCGCATCGAGCCATAGCCGAAATACGTTATTCCCGCCGACCAAGCGGCATGCTCTCCAGCCTCCTTTGCAAAACGCGCCGACATAAAGTTGCTGCTCCCGAGATAGCGCATATAGCCCACACCGGCCTGCATATCCACCTCCGGGCCAAGCAAAGCCGGATTCTGCTCATAGAGATTAATATCGTCATCGACAACGCTGATATTGACACCGCCAAGCGCATATGCGTGCGACGACGTTGGGATGTTGAGATAATTGTAGGCAGTGCCGTCCTGCGCCCTGGCTGTCCAGAACGTGGTCATAACCGCCGTCACAATATATATGATTTTCCTTATGCTCATAAACATTCAGGCAGGAATGCATCTCCCGCTTAAAGAATAACGGCAAGAAGGCAACAATAGTATATCCTCCCACCAAAAATAAAGCGTAAGCCACAAATTACATCCCTGCCAAAGTGTTCAATTCCGAATGACCCCGCAATCCACAACGTCTTGTTGGAATTAAAACATTTGCCTATATTTGCACTATCGTTGCCGTTGCCAAAAAGTTGTTGCGCAATACGGCAAAGAAAGTTAATCGCACCAAGAACTAAAACACTGTAGGATAAATCATGATTGGAGCAATAATAGGTGATATTGTTGGATCACGCTTCGAGTTTAACAACACCAATGACCTGAATTTCGAGCTATTTACTGACGAATGCAGCTTTACAGACGACAGCATCTGCACTTTGGCTATTGCCTATGCTCTCGTCAGCGGCATCAGTTATGAGGAAAGCCTTAGATTCTGGTGTTCTTCTTATCCGAACCCCATGGGAGCGTATGGCGGCAGCTTCGCACGCTGGCTTGCCTCAAGCAATCCAAAGCCCTACAACAGCTTCGGAAACGGTTCTGCAATGCGCGTGTCTCCAGTAGCTTGGTGGTTTGACAATTTGGACGACGTGCAGCGCGAAGCTGAGCAAACGGCTCTCCCTACACACAACCACCCAGAGGGCATCAAAGGGGCTGTCGCCACCGCATCGGCCATATTCATTGCCCGCAAACACGGCAAAGACGCTATGCTTGAATCAATGAAGGAATTTTACCCTCAATGGGTGAATCCCGCTCCCGGAAGCAACAAATTTGACGAGACTTGTCAAGGCACAATGCCTGTTGTGTTCGGAATTATCAATAAGGCAAACTGCTTTGAAGAAGCCATCCGCTATGCCATCGCCGTCGGTGGCGACAGTGATACCATCGGTGCTATAGTAGGTTCTATTGCGGAAGCTATATGGGGAATACCGAAAGCTATCTCGGATGCAGCACTTGGATTTCTGCCAAACCTCATGGCAAGCAATATCGCAAAGTTTTACGAATCATTAGCACAAAGACAAAAATAACAAGACTTGTTCTCAGTCGCTTCGATGAGCAAATGGCGTATGAGGCACAAACGTGCCAACCTCCACTCCTCGGCACATCCACAGAGGGAAATCGCCGAAGAGCGGTTGTAGAAAGAGGTTGCGCAGAGGGAAAACCGCCGAAGAGCGGTTTCATACGTTAGCACGGGGTTGGCTCGCCTACCCCGTGACACCGGCGGCGCACGCAACTACCGCCGAAGAGCGGTTGCAGAAATACCATCGCCACGTCTTTTCCGAAATCGCCGATGCAAAATTACTTGCTAAAATATACCCCGTGATTTATACAACCGCTCTTCGGCGGTAGATTCTTCTTC
>UMHT01067610.1_pt1 | contig 39764 bp, 24 predicted proteins | sample 1965601 | NCBI WGS metagenome assembly UMHT01 (sample SAMEA4836105, study PRJEB28245) | human gut metagenome | biome: gut microbiome; material: fecal sample | place: Denmark | collected 2008 | reverse complement strand
TTAAGCTCAAATATATAGGTTTTCAGGAGCGAAATCGTGATGTTACTATCATCACACACGCATTTCGAACATTCAAACCTTGCAAAAAACTTTGGGACAAAGATTGGTTCACGCATATTATTTCTCGGATTTGAGTATTTTACCGCCGATTATTTCTCGGATTTGAGTATTTTTCTGCGATTTATTTCCCAGATTTGAGTATTTTTACTATATTTGCACCTGTTATTCAAAGAGTTACGATTATGACAGAATATATACATAGAAACATAGATTCAGAACTCATCGCCTGGAAGGAAGATTCCATGCGGAAACCCTTGCTGCTTCGTGGTGCCCGACAGGTTGGAAAGTCATCAGCAGTTAAAAACTTTGGAAAGCAATTTGAATATTTCGCCGAGGTAAACTTCGAACGTAACAAGGCAATCAAAACCTTCTTTCAGGGGGATATTGACGTACGATTGATTGCTAAAAAAATCAGCAGTTATATCAATGTTCCTGTAGAAGCAGGTAAGACGCTTCTCTTCCTCGACGAAATCCAGGAATGCCCTGAAGCCATCATGGCACTACGCTTCTTCAAGGAAGATTATCCTGAGCTGCATGTCATAGCCGCAGGATCACTTCTGGAATTTGCGCTTCAGGAGCTCCCTACTTTTGGAGTAGGAAGGATTCACTCGCTCTTCATGTATCCGATGACTTTCGATGAATTCCTGTATGCCAATCACGAAGAAGGACTCATCCTTCTCCGAAATGAAGCATACGGAAACCAGTCTTTAGATCAAGCCTTCCATGACAAACTCGTGGAATACTTCCGCACCTACCTGCTTGTAGGAGGTATGCCGGAATCTGTTCTGGCATGGACCAAGACACACGATTTCAACCGATGCAGAAACATCCAGGAAGACATCATACTGACATACGAAGATGATTTCAGCAAGTATAAAAAGAGAGTCAACCCAGATTTACTGCGCACAACGATGCGTGGCATCTGTCATCAGGCAGGAGAGAAGTTGACATACAAGCAAATATCAGCAGATTATCAGAGTTCACAAATCAGAGAAGCCCTCCGCCTGTTGACACTTGCAGGAATCGTTACTCCTGTGGTCGCTACCTCGGGCAATGGTATTCCGCTGGATGCGGAAGCTGACGAGAAAAGCATGAAGGTTCTCTTTCTGGACCCAGGATTACTGTTAGCTGTGCTTCAACTGGAAGGCGACCTGTCTCAGCAGCTCATAGAACTTATTTTAGCCGGCACCCCTCAGGAACTTGTCAATAAGGGAGGTGTAACAGAAATGGTTGCCGGACTCGAGATGATGCGTTACAAACCATGCATCCAGCGCCAGAAGATGTTTTATTGGGAGCAGAAGGGGAAGAGTGTTGCCGAGATAGACTATCTGGAAATCCACAACATGAAGATTACCCCTATCGAAATCAAATCGGGCACCCAGGGCGGCATGAAGAGTCTCTGGCTATTCATGAGAGAGAAAAAGCTCACCGAAGCCTTCCGTTGTTCCTTAGAGAATTTTGGAGCATTCGATTACATTGACAAGCAGGACGATGATGCCATAAGGCATGTCACCATACTGCCTCTCTATGCATTATCCCTATTGAGAAGCCGTTAATAAAAACAAGTCATCGTTTTAGTGAAGAAAAATCCCTTGCAACATTGCTGCTGCAAGGGAATCGTCATTTTTCTACCTTAAATGGTAATACACTATATAAACTTAAAAAACTAAAACTTTAAATCCATATACAATAGACTGTCTTAGAATCTATATACTACAAAGCTGTTCGCCTTCATCTTCATATTCAAGACGTTGCCGTTTGCCTGAGCATCTGATACTACAGGAACAACCACATTTTTATTGTCTATCTTGTTCTCTGCCTGGATATCATCGGCATGGAGAACGGTTACCTTGCCAGCGTTGAGCTTCTTCAAGCCGTTGAAGGTGACTGTGATTTCCTTCTCCTCATTTGAGGTATTGGCAATCTTGACGATGTAACTCTTGGTGCGCTTGTCGAAACAAGCTGTGGCATAGAGACCATTCTCGCCAGCTACAGCCTTGCCGTTCTCGGTAAGCTTCAACACATGGGTACCCTTGTTGAGTCCATAGAGCTGCTGAACATAATAGTTGGCTGAACGTACGGATGTCAGATTGTCAAACCAGATGAGGTCTGGACGCCATTGCCAGCCTTCTACATGAGCGAAGAGTGGGGCATAGGTTGCCTGGTAAACCACGTCTGCATTACGCTCTAAACCTGTCATGAAAGCTGCCTCAGAAAGGGCTGCCTCCCATGAGTTTGGATCATGCTTGGCATGGGCAGCATACTCGCCGGCAAAGACCTTAGGACCCTTGCGGTCGTATTTGTCATAACGGCTGGCATTGCTGCGGAACCACTCTGGGCTCTTGTAGTAGTGCTCATCCACCATATCTACGCCCAACTTGCGCATCTGCTCCCAACCGTAGTCGAAGTCCTTGCCGTCGGCTGATGGACCTGATGAACCGCAGATCTTGATCTTTGGATATTTGGCACGTATCTGCTCGATGAACTTCTGCAAGCGTTCTGGATACATAGGACCCCACTGCTCGTTACCGATACCAATCTGCTTCAGGTTGAATGGTGCTGGATGGCCCATATCGGCGCGGAGCTTACCCCACTTGGAGGTAACAGGGCCATTGGCAAACTCGATCAGGTCGAGGGCATCGTCGATGTAGCTCTGGAGTTCCTTGACTGCTACATGCGCATTAGGATCCTTATCATCGTTCTGATACTGGCAAGCCAGACCTACAGAAAGAATTGGCAATGGCTCTGCACCAATCTTCTCTGAAAGGAGGAAGTACTCATAGAAGCCCAAGCCCAATGACTGATAGTAGTTAGGGAAAAGGCGATGTGGGAAGGTATCTCTCCAGCGGTTCTCGTTCAGAGGACGGTTCTCTGGAGCACCCACAGAATTCTTCCACTCATAGCGGGTATCGAGGTCGGTTCCCTCTACGATACATCCGCCAGGGAAACGGAAGATGCCTGGCTTCAGGTCGGCCAAATCCTGTACGAGGTCGGCACGGAGACCATTCCAGTTATCCTCTGGGAAGAGAGAGATGTGGTCGAGATCTACGCTCTCAGAACCTTTCTCCAGATATACACGCATCAAACCCTTGGCATCGGTCTGAGGAGAGGTCAGGGTAGCTGTAAGCTTCTGCCACTTATTATTGGTGATGTTGATGACCTGCTTGGCAATGACATCATTCTTGGAATTGACGAGTTCTACACGAATCTTGCCCTGCTTGCCATCGATGAGATGCAGACGGCCATATACGGTGAAATCGTACTTCATATCCTTCTTCAAGCCCATGCCGAAGAAACCGCGGTTCTCAAGACCAGTCTGCTTCTCGCGGGCACCGGCACTCTCGAGTGTTACATAATGAGGGTTGCGGTCGAAGGCTGGCTTCACGTCATTGAGGGTTACATTTCCGAAGGTATTCCATCCCATCAGGCGCTGTGGGAACTCGAAGGAACGGTTTTCCACCATCTCTGCATAAAGACCACCATCGGCACCGAAGTTGATGTCCTCGAAGAAGATGCCATACATGGTTGGCTGGATTTCTACTCCAGGCTTGTTTGCCTGAACTGCAAACTGATGCTGTGCTGAAGCACCGAGCGAAGTCATGCCTGCCAGCATAAGGGCAGCGAAGATATTCGTTTTTCTCATGTTTACGTTGTTTTATTTTTTAGGTTTATTCTTATTTTGTGATATTCTTACTTGAATAATTAAGTTGTATTGCTTAATGCGTTTGCAAAGATACAGAAAATCCACTCCAAATGGGGTGGATTTTCTGATTAAATATGTTGGATTATTGCTCAAATGCTCTATTTTTGTGTCTCATGAGCCTTAATCTCATGGGTTCTTTCCTATTTATTCAATGGGATAATGGCAAAACTGAAAGTCTTGTCGCCATAATGAATGCGGTATTTCTCCAAAGGCCATGCGCCCCAAGAGTTCTCGCCGCCTACACCCATGTGCTCGCCATCGAGGAAGAGATTGGTGTATTTTGACTTCTTCAGGTTGAAACTGTGGCGCTGATCTTTCTCGTCGCCATCATCCAGTTCTTCTGTATCGAAGTGGAGGGCACTTGCATAGAATGGCTTGCAGTTCTTGACCATGAATCCGAAGCCTGCTGCATCTGTCTGCTTCCACCAACGGATGTCGCCCTTGGTTCCACTTTCCTGTGGACGGACGTAAGGGAAGTACTGGTTGTCTGCATCGTTGCTGTAGATGCCTATCTTCATGCAGTCCTCACGGTCGGAGTAGTTTTCGATAGGGCCACGGCCGTAGTACTGGCTCTTGTCCATTTCGTATGGCAACTGCATCAGCATTCCGAAGCGGAAGAGATCGCTTACTTTCTCGCCTTCTGTAGCGATGAAGTTCTCGGTAACCTTTACAGCTCCTGTGTTTGGCATAATCTGATAAACCAGTTCCAGCTTGCCCTTTACCTCTGGCATATTGTAGTTGGCGCAGATGGTATAGGTATTGGCCTTCTTGTTCTTCTCTACGATAATTCCGCTCAATTCCAACTTAGGGTTCTTCCATGCCTTGAATTTCTTCTGCATTCCTGCACCCATGTCGTTATCTGTAGGAGCACGCCAGAAGTTTGGCTTCAAGGTTCCGCCTTCGCCGAGGAATGACTTGCCCTGATAGGTGTATTCAGAGATAAGACCGGTTGTGCGGTTTACCTTTACTGTCAGGTCGGCTGTTGAAACGGTAATGTCCTGTTCGCTCTTCTTGTCTGTGAGCTTTGTCTTCACCTTCTTGCCGTCCTGAGCCTTAGCCAATTTGTCTGAACAATGACCGCAGCACTTCTTCTCCTTTACTGTCAGCTGGTTGTAGGCAACAATCTGTCCTGCTTCCATCAGCGGTTCAGCCTTCTTCAGGCGGAAGTCGATGTTGAGGAAAATCTCCTTGCCCTTTGCCTGGGTGAGGTCGTAAGGAAGGGTGAAGGTCTTGGTCTGATGAGGAGCTACGTCGATGTCGGCGATGGTGCCGTTCTGTGTCTCCACACCATCTTCGATGAGACTCCATGCCAAAGCATAGTTGCTCAGATCGCGGAAGAAGTTTTCGTTATATACGTTCACTTCGCCCTTGGCTGCATCCTTCAGGGTAGCCCAGATGTTCTGGTACTGGTAAGCCACCTCGTAGGCATGAGGATTGAGCTGGCGGTCTGGACCGATGATACCGTTGCAGTTGAAGTTGTTGTCGCTTGGGTCATAACTGTTGTAGTCGCCACCATAGCAATATTCTATCTTGCGGAGCTCTTCATAGCTCATCTTCTCAGGATTCTTGATGGTCATCGGCTTCAATACCTTGCGATGCAAGCCCTGATCCACGAAGTCCCAGTCGAAACCACCTTGGAAGATAGGATATTTGCGTACCAGATCCCAGTATTCTTTCAGATTACCGCCCGAGTTACCCATCGTATGGTTGTACTCGCATTGTATGAGCGGCATCTTGCTATTTGGGTTCTTGCAGTAATTCTCGCAGTTCTTTACAGGATAATACATTGGGCAGAAGATGTCTGTGCCTTCTCCCTGGCGAGCCTGCTCATACTGTACTGGGCGGCTCTGGTCCTGTGATTTTACCCACTTGTAAGCCTGGAGGAAATTGTCGCCCATCACGGTCTCATTACCCAAACTCCATGTCACAACGGAAGGATGATTGAAGTAGATAGAGACATTATGCTGGTTGCGCTCCATAATCTGCTTGGCAAACATCGGCTTCTTGGCAGCTGCATCTGCTTCATAACCGAAACCGTGGCTCTCCTGGTTGGCTTCTGCTACGAGGTAGATTCCGTATTCGTCGCAGAGATCATACCAGCGTGGGTCATCAGGATAGTGGCAGGTACGAACGGCGTTGATGTTCAGGCGCTTCATGATCTTGATGTCCTGAATCATGCGTTCCAAGCTTACTACATATCCTCCGTCTGGGTCGATTTCATGACGGTCGGCACCCTTGATGAGTACAGGCTGGCCATTCACGAGGAATTGCTTGTTCTTGATTTCCACCTTGCGGAAACCTACCTTTACTGGCGTGATGCTTGCTGATTTCATGTTGCCATTCTTCAGCGCGCTTGAGAGGGAAACCTGAAGGGTATATAAATAAGGTGTCTCTGCATTCCACTTGTGTGGATTCTCTACGTTCATCGTAATGTTGGCCGTTCCGTTCTTTGCCAAGCCTGTAGCTGTAGCCACCTGCTTGCCCTCTTTGTCGAAGAGGATGAAGTTCAGCTTGCCTATTCCCTTAACCTTGGTAGAGATATGGAGTACGCCATCCTTGTAGTTGTTGACGAGGTCTGGTGTCACGCGCACATCTTCCAGTTGCAATTTTGCATCACGGGCGAAGAGATAGCATTCACGAGCCACACCACTCAGGCGCCAGAAGTCCTGGTCTTCATCCCATGAACCGTCACACCAGCGGAAGGTCTGGAAAGCGATGAGGTTCTTGCCCTTCTTCAGGTATGGAGTGATGTCGAATTCGGCTGCTATCTTACTGTCTTCTGCATAACCGGCAAACTTACCATTTACGTAGAGATAGATGTTGGAAGTAACGCTACCGAAGTGGGCTACTACCTGCTTGCCGTCCCAGTTTTCTGGAATATTGATGATGCGTCGGTAAGAACCTACGTGGTTGTCCTTGGTAGGAACTGCAGGAGGTTGCTGGTCGAAATGTCCGCGCCATCCGAAGCCTATGTTCACATATTCCGGATCACCGAATCCGTTCATCTCCCAGATGCCAGGAACATTCATGGTCTTCCAGTTGGAATCATCAATATCTTCCTTGTAGAAGTCGGTAGGACGCTGGTCGGCATTAGCCACCCAGTTGAATTTCCATGTTCCTTCCAATGACAGATAATTCTTGCTCATGGTCTTGTTGACTTGCGCGAGATCTCTGCTCACCAGTTTGCCTCCCTCTTCATAGACCATATCCTCTGGGGAATAGGTGAAGAAGTTGGTGTGTAATGGAAAGCGATTGATGGCATTCACCTGCAGGTCGTGCCATTCGGTATAGCTTGGTTGTTGGACTGTCGCCGCATTCAACGGCTTAATGGCAGCCTTCGGTTTCTTCATACCAAAGGTTGCCATTGCCAAACTTGCCATACCTAATGTAATGAAAAGTCTTTGTCTCATAATTATAGGTCGGTTTTATTATTAGAAATGTTGTTTATTTCGTAGTCAGATACTTGTCGTATTCGCAAGCAACGAGGAGCATAGCGCCCACTCCGAAGTTAGCCTGAGAATTGGCATCAACGGTTTGTCCTGGGATGGCACGCTCGCCGATAGGCTGAACATATCCCACCTTGCCATCTTGCTGAACGGCGGTCTCTGTGAGATAGGTCCAGGCGCGTTCGATGGTCTTCTTGTATTCTTTCTTGACTAAGAATCCGTTGTTTACACCCCAAAGCATACCATAGGTAAAGAAGGCAGTACCGCTGGTTTCAGGACCTGGAGCATGCTCTGGGTCCATCATCGAACGGGTCCAGTAACCCTCTGGCTGCTGGATTTCTGCCACAGCCTTAGCTAATTTCTGGAATTTATCTACGAAGAACGGGTAGTGCTTGTAGTCCTTAGGCATATCCTGCAGCACCTTTGCCAGACCGGCAAGAACCCATCCGTCGCCACGAGCCCAGAAGTCTTTCTTTCCGTTGGCACTCTTGTGCTTAGGATAGACATACTTGCCGTCACGGAAGTAGAGGTTGGTCTCCTTGTCGAGCATAATCTCATCGGTGGTGAGGAGATTATCGTAAAGCTTGTCGAGATACTTGGTATCGCCAGTCAACTTGTACATTTTTGTCATTACCGGCATTACCATATAGAGGGCATCGCTCCACCACCAGTAGTCTGTTGGCTCAGAGTAAGCCTCGTAGTGCATTACCTCCTTGGCACGCTTCACCATATATTCTGATGCTGCGGCATTGCCCTTGGCAGCCTCGATGTTGTAGAGGTCGATGTAGGTCTGGAAGCAGATCTGCCAGTCGCCGAAGAGAACGTGATCCTTTCCCTCGCCGTATGGCTTGTACTTCCACTTGGCTGGGTTTGCCTCTGTAGCACCGGTCCAGTCGTTGTGTTCAGCCCAGCGGATAGAGTAGTCGAGCATCTTCTGATCTTTGAGCATCTTATATACCTCCATGTTTCCAGTATGATAAGCGGCATTATCCCAGAAGGCACGAACTTCTGCCTTATTATTGGTCTGCCAGTAGGTGTTTACCTTCTTGATGAGTTCCACTACTTGTTCGTGGTCCCATTTCTTGGTAGCCTTCACTTCCTTTTTATTCTGTTTCTTGACCTTAGCGGTCTTCTTGGCTGGCTGCGCTGCATTCAAAGGCAAAGCCAAGGCTGCAGCTGCCATCATCATTATTATCTTGTTCATTTTTTTCGTCTTTCTCATTTGTCATTTGTAATTTCTAATTATAAAATTACCACTTGTCCTTGGTAACAATATCATCCTTCCACTGGTGATCCTTAGGGAACTGCTGATTGCTCCAAGCCTTTACCTGGGTCCAAGGCTGTGCTGCATCGGTCCAGAATGGGTGATCGGCAGGCAAGCCGAGAGGCATGAAGGCGAGGGTTGTCATATAGAGCGAACCGTTGTTGGTGTACCAGTCGGCAACGTTCTTCTGGCTGTTTCCGCAGAAACCGATAGAGAGATAACCCTTCTCATTGAAGTTGTTCTGCTGGTCGAACATGCGATGAAGCACCTTGGTAAGTGCTGCACGCACCTGACCGTTGCTCAAATCCTTAGGCAACGTCTGATACCATGCCATCAGAGCCAGCGGCTGCATCGTAGCCATACGGTAAGGAATACTTCTTCCGAATGCCGGGAAAGTTCCCTCAGGAGAGATGAATCTTTCGAGAATGATGCTGTACTTCTGACAGCGCTTCAACTCTCTGTCATAGTACTTCTGATAGTCGAGACGGGAATTCACCTTGGCATCTACCATCGCCTGGAGAGTTTCCAGATACATAGGATGGAACACATAACTGCTGTAGTAATCGAAGGCGAATACAGGACCATCAGCATACCAGCCATCACCTACATACCACTCCTCTACCTTGCGGCAGGCAGAATTGACGCGGTATTCATCGAAATCGCCACCCGCCTTCGCCATGAAACTCTCGATGGTAGAAGAGAAGAGCAACCAGTTGGTATAAGGAGGGTCGATGTGGCGGAGTTTGGCAAACTCTGTGAGATAACGCTTCTTGGTCACCTCATCGAGAGGCTTCCAGAGGGTATCGTAAGCACGGAGGAAACTCTCTGCGATATAGGCTGCATCTACCAGGTTCTGACCGCCGATGCCCCAGCAGAGATAGTCAGGACTCTGAGGGTCAACGGCATTCTTATAGGAAGCCAAGGCCCATTCACGCAACTGCTTGCGCTGTTTACCTTCGGCTGTAGCATCATCCGGAAGGGTGAGCCATGGAGCCACGCCAGCCATCAGTCTGCCGAAGCACTCCATATAGAGCACCTTCTTGTTGCGGTTGTCGAAGCTTGGACTGAACTCCGTCTGCATGTTCTTCTGCAGCTCGCCCTTAGCCATGTTCTCCAGAACAGGCTGGGCCATCTTGTAGGCAAGCGAGCACCAGTATTGGCGGTCGCTCTGCTGTACTGTTTTTTTCTTGGCAGAAATTCCCATGAAAGGAACCAGCGCCAAGACAAGGGTCATCATGATACTCTTAAATATATAATTCATAGATAGTTGTATATTGTTTGTTGTTATTAATAATTGTAAGTTGAAAGTTGCCGGTAGCCTCAGCTAAGCAACTGCAAAGATATGTATAATTAATTAGAAACAAGCAGAGCGACCGTATTTTTTATTGTTTTTTCAACACTGGTGTACCGTTTTCCCAAGAAATAGGCACCCAGAGGTGACGACTGTCGCTCAAATGCTTCGGATTCCACATATCTGCCATGAATACATAGTCGGCGCCATGGAACATCTTCTTCTGTGCTGCAGTTTCCACCTTATATATATAGGTACCCTGTGCGCCGAAGGTCTTGTCGGCACCCTCACCACGGCAAGGATTAGGCAACTGCTCCCAAGGACCATAGATATTCTTAGCCTTGAACATGCGGGCAGCATTTGGAGCCCATCCGGTACATCCGCTGGTAATCATCCAGTAGATGCCATCCTGCTTGAAGATGGTTGGAGCCTCGTTCTGTCCGCCGGCAGCTACTCGTACGTAGCTGCCGTTGTGCTGCATGTAATCATCTGTCAACTGTGCGATCTGGAGCGTCAGATTTTCTTCAGAAGAATAGATATGGTAAGCCTTGCCATCATCGTCGACGAAGATGGTCATGTCTCGTGCCATCTGTCCTCCCTCGAAGTCTCTCATCCAGAACATGCCGCGCTCTATCTGCTTGCGCCATTCCGGAGTCCACCAGCTCTTCAGTTCCGGAAAGAGAAGCTGATGCTTGAGGTCGGTAGTATCTGGCTTGGCGAACCCTACAGGATAGATACCCGGATTCACTCTTCCAGAACGGATGAACTTGAAAGGTCCGAAAGGAGTATCGCTGGTAGCCACACCATAACGGGCTGCACCATATCCTCTGCCTTTCAATTCGAGATGGAACCACATCACGAACTTCTTGGTCTTTTGGTTATAGAGAACCTTTGGGCGCTCGATGATGCAACCACCCTCGATGTCGCTGCCTGGTTCATTGGATACAGGGAGCACCAATCCGTGATTCTTCCAGCTCTTGAGATCTTTCGAAGTAAAACAGCTTACGCCGAGAGAGCTGTAAGGCTTGCCATCCAGCGAGCGGCTTTCGCCATACCAGTAATAGGTACCCTTGTAGTTGAAGATGTTGCCACCGTGCGCATTGATATGCTTTCCGGTATTGTCCTTCCATACGCCTCCGTCCATCGGAGCCTGTGCCAGGGTAGGAAGACAAGACATCATCCACAACATGATAAATACGAATAGTTTATTCATTTTGCTGATGTTATTATTAAGTTAATGAATACGCTAATTGTTTATTTCGTCTGCAAAATTAGAGAAAAAGTCTCTTTTAAAATGTAAATGGAATGCACCGCTATTGATGCATCCCCATCTAACATTTTATCTACATATTCCTATTCACAAGGACTACCAGCTACAGTAGGCCATCCAGGATTCTGATAGATAGGAGAATCAGCGATAGTCTTACCATCGGATGCTGTATTCAAGAAATTCTGAACAGCAATAGGCTCCAAATAGTGTGCCTGATAGAAGTAGAAACCATTGTAATAGAGGTTATTGATATTGGTCTTCTGATTAGGACGCAAATATGAGCTCAATGAAGGAGAAGAAACATTGTTCTTACTCTGATCATTCTGGTCATAGACCAATTTGTCACCAAACAAGCTCTTCATCGGACCAAATATCTTACAACCTTCCAACTGGAATCCATTCAACTGGTCAAGAGCACGCCAACGATAGAGGTCATCCTTACGGAAGCCTTCACCTACAAACTCACAACGACGCTCACGACGGATGTTGTAGAGAGTCTTGTCAACTAACTGACCATGAGAATAAGCACCCCAATCGTTCTCAGCCTCCTTAGCCATATCTGTAGCAGCGATGGTCTTAGTGTAATCCTGATCTACGCCAGCACGCTTTCTCAAAGCCTTCCAGTAGCTATCAGCCTTAGCATCGATAGTACCATTGAGTACGTATGAAGCCTCCAGATAGTTGAGGTAAGCCTCGGCAGCACGATATACTACAAATGCCGTCTGGTCACGTCCCAGAAGCTGGTCATTGTAATCCATAGAGTGACCCTTACCTACGATATAACCAGTAGAGGTAGCATTCTTTGAATCAGCCTTATAGAGTTGTGGAACCTCTGGAAAATATTCGATAGTAGCAATATTTTCTACTGCCTTAGCCTGACCAGGAGCCATCATAAACAACTGCCAACGCTCGTCACGATTCACCTTGGTGTCTGCAATATAATCATCACCTGCGTAGCCACTACCCTCAGCATAGATTGGCAAACCGTTCTTCATCAAGAAAGTATGCTCAAACTGCTTGGTATAACCAGAGTTACCTCCACTATACATATAGTGATTAAAGTGATGCGTATCTGTTCCATCCTTATATAAACGGCACATAATCACCTCACCATAGCCCTTAGGGTCGTGAGAAGCAAACATATCGTAGTAAGGATTGACAGCATCACCAGCAGACTGACGGACTGTACCTGTATTCTCTACCAGCTGAATGGCATCAGCCACCTGCGATGCAGCATCCATTGCCTGCTGCAAGAAGAACTTAATCTCAGTCTGGGAATCATAGGTATAGTCAGACAAATAAGACTTACCCTCTCCAGGCCAACCTTGTCCCTTAGGAACCATGGCTGTACCTGCATGATATTTTTCCCAAGTTCCCTCATAGAGAGCTACACGAGACTTCAACAACAAAGCTGCATTCTTTGAAATACGGGTCTTTGCCTTGCTATTACTCAAGAGGCTGATGGCCTCATCCAAGTCGCTCAAGATGAAGCGAGCTACCTCATTACGAGGACGGCGCTGAGAAGCTGCAGCCAATACTGCCTGATCGTCAGCAAGTGTCTCTGTAATAATAGGGAAATCACCAAGAGTCTTCAAACGGAAGAAGTATTCCAAGGCACGCAAGAAATAAGCCTCACCGATATACTGCTTGATATCTGTATCAGAACCAGAGATTTGCTTAGCCTCATACTTAGGCTTTACGGTGTTGATAAAATAGTTCCACACGCGGATATTTGAGAAATTCCACTTACCACCCGTCTGCCCAACGGTCCATGCATCTTTCACATAGCGGTTGTTGGTGCCCTGGTTGTTATCAGTAGCATTATCGTCATAGTATGGCGAACCATTCTGCGAACCATAATGGCTAGGAATCATACCACCCGTTTCATCATTTGTACTGAACCAGTTGGAGTAATTGGCATAATACTTATCTACATAAGTCTTCAGCTGATCTGCCTTACTGAAATAAACCTCAGGAGAGACATCTGAAGGAGGGGTGATATCCAGATAGTCGTTACAACTAACCAAACCCATAGATGCTAAGCCAAGCACTAAACCACCCAATATTGTTTTATTGAATATCTTTTTCATTGCTTTTTTCATTTAGAAATTAACACTTAAACCGAAAGAGTAAGTCTTTGATAATGGGTAAGACATACCACCTTGCCAACCATATCCAGCCATTTCCGGATCGATGACCTTCTCAAGACTGGTAATTGTAAGGAGATTCTCTCCTGATACATATACTCTAACATTCTCAAGACCAACCTTGCCAACCCAGTTCTTTGGAAGCGTATAACCCAACTGCAAGTTCTTCAGACGCATGTAAGCTGCATTCTGGAGATAACGAGTCTGAGTCTTGTGATTCTTGTTGTTGAACAAGGGACGTGGATAGTAAGCATCTACGTTGGCACCAAGACGTTCTTCCGGTGTATCAGCAGCACGGAAATAATCCAAATGATGAGATAAAGCTGTTGACCACCACTGACCTGAGCCCGTAGCACCCCAGAACACCATATTATTCTCGCCTGGATCCCAGTCACGCTTCAACACGCCTTGCCAGAACATAGAGAAATCGATGCCTTTCCATGAAGCATTCAGCGTAATACCGGTACGGAAACGAGGAGTGTTATTACCAATCTTCTTCAAGTCGCCCATATCATCGGTTGTGTTTGAACCATTGCTGATTTTACCATCACCATTGATATCAGCGTACATGATATCACCTGCAGCCCAGTTAGAGTCCAATGCTGTCTGACCGCCATTAGGGAGTGAAGCCAGATGGGCATCCATTTCTTCTTGGGTCTTTGCAATACCGATTGTTGTGTAACCATAGATATTACCAGTAACCTCACCAGCACGATACTTACTCAAGCTGTTTGTTGGGTTAGGATACTTATCTATACGAGTCTGGTTGTCTGAGATATTCAGTTTGATTCCATAAGAGAAATCGCCAATATTATCACGCCATTGTGCTGTCAATTCCCAACCATAGGTTGTCAAGTCACAGTTGTTGGTCTTTGGCACACCAGTACCCAATGTAGCAGGCAACTCAATACCAGGACCCACCATATTCTTGGTCTTTCTCCAATAATAGTCGAAGCTACCTGTGAGGCGATTGTTGAGTGCACCCCAATCAAAACCGATATTCGTATTCTGCACCTTTTCCCAAGTAAGAGAAGTAGAAATCAAAGACGGCATTTGTGAAGTCAATGGTTTTGAACCATTCTGAAGCCAGTTACCATTCAAAGCCTTGATGGTCAAGGTCTGATAAGTTGGATACCAACCAGATGTGTTCTGGTTAGCCAATTCTCCCCATGAGAAGCGAAGCTTGAAGGTGTTGACATATTTCTCCAATGGTTTCCAGAAGTTCTCACGTGCAACATTCCAACCCAAAGAGAAAGAAGGAGTCCAAACCCAACGGGATTCACGACGGAAACGAGAAGAACCATCATAACGCAAGTTTGCCTCTACCAGGTATTTGCCATCATAATCATAGTTCAGACGACCAAAGAAACCAGCATTACGCCACTTCTGATATTGACTACCCAGACTATAGTTCTCGGTACTTGTCGTCAAGTTCAGGATTGGCATATCCTCTGTAATCATGTCATTACGTGATGCATTCAAGTCACGATAATCCATGCTTTCAATCTGCATACCAGCCATCACCTTGAAGTTATGCTTATCCTTCAAGCTGAAACCGTAATCAGAATATATGGTAGGGTTCAGGTAGGTACCTCTATAAGAATACTCATATACCTTATCCTGTGAACTACTGGTCAATGCAGCATAAGTTTCCTCTGGATTCATCTTATGAGAATATACGATGTTGGTTGCCTCATGAGTCCAGTTGTAATCGGTCTTTATGTTCATCTCGCCATAGATGTTCCAATTCTTGAGAGGACTGATGGTCAAACGAATCTGCTGCGACAACTGATCATTATTAATCTTATAACGGCCACCATCCTGCAAAACACCAACATAGTTGATATCATTCATCAGATAACCATTTGGATCATACATGGCACGAACAGGACGAGCTCGACGCAGGACGTCACTATAAAAGGCATCGTTCAAATAAGTAGGACGGTCATAGTTCTTACGAGTCCAGCGAGCACTATAGCCCAACTTCACATACTTACTGATTTGCGCATTAATTTTACCGGTCAAATTGTAACGCTCGGAGTTATCACCACCATAACGAACCAAACCACCTTGCTTCAAATAGTTTCCTGAAGCATAGTAAGTAACTTTGTCATTACCACCACTTATACTAGCGTTGTGTTCCTGAGAGAAAGAGCTATCCTTAAAGTACTGGTCAAGCCAGTCTACGTTGGCATAGGTATGGTCATAGTTCCACTTGCCACCACTTCCTTTCTCAACATATACATCGCTGACACCATTCTGATAATCCAAAATTTTCTGTCTCTCATCATCGGAATAGAGATGATTGCCGCTACCATTGAACTGAGCCTGATCAAAGTAGGTGGCATACTGATAACCTGTCATCATGTCTGGCATGAATACAGGTGCATTCCAACGCAAGTTCGTATTATAGTTTACCTGCACTTTACCTGCCTTACCACTCTTGGTAGTGATTAAAACAACACCGAAAGGAGCACGTGAACCATAAATAGAAGATGCAGCAGCATCCTTCAAAACACTGATAGACTCAATGTCCTGAGGGTTGATGGCATTAATATCACCCTCCATGCCATCAATCAAAATAAGAGGATCACCTTTAGAACCATCACCAATAGTACCTGTACCACGAATGCTGATGCTCTTGCTGGCATTCAAGTCACCACCATAGTTACCTGTATCAATATTCAAACCTGGAATAACACCTTGCAAAGCTGCTGTAGCATTTGCTACTGGACGAGCCTCCAAATCCTTAGCCGTAGCCATACCTACAGAACCTGTCAAGTTAACCTTCTTCTGAGTACCGAAACCTACAACAACCACCTCACTTAAAGTCTGGTTGTCGTCCTGCAACGTTACCTTTACAGGTCCTTTACCTACCTTAATGGTCTGAGTTTTAAAACCGATATAGGAGATTTCCAAAGTAGAACCAGGAGCTGCGTTCAGAGTAAAGTTACCATCAATATCGGTAACCGTACCTCCTTTTTGCCCCCCCACTTTTACGGTAGCACCGATAACGGCATCACCGTTACCATCAACAACTGTACCTTGTACCTTACCTGTCTGCTGTACAATCTGTACAGAAGAAGCAGCCATAACAGACTGAGGAGAGAGAGCCAAGCCTGAGGCTATAGCAGCTAACGCCATCAATCGTCTTGATGAAATGTTAAGATTTACATTTTCCATTAGTTGTACTAATTTGTTAGTTATATACTTTTTGTTTATTCTCGATAGTTGCGGATTCAACATCTCCCGTACATGGAAAGGTTGTTGTTCCGGTTGCAAAATTCGTTCTTTTTTCTTAATATAAGGAGGAAATTTCGCTATTATTAGGGAACATATCGTTAAAAACTACTTATTTTTGCCCTTTTTACTAAATTCTTTATAACTTTGCAGCAAAAATTAAGAATCTAGAAATAACAGGTAAAAGACATGAAAACAACCATCTTTCACATCCTTATCTGTCTGATATGTTTTGCCTCCCAGGTCAAAGCACAGGATTTTCCATACCGTTATCTCCCTCCTATCACCATTGCGCCTACCGAAGAGGCAAGCTGCATGTTCTTCGATAAGGAAGGCATGATGTGGGTGGGAACCAATGCCGGAGTGAAATCATACGATGGCTATCATGTGAAAACCTACAAGACGAATGCATACCAGCCAGGCATACTACCCAATAATACCATCCGTTCCATAGCCGAAGATCATCAGGATAATCTCTGGCTGGGAACTCGCAACGGTCTGGTAAGAATGAACAAACGCACCGGAAAGTTCAAGACTTTCTTCCTGCCAGATGAATCTCAGCGCATCATCTATACCCTCTTCGTATCAAAAGATGGGACTTTATGGATTGGAACTGATGGCGGACTTTCCTACTTCAATCCCAAGACGGAGACTTTCTATACCTATCATAATAAGAATGCATGGCTCATTGATGAGAATGGCAGCAGAAAGAAAATGCCCGGCTATAGCGTGAAAGCCATCATAGAAGACAGAAATGGCGACCTGCTCATCGGCACCTGGTCGTCAGGTCTCATGCGCTTCCGCCGTGGAGGCAATACCTTCTACCGCTATCCGCAGCTCAACGCCACCAATTCCGCCTACTCCCTCTTCCTCGACAAGCACAACCATCTGTGGGTGGGAACCTGGGGATATGGCGTAGTGCGCCTGGACAATCCGGGAAATGTACGACAGCCGGAAATGCATCAATACCCGTATAGCACCAGCCATTTTGATACCTTCTATAAGATAGTACACGACCCTGTAACGAAAACGCTCTGGGCATGTACAAGAGAAGGTGCGTGCTATCTCGAAGAAGATATGCCTAATGCTGAATGGAAAGGATTTACCTCCATCGGCAACAACCCCCTCAATTTCAACAACGATATTGCTACCGATGGCAAGGGAAACATCTGGCTCTGTACGCAGAACAACGGCATTCTGCAGGTCAACACCCAGCCTTCGCTGTTCAAGCTCTGGAATCTCGATACCAGTCATACTCATCTCACCATCAACTACGTATATTCCATACTCACTACCGATGGCGAGAATTTCTGGCTGGGATTGAATCCATACGGCATCGCCCTGCACAACCGAAAGACTGGCAAAACACTCTACAACCAGGAAATTCCAGGATTTTCTGACATCCCATCCAGAGCCTTTACCACAAGTATCTCGGATATTGTCCAGAGAAGCAATGGAGAAATCTGGATAGCCAACAACAATTATGGCGTCATCGTCAAGCCTTTGGGTAAGCCAGCCTATCAGATTACGCACGAAAAGCATCCGTCCATCATACAGGATAATTTCGTCAACACCTTGTTCGAATCGAGAGATAAAGTAATGTGGATAGGACAGCGCAACGGCTTGAGCATCGTAACTCCTGACAATCAGGGATATCGGATCACGATGAAGGAAGGGAAGAAGAATTTTAGTTCATGCGACATCCGCCATATCTCGCAAGACAAGAAGGGAAACATCTGGCTCGCTACCGATAATGAAGGAATCATCCGCATATCGGGTAATGCCAGAAATACAAAGTCTTTGAAATTCAAGCAGTATAATCTTGACCATCATAACTTTGCCATTGATGATGCCACAGCCTGCCTCGAAGACTCGAGAGGAAGGCTCTGGGCTATCTCCAACAGTGGCGGACTCTTCCTATATAATAAGGTGGAAGACCGTTTTGAACCGAAGAACCATGAATATTATCTGCCGGGCGACCGTGTGCTCACTATCAAGGAAGATGAGAGGGGCAATCTCTGGCTCACCACCGACTATGCCCTTGTGAACATCATCTGGGGCAAGGACTGCGAGAAACCGCAGGATATCGCCTACTTTACCAGCGAAGACGGCATAGGAAATGTTCTTTTCTCGCCAAATACCGCATGCAAGTATGGCAAGGAGCTCTTCTTCGGAAGCCGAACCAGCTTCTTCTCGTTCATACCTTCCATGAAGGCTCAACTAAGCGATAATAGAAACCCGAAATTGGTGATAACAGACATCTTCGTCGATGACCAGCCTTTCACTCAACTCGATTCTATCGACAAGGAAGAGATTTCGAAAGAAACACCAGGCTATACCCGCAAAATCACGATACCGGCAAGGGTGAAGAAATTCAGCGTGGAGTTCTCACTCCTCAGCTACGGCAATACAGAGAAAAACGTATATGCCTACCAGCTGGAAGGTTATGATGATGACTGGGAGTATTGCATCAAAGGCACGCATAAGGCTGTTTTCCAGAACCTTTCTTCCGGAACCTATCACCTGCGGGTAAAGGTTACGGATGGCTATGATAAGTGGCAGGAGCTGCCCTACACCATCACTATCCAGGTGTTGCCGCCATGGTATGCGTCACGCCTCGCCTTCATGCTCTATATCCTGATGCTGATAGGCGGTATCTTTGCTGCAGCCCGCTGGTATAAGGAGCGGGTGAAGACCCGAAACAGCCTGCAGATGGGCGTTATCCTTACCAATATCACCCACGAGCTGCTCACCCCTCTTACTGTCATCTCTGCCACCATCTACAAACTCAAGGCGATGGCACCACAGTATGAGAAAGACTATCTCGTGATGGACAGCAATATCAACCGTACCACCCGATTGCTGCGACAGATTCTGGAAGTGAGAAAGTCGCAGGCAGGACAGCTGCATCTGCTCGTGAGCCGCCGAAATCTGATTTCATTCATCGAAGAAGCTTGCGAGAATATCCGTCCGATGGCTGAACACCAGCAGGTTACCCTATCCCTGGAGAAGCCGAAGGCTGAAGGCAGAGCATGGTTTGATGCCGACAAGATGGATAAGATTATCTACAACCTGCTCTCCAACGCCATTAAATATAATAAGGTGGGAGGCAAGATAGATGTATCGCTCAGTCTCAGCAAGGAGCAGGCTGTCATCAGCGTCTCGGATAACGGCATCGGTATGTCGAAAGAGAAAATGAGGCATCTCTACACCCGTTTCTTCGATGGCGACTACCGCAAGCAGAATCAGTCAGGTACCGGTATCGGACTGTCGCTGATCCACGATCTGGTGAAACTGCATCATGGCGATATCCAATGTGAAAGTCAGGAAGGCAAAGGCACAACCTTCACCATCACCCTGCCTATCAGGAAAAGTGCGTATGCACCAGATGAAATAGACAACACAGACAAACCAAATGCAGTAAATCAGGAAGCCATCAGACAGGTAAGCCAGGAAACGAAGCTGGAATCTCAACCAGCTGAGGACAAACCTAAGCTGGTATCTGTTCGCCAAAGTATCTTCATCCGTAAAAAAGTAAACAGGATTCTGGTGGTTGAAGACAACGAGGAATTGTTAGCCCTGATGCTGCAGGTTCTGAGCAAAAACTATCATGTACTTACGGCAAAGAACGGAAAGCAGGCGATGAACATCATCATGAAGGAGAAACTCGACCTCGTGGTGAGCGACGTGATGATGCCGATTATGGATGGTATCGAACTGACCAGACAGCTGAAGGCTGACAAGAGTTTCTGGCAGTTGCCTATCATCCTGCTCACCGCCAAGAACAAGGAAGAGGACAAGACGGAGGCTTATGCCGTAGGAGCAGATGCCTACATTACCAAGCCATTTAAATTTGAAGATCTGGAAGTTCGCATCAACGCCCTTCTTGCCAACCGCAAGAAAATAATAGAAAAGATTCAGGCTGAGGTTTCACTCCAGGCAAGCACAGAGAACGAAGCACAGCCAAAAGTGCATCTTAGTAATCCCGACCAGGTGTTTATCACGAGCGCCACGGAGTTGGTAATGAAACACCTGGCTGATGCTGATTACGACAGAGAATCCTTTGCTAAGGATATGGCTATGGGAGAATCAACATTATATAATAAGATGAAAGCAACAACCGGACAGACGGTTATCGCCTTCATCAACTCTATTAGAATGAAAGAGGCTCAACGTATCATCCTGTCGAACCCTAACATTCTGGTAAGTGATGTGGCAATACAAGTGGGCTTCAACACGCCAAAGTATTTTTCAAAATGCTTCAAGAAACAGTTCGGCGTCTTCCCGAAGGAGTATGCTGAGCAACAGAAAAACGTCACAAGAATGCAGCACAGATAGATCGAGACATTATCCTGCCATCTGCCAAGATAAAGGAGAATTCTGCCAACCTAAGATTTCATAGAAAAATGAATTCTCATGGTTCTCTTGTCGAAAGTGATTTCTGGGGTGTCTAAGAAGTGGGAGAGTGCACCCTTGTCTGCCAATTCCTGGGGAGTTCCTACGGATAAGACGGAATTGCCTGCTTCTATCTTGTCATGATGATCTTCTTCGTTGTGATTTTCTGTTTTCTCCTGATTGGCTGAAAGTTTCTCCATGAGCCAAATCTTGTCTGCCAGTTGCAGGGCGATTTCTACATCATGAGTAGAAATGAGGATAGACTTCTGGAGTTGATGGGCCAGTCGCTTGAGCATGAGGAGGGTTTCCACCTTGCTTGGAAAATCAAGAAAGGCGGTTGGTTCGTCCAGCAGGATAATGGGGGGTTGCTGGGCTAAGGCTTTGGCTATCATTACTTTCTGGCGTTCTCCATCGCTTAAAGTATTGAATATGCGACCTCTGAGGTGTTGGATTCCTACTTCATGAATGGCTTCATTCACTATCTTCTGGTCTTCCTGAGAGAGTGAACCCCAGAAATTAGAATAAGGAGAGCGCCCCAAGCCGATGATTTCTTCTACCTTCAGATGGATGTCATCTATTTGGGCGGTTAGAACTACGCTGATGGATTTTGCCAGTTGTTTTTGGGAAAACATGCTGACGGATAGGAGATGATCAGATTCTGAAGTTTTCGATAAGAGAATGTCTCCTTCCAAAGGCGGTTGGAAGGCTGAGAGTGTACGTAGCAAGGTTGATTTACCGGTACCATTCGCACCTATCAGACAGGTGAGTTCGCCACTTTGCAGAGAGGCGTTGATATTTTGGGCTACTATTCGATTCAGACCGTTCGAATGATAGCCGATCGTTGTATTTTTTAGAATGATAGTTTTCTTCATCTCGCTTCTTTGACTTTATGAAATAACCTTCTCGTTTTTTGTGCTCTCAAGTGCAAAATTACGACTTTTGATTTGATAATAGCCACACTCGGGATAAAAATAACCAACTTTAACGCATTCGTTTCGATTGATGCTAAGCCATTTTATCTCATGGACATCTATTGCTTATTTTATAAAGTTTAAAAGTTTATTTCATAAAAATCCGAATCTTTCAAATAATAATTCCCCCAAAAATGCGTTTTATTTCTATATATAACTTATATGAAAAGTAAAATATATAACTTATTTGAAAAGTAAAGAATCAAAAATGGAACAAACTTCTCCTATACAGGCTTTATTGCAGCAACGCACTCTTCTTCAGTTGGAGTATTATACTGAAAAGGAGGCTTTTCGCAAACTGACGGAACAAATCGGCATGCGACGCAAGGTGAAACGTGGTGACGCTTGGTTTCCACTACGTATAGGCAAAAGCTTCTATAATTCGCTCAATCAAAAATCCATAGAGGTGTTCCGTACCTCCGATGAAGAGATCGACCACAATTTTGAGTTCGGACGACCTGTCATGTTCTTTAAAAGCGAAGAACGAAGCGTGAAGAGTGAAGAATTCAATAGCTCTTCAGATGATGTTTCTAACAAAAACAAAGGGAATTTAAGTGAAGGACAAGAGAATTCTTCACTCTTCACTCATCACTCTTCACTTAAATATTTCTCCTTTACCGGTACGGTCAGCTATGTGGATGGTGACAGAATGGTGATTAATGTACCTGATTCTGTTTCCTTGCTCGACTTGCAGACAGAAGAACCTATCGGCGTGCAGTTGTCCTTCGATGAAACGAGTTACAAACTGATGTTTGAAGCGCTCGACCGTACGATGAAGGCAAAGAATAACCGTCTGGCTTATCTGCGAGACCTTTTCTATTCTCATCAGAAAGCAGGCAGATTTTCCTTTGAGCCCATGAAGTTCCCTTGGCTTAATCCTACCCAGGAAAGAGCCGTGAACGAGGTGCTCTGGGCAAAGGATGTGGCCATCGTGCATGGTCCTCCGGGAACGGGAAAGACGACGACTCTGGTAGAAGCCATCAACGAAACCCTGATGAGGGAGAGCCAGGTATTAGTGTGTGCACAGAGCAATATGGCGGTGGATTGGATTTCAGAGAAACTCGTGGATAGAGGCATCAACGTGCTTCGTATCGGCAATCCGACAAGGGTCAACGACAAAATGCTCGGTTTTACCTATGAGCGTCGTTTTGAAAGCCATCCCGACTATCCGCAACTCTGGGCGATACGCAAGGCTATCCGCGAATTGCGCTCCAACCGCAAGAAAGGAAGCGAGAGCTTTCATCAGAAAATGGACCGACTGAGAAGCCGTGCTGCCGAGATAGAAATCCGTATTGATGCAGAACTCTTTGGCGAGGCTCGTGTGATTGCCTGTACGCTTGTGGGTTCCGCTCATCGTCTGCTGGAAGGTATGAAGTTTGGTACCCTCTTTATCGACGAGGCTGCACAGGCGCTGGAGGCAGCCTGTTGGGTTCCGATGAGAAGAGCCAGCCGGGTGATTCTGGCGGGCGACCATTGTCAGTTGCCGCCTACCGTAAAGAGTATTGCGGCATTAAGAGCCGGACTGGGCAAAACCCTGATGGAGCGTATTGCAGAAAACAAGCCTGAGGTAGTGACTCTCTTGAAGATACAGTACCGCATGAACGAGGAAATCATGCGATTCTCCAGCGACTGGTTTTATGGAGGTCAGGTGGAGAGTGCGCCGCAAATCAAATATCGCAGCATTCTCGATTACGACCATCCGATAACGTGGATTGACACAGGGGAATTAAGTGAAGAACGAAGAGTGAAGAGTGAAGAATTCAACAGCTCTTCTGATGATGCTTCGGAGGGAAGTGAAGAACAAGAGAATTCTTCACTCTTCACTCATCACTCTTCACTTTACAAGGAGCAATTCGTGGGTGAAAGTTACGGCCGCATCAACAAGGCGGAAGCTGAACTTACCCTGCTCACCCTGGCGGAATACTTCACCAAGATAGGCAAGCAGCGGGTGTTGGGCGATAGCATCGACGTGGGCATCATTTCGCCTTATCGTGCCCAGGTGCAGTATCTGAAGAAGCTCATCAAGAAGTATGAGTTCTTCAAGCCTTACCGCCGCCTCATCAGCGTAAACACGGTGGATGGTTTCCAGGGTCAGGAAAGAGACGTGATTCTCATCTCCCTGGTACGCGCCAACGACGAGGGGCAGATAGGATTCCTGAAAGACCTCCGCCGCATGAACGTGGCGATGACGAGAGCCCGCATGAAGCTCATCATCCTGGGCAACAAGGACACGATGACGAAACATCCTTTCTACAAGAAACTGTGGGAGTATGTGGAGGGACTCAATAATGATGAATAAAGGAAAAAGGTGACAACTTTTTCACGTATAAGACACTTTGTACGGGGTAGAGGAGAGTTTTCATACGTAAATGATTATCGTCCAACATGACTGTAGGACATATATTTCGCAACTTTTCCGTAATTTTGCATCCGTTTTTAATTAAGGTAAAAAAGAAAAAAGATAAGATTATGTTACAACGAGATTATATCCAGCGGTTGATTCGCGAGTTTATGGCGGCACTCGAAAGAATGCTCGAAAAGAAAGAGGTGGAGGTGAGACGTGAGAAGATCAGGGAGCTCTACAATCAATACGTAGGTCCTTATGCCTTCTACAGCATCGCCACCATCGAGGATGTGATGAAGGCGATGGCAGGAATTGCCGATGAGGAGAAGCGACTCTCCAAGATGGACATGCTTGCCGAACTCTATTATCACGAGGCTGATACCGTGGGACAGCCCACAAGAGATGAACTCCTGAACAAGGCTTTCATGCTCTTCGATTATGTGGAAGCCCACGGGGATACGTTCTCCATCGAACGCCGTAACAAAATGGCAGAAATCAAACAGAAGATTGGAGATGCGCTCAAATAAAGAGTGCATCCTCCTTTTATATTTTTAGGATAACAAAAACTAATCATAAAGTTCAATGGTCAAAGTTCAAAGTTCAAAGTCAGTAAACGACATGACTGTAGGCTCGCCCTTGCGAGCCATCATCAAATTTGCTATTCCGCTGATTCTAGGCTACATCCTTCAGCAGATGTACCTCATCATCGATGCCGCCATCGTGGGAAGATGGATTGGCGTGGGAGCACTTGCGGCTGTTGGCGCATCCAGCTCCATCATGTTTCTCATCATGGGCTTCTGCAACGGCTCCTGTGCCGGTTTTGCCATCCCTATCGCCCAGGCTTTCGGCGCCAAGGATTATGCCAAGATGCGGGCTTACGTGAGCAACAGCATCCGCATCGCCGTGGTGTTTGCCGTGGTCATCACCTTTCTTTCCTGCATCTTCTGCGGAAAGATTCTGCATCTGGTGAATACGCCGAAGGAGGTGTTCGATGATGCCTACATCTTCCTGATGCTGCAGTTTGCGGCGATTCCTTTTACCATCGCCTACAACCTGCTCTCAGGTCAGATCCGTGCCTTAGGCAACTCGAAGCAGCCTTTCTATTTCCTCATCACAGCTTCCGTTATCAACATTATTCTTGATGCCATTCTGATTCTCGGTATGGGGTTAGGCGTAGAGGGAGCAGGTATTGCCACTTGGCTTTCACAGGGAATCTCCGTGCTGCTCTGTATCTGGTTTATCAAGAAGAAAATGCAGATTCTGATTCCGAAGGGTGAGGAAAGGAAATTCGACAACAAGAAGATAAGCATTCTGCTGAACAACGGCGTTCCGATGGGTCTGCAGTTCTCTATTACCGCCATCGGTCTCATCATGCTCCAGAGTGCCAACAACGCTCTGGGAACGGTTTATGTGGCTGCATTTACTGCCTCTATGCGCATCAAATACCTCTTTACCTGCGTTTTCGAGAACATCGGAGTGGCGATGGCTACCTATTGCGGTCAGAACCTGGGAGCCAGGAAGCTGGATAGAATCGGGCAGGGCGTAAGGGCTTCCATCAGGATGATGCTGGTTTATTTCGTCTTCACCTTCCTGCTCATCTATCCGTTTGCCGACGAGATGATGATGCTCTTCGTGGATAAGGGCGAGGCAGAGGTAGTGACTTATGCTGCCCAGTTTATGCGCATCGCCAACTATTTCTATCCTTGTCTGGGCTTGCTCACCATCCTGCGATACAGCATCCAGGGCCTGGGTTACAGCAATCTCTCGATGATGAGTGGCGTAATGGAAATGATAGCGAGATGTGGCGTGAGTCTCTGGCTGGTGCCAGCCCTGGCGTGGACGGGAGTTTGCTTCGGCGACCCTGTGGCGTGGGTCATGGCAGATCTCTTCCTCATTCCCGCCTTCCTGTGGCTTTACAAGCATCTGAAGAAGGAGCAAGTCCGATAGGTTTTTTTTGACGTTTTAAAAATTTGCATTAAAAAATATTCTGCTAAGGGTTAGGAAAATGAAAATTCGATTGTAATATAGGCAAAAGAAAAGAAATAAAGTAATGCAAATAAACAAAGAAACGATAGAACAGCTCTTCCGGCAGCATTATCTGAGGATGTACCAATTGGCCAGGGTACTTCTGAAGGATGATGCAGCCAGCAAGGATGTGGTAAGCGAAGTCTTTGCCGATGTGCTCGACGGAAAGACTCAACTGGGTCTTGATAACGAGACTATAACCAGCAATTCGCCCCTGCCTTCCGCCAACGCCGGGAGCTATCTTCTGGTGTGTGTGCGCCATAAATGCCTCAACCTGTTGAGCCGACAGAAGATGAAAGACCGGGTTCATCACCTCCTGAAAACCGATACTTCGCCTTCGATAGCTCCCCTGGAAGCGACGATTGCCGAAATAGACAAGGAGACCGAAAAGTACGAGGCAATTCTGGCTTATATGAATGCTGAGCTCACGCCACAAACCCGCAAGGTACTCGATTTCCGCTTTCGGCAGAAACTGAAATATCGGGAGATTGCTACGGAATTGGGCATCAGCGAAGTGGCAGTTTATAAGCATCTGGCGCAAGGCATCAGAAAATTAAAGCAAAAATTTAACCCTTAGCAGATTTATTATGGACAAGTTTGAAAAAATACTGGATATCATCGACCATCAGGAGAAGTATTCTGATGAGGAGATTCGTGAAATATTGCAGGATGAGGAATGCCGAAAACTCTATCAGACGATGATGGAAGTGGATTCTGCCCTCCTTCAGCAGAATTTAAACACTCAGGCTTCTATTTCTCATTCGCCTGATGATGCTCTTTCTTCTGACTCTTCTCTGGGTAACTCTTCTCCTAATATAGATGAGGAATGGGAGAAATTCAGCCAGGAACATCAACTTCAGGAAGAAGCAACTCATCCTATTGTTCAAGAAGAATCCCATCCTATTGCTCAGGAAGCTGGCGCATCCCATCCTATAACTTCCTGGCGTAAACTGGCAGCATCCATCGCCGGCTTTGTCTTGATTTCGGGTATTGCCTTTGCCGCAATCCATACTTACATCAAGCGCAGCCAGGAACCAATCCAGGTGACCGCAGACACTCATCCGGAAGTCATAAAATCAGATTCCGCAAAGCAGGTAGCAGCAAAGGATTCCCTGACTCATCCGAAACCAGAAAAGCCAGCCATTCACAAGACTTTCGAGAATGTGGCTTTCGAGCAGATGATTTCAGAGATTGCTTCTTATTATGATTTACAAGTGAAGTTTGAGAATAACGAGGACAAGACCCTCCGCCTCTATTACGAATGGAACAGTCATTCGAGCATCGAGGACATCGTAAAAGAACTGAACCAATTCGAGAATGTAAACATCGAATTGCAACAAAACGAGCTGATTGTAAAATAACAAGCTTATCAAAAGTAAGCATAATATTATCGACTCTCAAAGTAATCATAAAGTTAACAAGTATCATTATGAGAAGATTTTCAGCCATCATATTCCTGCTGTGCACGTTCGCCCTGGCGATGAGCGCACAGCACATCCAGCGCAACTATCACAACTGCAGCATGTCGGACGTCCTCATCGACCTCGACAAGGCTTCCAAGCGCTATAAAATCAGTTTCATCTACAACGAACTGGAGGATTTCACAGTTACCCAGAACGTGAAGACAGCCAATATTCCCGATGCCATCCGCAAGGTAATCGGTTTCTATCCGATGCAGATGACCGTGGGCGACAGCCTCATCACGGTAGAATGCATACGCAAGAGCGAGCGCAAGCTGATAGGCAGACTGATAGACAATCACAATCTTCCTGTAGAATTCGCCAACATCCAGCTGCTCAACCCGAAGGATTCCTCCTTCCTCTGTGGAGGCGTGAGCAACGCCAATGGCGATTTCGTCATCCCCTGCCAGCAGAAACAGGCCCTCATGAAGGTTTCTTTTGTAGGCTATAAGACCATTTGCAAGCTGGTATCTATTGCCCGCATCGGAAATGTGAAGATGCAGGCGAAATCATTCCTGTTGAAAGGTGTGACCGTAGAAGCCGCAAGGGTTGTGGAAAAAGTAGATAGACAAATCATTTTCCCTACAAAAGAGCAGGTGAAAACGGCTTCCAATGGTTATGATCTGTTGGACAACTTGTCTTTGCCTACCATTATCGTAAATCGAGCAGAACGCAAAGTTCTGTCATTAAAGGGCGGAGATGTGCAAATACGCATCAACGATGTCAAGGCTAGCATGCAAGATGTATTGGCTTTGCAGCCGGATGAAGTTACAAAGGTGGAATTCATCAATGTTCCAGGACTCAAATATGGAGACAGCAATCTGGATGCAGTCATCAACTACCAGGTCCGCCGACGCTATGCCGGTTATGTGGGTGGAGTTTCTACGATGCAAGGCACCAAGGCAGGTTTCAATAATAGCGACGGTTATTTCAAATACAATGTGAAGAAATCGGAATTCAGCATCAACTACAGTTTCTCCTATCGCTCGGTAGAGGAACGAAGCTATGAGAGTCTCGGTACTTATCATCTGCCCACAGGAGAAACTCTACATCGCAATTATTTAGGTTATGATTCTCCGTTCCTATACACCACCAATAATGTACAGTTGGGTTATAATCTTAGTGAGCCAGACAAATATACATTGAATGTACGGTTGAATTTCTTCAATTACAACAGTCCTGTGAGAGGCATGAACCAGCTTTATCAGGAAAGCGGCAAGGCAAATCAATATCTGCAAAACAACAGAAAAATGCTGGAGCAGATTCCATCTCTGGACATTTATTATTCGCTCAACATGCCCCATGACCAGAACCTGGCTCTGAACCTGGTGGGTACTTACATCGGCACAGATTACCAGTATCGTATGAGGGAATATACGTTCAACAAATCGCCGGATGAATCTGTAAAGAACGCTCCGCTGACCGATTACAGTTATGATGCAACTGGTAGCAAGCGCTCTCTTATTGGTGAAGGAACATACAGCAAGAACTGGAAACAGATGGCTTTATCGATAGGTGGACAATATAATATCAGCCACACAGATAACATCTATGTGGGAAGCAGTAATGCTGATACGGAATTGAAGTACAGCAATCTCTATCTTTTCACCCAGCTACAGGGACAGCAGAAGTGGTTCAGTTATCAGGTGGGAGTTGGCGCAACCAGGTCTTCCATCCATCAGGGGGAGAACGGATACAGCAAATGGCTGTTTCGACCACAGGTAACTTTACAGGCAAAGGCTAGCGACCATCTGAGTTTTAAATGGAGCAGCAAAATCACGTCAGACATCCCAAGCCTTTCCGACTTGAGCGAGTTGCGCCAATATTCCAACAGCTTTGAGGCGCGTGACGGCAATAGCGGTCTGAAGCCATTTACCGGCTACAACAATACCTTGTCGGCTTCCTGGAACATTCCGCTGATGTCTGTGTACCTGGAGGGAAACTGGACGTATTACGACAAGCCTATAGCTACTTCTATCTTGCCCGAAAAGCGGGAGGATGGCTCTTATCTCTTTGTGAGCAAACCGGAGAATCAGAAGAATCATGATTACAAGCACCTGCTGTTGACTCCTGAAGTTCACCTCATCAAGGATCATCTGGATTTGAACCTTATGTGCGAGTATCAGAATGTCAAGACAAAGGGTTTGGATTATTCCCACGAGTTCAATTACTTCAGTTATGGAGCAGAAATTCGGTACATGACGGGCAATTGGAACATTGGTTATGGTGCCTATAAGGTGGAAAAGAGTTTTTGGGGAGAAAAGACAAATGGCGGAGAGCCTACCTCCAATCTTGCCGTAACCTACAGTTATAAGAACTGGCAGTTTGGCATTCTCGGATTATTCGTATTCTATCCTCATGGCTGCGTGTATAAGGATGAACTTTTCAACAAGTATGTGCAGCAGAAGAACAAGGTACGCCTTGCTGACCAGGGCAACATGCTTGTCTTTACTGCCAGCTTCAACTTCAGCCATGGCCGCAGATACCATACAGGCAGCCGTAAGCTGAACAATAGCGATAGAGATAATGGTATCAGATAGAATATTTTATATTTTCCTGATATCACAAATAAGCAAAAGGCTGAACTTCCTAACCCGAAGTTCAGCTTTTTTGTCTGTTATCAGAATTCCAGCAGCCATTTCCATAGAGGGATTATCTCTATGCGGCAACCATCCTTCTCTACAATATCCTCCTCGTCCTTTGTCACAACAATCATCCGCTTGACATTCTGGACAGAAGAAAGCCTGATCAGCCCATCTGTCTCCCGCCGGAAAGTATCGGGATCTGCCATAGAGTAGGAAACCTGTATGGCCAATTCTTCTTCCGGAATCACAAAATCTACCTCGGCATTCCTGCTGTTCCAGAAATAGCTGCCGTCACCATATTTCCGCCTGAGCGTGACGGCAACTATGTTTTCCAGCAACGAAGTGTCTGCATCTACAAGAAAAAGATAAAGCAAACCATTGTCCGTAAAATAATACTTGCGGTTGGATTCCTTGTCCTGCAACTTTCCGAACAAATTCTCATACGGCAAAATGAGCCAGGTGTCAGCCATGTAGCCCACATAATCTATCGTGGCATCCGTACTGAGTTTTTTGCCGGTACTGCTCACGATGCTGGCTATTCTGCTGTAAGATAATGGCTGCTTCACGCTTTCTGCCATCTTGCGAATCATTACTCGCAGGGCATAGTCGTTACGAATCTTATATCGGGCCACCAAATCTCCGAAGAAGATTTTGCTGAAGAGATTGCTCATCCACGACCTTGGCTCCTTCATCCCCACCGTCTCCGGCAAACCTCCATGCTGGAAATAGATATTAGAGAGTCTTACAATATCCTTAGCGTAAGCATAGAGGGCATTCTTTGCCTTTACATCAATACCGCTCGCCTTCAGATATTCGGCAAAGGAATAGGGATACACCTCATGTATCATGTACCTGCCACCGAGCGTTGTCGCTATCTCGCTGCTCAACATCTTGGCATTACTACCCGTGATGTAAACCTGATATTTCTGATCTGCTAACCTGCGGGCAAACTTTTCCCATCTATCTACCAGCTGAACCTCGTCGAGGAAGAAGATAGGACGACAGTCATACATTTCTTCATAACAGGTTTTTATCAGGTCAAGGTCGGTCACATCCAAGGAGTCAATACGGTCATCCTCGAAGTTGAAGTACAGGATTTCCTCCCGCTTATGCCCCTGTTCCAGCAGCTGTGCTATGCGCTGATACATCAGATACGATTTTCCTGCGTGTCTCAATCCTACAAACACGTAATTCAGTCCATCCATGAGCTCTACGTCACGATGGACCAGTTCTACCTGAGTAACATAAGCCTGATACTCAATTATCAGTAATTTAATCAAATCCTTCGTCATAATTCCCTTTCTTTTTACTGAATCCGGTGCAAAGATACACATTTTATCGTTTATAGACGACAAAAATAACAACTTTTTATCGTTTATAGACGATAAAAATGCATGAATTTTATCGTTTATAGACGACAAGTGCCACTTCAAAGGCAATTTTGCGCCAGGAAGGTTTGTCTTATACTGTCTTATACGTGAAAAAGTTGCTTTGGGCTTTCCGTTTTGACCGATGACGATTGGTTCTGTCCGTTATAGAACTACTTGCAAAAAATAATCTTTCTAACTAGGAAAGTAAAAAATTCCAGTTAGGAAAATAAAAATCTCTAATTGGGAAAATAATCGGGATGAAAATGGCTCAAAACAGGCAGCTGAGACTCATTTTCTGCTTTTCCCAGCTCTAAATCGGCAAACAATCTCAGTTATCTCGCTTTTGCTTGCATTTTTTAGGAGAAGATATTTTTTTATTTTGATGTATTTCAGCAAGCTTTCTATCTACTTTAAAGCCAAAAACTAAGCTATTTTGTGGTTTTCGGGAGACCAGAAAAGAGTATTTTTATAAAGTCTTTGGAATGATTGGCAATTAATAGGAACGCTATGATTTCATTAACTGTCTGATATAGAGCTTTTTAGAGAAAAGAAGCGTTCCAGTTCCAGTTGTTCCAATTAATTTTTCAGCATATCTCTCATACCCCTTTTTTATATATATATTTATATATATTATATATATAATTAATTAATAATCAATAAGTTATATAATATAAAGAAGTAAAGAAGAAGGACAAGTGGAAAATTCAAACCCACTCAAAATTAATTGGAACAACTGGAACAACTGGAACAACCGGAATAGCAGGAACAATTGGAATAGCAGGAACGCAGCCAACTGGAGCAACCTAATTGGAATGTAGCCCCCAGGGAAATCCCCCTCTTCTCTAAAAGGCAAGCCCAATCCATTTGCTTTTCACCTTAGGAACAGAAAATCATAGGAAAAACATTAATTTTCCTTAAACAAGCCGCTTTCTGGGATTATTTAAAAGTATAGTTAGAAATATTTTCGTATTTTTGCAAAGTACACTTTAAAATATTTCTGTATGGACAAGCAAATTATCAAAAATATCATCATCGAGAAGCAAATAGCCATCCCGAACTACAAACTGGTTCACCGAGATTTCCTTTTCGGAGACAAGTCGAATTATATTCTCGTAGGTATCAGACGAGCAGGAAAATCCTACTTACTGTATCAGGATATTCAGACCAGACTCAACAGAGGAGAACAGTCGGCCCAAGATATTCTCTACATCAACTTTGAGGATGAGCGCTTGTCACCCCTCAAGGCTGAAGAACTGGGCACTATCCTGGATTCCTACATGGAACTATATCCAGGCAAACAGCCCTTCGTCTATCTTGATGAAATTCAGAATATAGAAGGTTGGGAGAAATTTGCCCGCCGCCTGGCTGACTCCCAATATCGCGTGATGATTACAGGCAGCAACGCCAAGATGCTGGGCAAGGAAATGTATTCTACACTTGGAGGAAGATACATTCCGAAGGAAATCTTTCCTTTTTCCTTTGCAGAATACCTAACCTATCATCAAGTGGAACCAGGTGAAAACTGGGAATACAACCAGCAGATAAAATCAATAATATCCAACTATTTTGATTCCTACTTTTACGAAGGGGGAATAGCAGAATCGTTTGAGCAGCCCGACAAGCGGGAATATCTCAATGCCCTGTATCAGAAAATTCTGATTGGAGACATCGTGGAGAAAAACAGCATTCGCAATTCAAGAATATTCCGCTTTCTGGCTAAAAAACTTGCCGATAGCGTGATGCAGCCTTCATCCCTGACCAGATTGCAACACATGGTGAAATCTACCGGAGACACCATCAGTTTGCCAGCCCTGAAGGATTATCTGGAATACATGCAAGATGCGTATCTCTTCTTCCCGATTCCGAATCTGGTTTCACCTATGACAGAACAGGCAACACTTCAAAAAAGATACGTTGCCGATAATGGAATACTCAATCTCTTTTTGTTTCAGGGAGAAACGAAGCTGTTGGAGAATATGGTGGCGATAGAACTGAACAGAAGATTCAGAAACACGACAGAAGAAACCTTGCTCTATTATTTCAACAAGAACGTAGAGATAGATTTCTGCGTTCCTTCCGCCCAGTTGGCCATCCAGGTATCTTACAATCTGAATGATGAGGCAACCTGCGAGCGAGAAGTAGGAGGACTGATTAAATTTCTGAAAGCCTTTCCAGACTATCACGGCTACATCATCACCCGTGATTACCAGACCCAAATAATGGCAGATGGCTATACGATAGAGGTAGTACCTATCTGGAAATGGCTACTACAAGACAACAACTAGAGCTTTAGAACAAGAAAAAGGGCAAGACCATGGCTTAAAGCACTATGATCTTGCACTTTTCTATTCTGACTTTTGCCACCCCCATCTCGTTCAATGCCGTGATGATTTTGCAACATACTTTAAAATATTTCCTCTAAATACATAAAAAAAGACTTGCTGTCCCACGAATTGGCACAAGTGCAAGCTAACTTTGCACACAGAAATCAAAATAGTAAAGTTATGAAGAGAAAAAAGATATTTTTCAAGGAATGTCATCTCGCAGGTCGCCAATATCATGACGCCAATGAAGTTTGGGAAGAGTTGAAGGTCGGCACTCTGCTTGAATTACAAAGAGACCAAGAGAACCCATACGACAAGAATGCTGTCGCTGTGGTTTACTCAAAGGTGGCAGATAACAACGAGAAAGAGGAATATCTGATAGGCTATCTTCCTCGCACTTCCAATACAGAGATTGCCCAATTATTGGAAATGGGGTGGGCATCTATCTTTGAATGCCGCATCAGCAAAATCAACGAAGATGCCCATTACGAGAACCAAATTCGCTTGACCATTCGCATCAAGCAAAACCAACAAGCACAGAATTGTGTCTAAAGTTGACCCTAATATCGGGCCAGGCCGTAGGGACCTGTATGGTGCGACGTGGCCTTGACCTTTCTGTGCTTACCTACAAAGGGACAGGATACGCCGCTCACACGTCGGTCTTCGGATGCAGGCTTCGGGAGGATTTCCTGTCCCTTTTCTTATTTACGAAATAATCAGCAGCTTATTTTAGCTTTTCATGACGATTTTAAGCATTCTTTCCTGATGCTCATTCATATCATCCACATTCCATTCTAAACCAAAAGGACGTTTAGCCGTCTCACCCTTAATCCCATCATCATAATTGTCTTGACATATTTGCAACATGATTCTGAACTTTAGAGATGCTGTACTTACTTGATTTGACTTTGAATCCAAATAACGGTTTTTCTTATCAATTGGATTCCAGTCAGAACCGGAGCTATTAGCATCGGAACCAATCATGGCAAAGTTTCCAAAACAATTGATGTCTTCTGAGCTGATAGGTTTATCACTACCAGCCTTAGCCTGAGGATAATAATGTTCAAGGCTCTTACGAGTTCGAGAGAAATAGAAGTTATTAAATACCTCTAATTCAAAATCACTACATCCCAAATCCTGAAAGAATCCGATACGTTTTGCATCTCCTTTCTTAGCTTTTTCTCCACGTAGCTCCTCCGCATACTTTCTCCATATTTTATAGTCAGTATAATCAAACACATAGAGAGGTATATTGAGCGCTCCCTTAGGATAGATGAGATTAAAGTCTCGTTCTACATTTTCCAGTTCTACATTCAGATGTCCATTTCGTATCAACGTGTCATCAAAGCTATTAGGCTTTGGCTGGTTTCTTTCATTGAGTTTTTCCGCATTCAGATACACATCAAAGAAATACTTATCAGCCAGATTTCTCATAAAGACGAGATAATCACTCATATTATCGTTCTCAAACAAATGGTACAGACAATAGAACAAGTAGTTCTTGCGTTGCTTCGCCGTAAAAGTTACCTCGAACATAGATAGCAACTGTACCAGCTCTGCCTGCACAGGTTTGTCTTCCGACAAATCCTTCAGATAGACAGCATTTCCATTTTTATAGTAACGCTGCAACTTCCACGGATTTTCAGAAATACGGTCCTCACCGAGCGTATGATGAACCACATAATTATCCAAGAAATACTTAGCTTTCAACAGATTATAAGCAAACCGTTTTACGAAATCAGCCGTGATGTTAATCTTCTCAAACTCATGAAGCAGTTCCTTGTCATCAAGAGATAATTTCAAAGGATCAAATCCTTGTTCCTTCATCCTCGTAATCTTCAACACAATCAAGAGGAAATTAGGAAAGTCTATGATTGGTTGAAATCTATCATTTTCATCTAACGTCGTACTCTGGGGCGCTGGCTTAACAGGAGTATCCAACAACTCAGCAATCGTTTTTCTACCCAAAGAATTACCTGCATTAGCTGGCATGTCGGCAAATGCATCAAACGACTCTAAGACGAAACTATCCATGTTCTCACCAAAAACAGTTTTCATATCAGACATTTTTTGCTGAACGTAGAAGCACATATCACTACATGCTTCCCAGATACGGCTGAACTTTTCCATTGAGGTATTATCCCCGATAAATTGCTCACTCAATTTTGCCTTAACAATCTCATGCTTCTCCAGCTGTTCGCCACGAGAGTTCATCACCTCAAAATAATGGTTCAAATCCACATCCTTCGGCACTCGATAATGTATGATATGGACATGATTCAAGAAATACTCTTTGAATTTATCCACATCAGTTTGAGTCAAACCAACAATCTCATTCAATCCTGCTTTTGCGGACTCGAAGCCATTCTTGATACCAAGGTCAGGCATCTCGCCAAGATCCTCTTTCTCTCCACGCCCTGATAATGCCTTTATCGTAGAAGCAGAAGCTTTTCGTGCCGAATAAGTCAAGCGATTATAAATGTCATGCACTCCCAAAGCTCTAAGTATGATGTAAATCGTAGTCAGACGCTGTTGACCATCTATCACCTCATATTTGTTCTCATCACGCTTATAAGTGACAAGAGTCCCTATGTAATAAACCGTTTTGCCCATATCCATAGAATCATGGACATCTTTTATCAAAGCACAGATTTCATCTCGTTCCCACGCATAGTTACGTTGGTAGATAGGAATTACGTATGTAATAGGTGCTCCGTGATTATCACAATAGATTTCCTTGATAGAACACTCTTTCAAAATACTTTTCAAATCTTTCATTGTCTTCTACTATTTATAAAAACGATTAACTTTAAAGAAATAGAGATAATTCAGATAGACTCCATCGCCATCATACCCATCCAAATTCTCGGCATTTATTCTGCCATTCTTTTTTCCATCCTTTATGTCGCTATCAGACAAAAGGGTTAGCTTATCTGCCAACACGCTGAGTAATGTAGTGGGAGTATCCTGCCTGGCTATCAACTTGTACATATTAAATGAATTCTTCAGATTCTCATTAGTTCCCATAATGAAATTCTGAGCAGAAAGCCATCCCAGATTTGTATATTGCGCTCTAAGCGAATAAGCCCAAACAAAGGCATAAACGACAAATTGCTCAAACAGCTCCATATCTTCTTTGGTTGGATATGACTCCGGACAAAACCTATCTACATACAGGAGAACTGAAGTATCAAACAGCAACCGGGCAATACCATTGCCTTTTCCATTCTTGAAATAGCGATCCAATGTCTTCACTATAATATTGTCGTTGATATAGAACCCCTCGTACTTGCTGTTATCTCGAATGTCCTTTAGTATGGCATAATAATGCTTCGTATATTCAAAGAAAGGTTTGCCTGCTATAATTGGAGCGTCCAATTGAAATGCATTGATATTGCGAGTTCCAGAAACGAATGGCATAGCAGAAGAATTTACCATATCTGCATAACAATAAGCACTCTTATAGAATTGAGCATAAGGAGTTCGTGCAGAACGAGTAATCCCCTTGAACATGTGGATATTACGTTCATCCAACACTTCTGCCCTATTGCCATTTACCCATTCTTTGATACGATACAGATAGTTTCCGAAAAAATCTGCCAAACCACTTTGAGATATTTGTTCCCATCCCTTGACGATTCTTTCAACTTCATTCTCCTCTATACCAATCATTTCACGCAAATGATAAGCTTTCAGCAAATCATGTGGATATAGAGCTTTGCCACGAGCATTCTGAGAGTCAAAGAACTGAAAGGCTTCAGAAACGTCAGATGTGACAACAACAACAAGTTCACATCTCTTCTCAACAAATTCTTCCAGTCTTCTACACTCTCGTTCCTTAACATAATACTCTTCTTTCTTTTGTTGACTTTCTTTCAAATCAGGTTTGCTGACGCGTCGTTCCAATGCTCGATAATTATTGGATATATTACGGGCATTATACTCATTATCATATAATTCTTGCTGGAGAAAAGCTATATCGTTCTTCCCCAATACCTTTAACAACAAAGAGAACGTAATGATTCTCTGCAATCCATCAACTATATCATACGAGTCTTGGCTTGATGCTCGATGAAGAATCAGAGTACCTACCCTGTAACTTTCTTTATTGTCATTCATCGCTTCGATAATATCATCAAGCAACTGTATTGCATTACGAGCAGTCCACTTATATGGACGCTGATAGATCGGAATCGACAGATTTACACCATTTATGGGTTCCCCGCCATTCGAAATCGTTTGACGAAGAAGCAAATCGCCAATAGTAGTTATAGACAACGTAAGTTTATCCTTTTGGGATTGTTGTTCAACTGATTGTTGTTCACCTATATGTATTTGCGAATTATCGTCTTTCGCCCTATTGATAATAGTAGTATTCTCTATGGTATCTCCCATCGTCCAATACTTATACCCATCAATATGCAGATAAGGGAAATTATATTTCCACCATTGTTGTGGAACACCAAATTCTCTTTGTGACTGCACAAAAAAGACGAATTCCTCATCAGACAAGGCACATTTATTCCTCACAATGTACTCATGAGGACACGTAGGCATAGTCTTGGCAAAAGTCCATTGACATTTGCCTATCAAACTGCGTAATTTTACTTCATCATAGTTCATATTTTATGAAATTATTGTTATGTCGGCACAAAGATAAGAAAAACTTGTATCAAATCATAGGACAAGTTCTTTTTTAAAAGAAAAAATGTATCATAAATCAATAAAAACGCAAAAATCTCGTTACTTAATGTAGATAAAATCGTATATAACATGAGAACTCAAGCGAAATTCAAAGAATACATTTGGTTGGTAAACACCATCAACAAAGCCCAATCTATTTCTTTTGCAGATATTCAAAAGAAATGGCTTGAAACGGACATGAGCGAAGGAATAGAATTGGCTCGTTCAACCTTCAATCGGCACAAAGATGCCATAGAAGACATTTTTGGCATATATATCGAGTGCAACAGAAAAAACGGATATAAATATTCTATTGGAAATCCTGAAGCATTAGAGTCTGACTCCATACAAAACTGGATGTTAGCCACACTTGCATCCAATAATATTATTAGCGAATGTGTATCGCTTCAAGATAGGATCGTGCTTGAAACTGTACCCTATGAAGGCGAAAACCTCAAACTAATCCTTGATGCCATGAAACGAAACATCAAGATAACCATTCTTTACAAGAGGTATGGCAATACAGATGCCAAAAGCTATACTATCGAGCCATATTGCATAAAATTGCATAAGCAACGTTGGTATGTATTGGGGCACTTCCATTATACAGAAGCAGAAAACCAAGAAGTAAAAGATTACTATGCCCTTTTCTCACTTGACAGAATCAAAAGCATAGAATCAACAGATACCAAATTTGAGATAGCTCAAGACTTCAACGCTCAAGATTACTTCAAGGAATATTACGGAGTGCTGATTGGCGACGGAACTGCTGTTGAACGAATTAGGTTTAGAGCTTACGATTACGAACAGTATCGAGTAAAAGATTTACCTCTCCATTCAACTCAAAAAACTATCGCAAAAGGCGACAACTATATGGATTTTGAAATTACTATGCGCCCTACCGTAGATTTCTTTGGATATTTAATGAGCCGGGGAAGCCAATTGAGAATCCTCTCACCAGAATGGTTGGCTGAACAGATACACGACTTGCATCGAGATGCAATGAGAATGTATGAAAAAATAGAATAGCAACAGTTCAAGTTTCATACATATTTCTCGGATTTGAGCATTTTAACGCAAATTATTTATCGGATTTGGTTAGATAGCACAAAGGTAGTACAATATATTAAAGTAGAAAAAAGATTTCCTTAATTCCGCAACACTTTGATTTAACTTTATTTATAAG
>UMHT01004324.1_pt1 | contig 40106 bp, 33 predicted proteins | sample 1965601 | NCBI WGS metagenome assembly UMHT01 (sample SAMEA4836105, study PRJEB28245) | human gut metagenome | biome: gut microbiome; material: fecal sample | place: Denmark | collected 2008 | reverse complement strand
TCTTTGGATATACCAACTCCTTTAGATAATTCCGCAATTTCATTCAACCGTTCTTCTTTCCACTCCTCCGTAAACTCTGGGAATCGCAAAGCCGGAACATTAAGGACTTTCTTATCTTTATTATCTGCCATAGTCGTTACTCTTTAATTTTGTTGATAAGTTCAGTTGCCGTGATGTCACGCATCAAGGTAAAGCCAAACCACTTTTTGCCTAAATCTTTGATGGATGCTCCGATGTGGTACACTTCATCGTCCACAAGCAAGAAGCGGTCGTGCGCTTTGTTGAATAGCTTTATTTCTATGGGCGAATATTGGGCGTTATGGCGGTCAACATCCAACTGGAACTGTCTGCTGATACGTTGCGTGTAGATGGTTGCAGTAACTCCGTTCTCCCTTTTGTCAAGCAAGGTAAGCACGGTATCATCCACATAGTTGTCAATCAGCACGATTGAACGCTTGGCCTTTCGCATCAAATCAGACACGAAACGGTAAGCGTCAAACACTTGCCCATCATAGAATATCCCCTGTATGGGAGGAATGCTTGCGTCCAGCCGCTTGAAAACTTCGTCAATGCGCTTGTCCGTTACCTCCTGATGTTGCTTCATTTCCAGTTGGTGGTATTCTATCGTTTCAAGCCGTTGAAACAATTGGGCATTGGTGGCGATGAAACGGCGCATGGACACAAAAGCATCCATAATCTTGATACTTACGGCTATGGCTGTTTGACTGTGAAGGACTGTCGAGAGCATTGATATTCCTTGCTCGGTAAAGACGTAGGGCGTAACGGTGGAATGCTTTAACGCTTTGAGGCGGTCGCAATTTGCGACCAGTTCATCTGTTTCCTCTTTCGTTAGTTGAAAGCGGAAGCGTTCTGGAAACCGCTCAATGTTACGGCGGACTTGCTCGTTAAGGCGTTTTGTTTCAACACCATAAAGAACAGCCAAGTCACGGTCAACCATTACTTGCATTCCTCTGACATTCATAATAAGTTGGGCAATTTCTTCTTGCCCGGAAAGTTGATGTTCCGTTATCACTGGTAACTGGTCGCAATTTGCGACCGGTTCACTTGCCTTGTCCTCTATCTTTTCCCTTTCTTTTGCCATAGCTTATAAATCTTGATGTCGCAAATTGCGACTTCAAATTACATATTAAATATTATACAATCCCCAACTCTTTCAGATATACATCAATCTCCTTATCCAATTCGGCACGTTTGGCCTCCAATTCTTTGATTTCCGCCATTACCGCCTTGATGTCAATCGGTTCTTCTTCCTCAAAGGTATCAACGTAGCGAGGGATATTCAGGTTATAGTCGTTGTCGGCCACCTCTTGCAGCGTGGCAAGGTGGCTGTATTTTTCTATCTCCTTGCGGTCACGGTAGGTTTCCACAATCTTTTGGATATGCTGCGGACGGAGCTTGTTTTGTGTCTTGACTTTCTCAAACTCTTTGCTGGCATCAATGAACAGGATGTTGTCATCCTCCTTGCGGCACTTCTTCAACACAAGGATGCAAGTAGGTATGCTTGTACCATAGAAGATGTTGGCTGGCAATCCGATGATGGCATCAATGTAATTCTTCTTCTCTATGAGGAAGCGGCGGATTATCCCCTCTGCGTTGCCACGGAACAATACGCCGTGCGGTGCTACACAAGCCATCGTGCCACCCTCGTTCAAATGGTAAATCATGTGGAGGATAAAGGCATAGTCGGCTGTTTTCTTCGGTGCAAGCCGTCCTGCCTTGCTGAAACGATCATCATTGTTGAACTTATCAGCAGCACTCCATTCTGCGGAGAATGGAGGATTTGCCACTACCGCATCAAACTGCGTATCGCCAAAGGCATCCCATTCCAACGTATCGCCGTTCTCAATCTTGAAATTGCTGAACTTAATACCATGCAATAGCATATTCATACGGGCAAGGTTGTAAGTGGTCGGGTTCTTTTCCTGTCCGTAAATATCCACGGCATGACCGACCTTTGCCGCACGAAGAAGCAGCGAACCGCTACCGCAAGTCGGGTCATACACATTGCGAAGCCGCGTGCGACCGATAAAGACAATTTCGGCCAAGATCTGACTGACCTCTTGCGGAGTGTAAAACTCCCCGGCCTTCTTTCCGGCGCCAGCGGCAAACTGGCCAATCATATACTCATAGGCATCGCCAAGTATGTCAATCTCATTCGAGGCTTCCACTCCAAACTTTATATCGTCCAATGCCAACAGTACATTGCTGACAAGGGTATTCTTATCATCTGCCGTCTTGCCCAATTTCGGTGAAGCGAGGTCTATATCAGAGAACAGACCGCCGAAATCTTCCTCACTGTCATGCCCCAATGTGCTGTCCTCGATGCGCTTCAACGAGCGTTCAAGGATGGGCAATATGTTCTCTTTCTTTTTTATCCGGTCTATCACCGATGAGAAAAGGTAAGTCGGTTCTATGAAGTAGCCGACACCCTCCAAGCATTGCTTTTTCAGTTCCTCTTGTAACTCGGCGGCATCCTCGTTCTCCATGTTCCACAAATCCTTGAATGATACTTCGTCATCCACCAAGGCATTGTTGGCGTATGCTTCTATTTTCTCCGAAAGATATTTGTAGAAGATGAAGCCCAACGTAAAATACATGAAATCACTGGCCGACATATTGCCGCGCAGCTTATTGGCCACTTCCCAAAGCTGTTCACGGAGTTTTTGTTGTAATTCTTCGCTCATATGATGTTCCTATTCTATGTTATCAATATCATTTTCTTCTGATGCTGTTTCTTCGTTCTCCATCGAACTGCGCAAATCGTCCAACACTTTCCCTTTGTATGAAAAGTATTTTGCGCCTTGATAAGCCCCGGATGTATTTCTCTTATCTTCCGGCATAAAAGTTCCAACAAAAGGAGAAAGTTTGTAAATGCGACCCTCGTATTCAATGGAATCGTCACTTGCTACTTTCACCTCTGTATTTGTCGGCATAAAAGTAATATATTCTCCTATCTTTATGCCTACCATGCTGAACTTAAAGCGTCCGCGTCTGACTGTGCGCTTGTGTTCATCGGCTTGTCCGTCCGATTTCTCATTATCTATTATAGGCTTGTTGTCCTTATATACCGTGACAACCGCATCCTCTATCATTTTAGCTATGTCATAAAATATATCCAGCGCAATTTGCGGAGGGACATTGAAAAATTCCCTGTTCTGCCTGATGCGTAAGTCCGTCAAGCGGTCAATAGTTTTATGGACGTGTTTCTCAACCTCATTGTATTTTACGGTCTTGATGGTCGCATATATTTCAAATGGCAAGGGTACGGCGGTATTATCAAGTTCCTTAGAGCGCACATCTACTGGACGTGCGCTTTTGCCTATCTTTACCCAGTCCTCGCGGAAACTTGGATTAGTCAAGATATAAACATATCCCGGTTCTTTTGTCTTATCCATAGCCTTAATCCCAACTAAATGTTCTAATGATATTACGCAACCTATCCATTATCCTTGTCAAAGCCTTTCGAGTTTTAATCAGTCCGAGATGTTTCTCTTTGAGTGCTTTTTGTATGATTTCCGGCTGCTCTTTTTGCAGGTAGTCATACTCTTTCAGATAATGGTCGAGTACTTCCGAAGAAAGCCCTTCGTCCTGCGCCAAAGAGTTCACAGCTTTCTCACGCTCGGTTGAGATATAGTTGTTTAGGCGTTCTTCCAATTCACTTGTGCCGTCCGCCTTTTGACGCTGCATCATAAAGTTCTCCTTGTCCTCGTCCACGTTCTTCTGGATGAATCCGTCAATGAGTTTCGCCTTGCTGCGCATTTCAGCATCCTTTATCATCGTGTCAATGATGTTCTTGCGCCGCTCTGCATAGTCAGTGCTGTACGGGTCAAGGTTGGCTATCAGTTCAAGGATATAAGCCACATTGATAATGTCACTGTGCAGGAGTTCAAGGCAGAAATCCACATCCTCCAACCGTTCATCACCCGGTGTTTCATCATCACCCGGCTTGGTAGGTGGAACAGGGTCAACCAAGACAAACGTATCGTGAATGTCAAGGTATTTGCTTCGGAAGTCCATGAACTGCTGCTCGGTCATGCCGAGGTCGTCCGCATCATCGCTGTAATCTTCGTATATCTGAATTTCGGCGTGTTTGCGGATGATGTCACGGAAAGCCAATACAAAGTCTTTCTTGTCCTTTTCGCTCTGCAAAAGGTCTATGCTGCTTGGCTCCGGGTATTTCTGCAAGAAGTCCGTTGCCAACTGCTGGTATTCCTTTTTCACTTCCTCAAACGGAGGACGTACTATTTCTTCGGGATTGTTGGAATTGCTAAAAAGCCTGATAGCAGTATCGACATTGCTTTTCAAGTCACGGAAGCATATAATCTTGCCGAAACGCTTTTTCTCATTCAGCACACGGTTGGTTCGGCTGAATGCTTGCAGCAAGCCGTGATACTCCAAGTTCTTATCCACATAGAGCGTATTGAGTTTCTTGCTGTCAAAGCCTGTAAGGAACATACCCACGACAAGGCAAAGGTCTAGCGGCTTCATGTCCGCCCGTTTCTTCTTCATGCGCAGGTTGATGTCATCGTAGTAGGCGCGGAAATTCTCTGTGGTGAACGCTGTGCTGAACATTCCGTTGTAGTCGTCCATGATGGCTTGAAGTTCATCCGCCTCGCCTGTGCTTTCGCTGACATACTGCCCTGTGTTCATCCCTGTCTGTTCATCGTCCTGGCTGCTGTTGGCGGCGTAGGTAAACACTGCACCGATACGGATTTTAGGCTTCAACGACTTGAATATCTTATAATAGCGGATAAGCATCGGTACGGATTGCACAGCGAACAGCGCATCAAATTCACCGTCAAAGGTTGACTTATTGAAATTATTAAGGATGAATTTGGCTATTTCCTCCATGCGGTTGGCATTGCCCTTTTCCACTTCTTCGTTTCCGTGGTAATACTCCACAAGGAAGCCCAGCACATTTTCATCGGCAATGGCATCTTTGATAAGATACTGGTGCAGACAGTTGCCGAAGATTTCTTTGGTGGTATGTCCGTCAATGGCATTTTCCGTGAAGATGGGCGTACCCGTGAAGCCGAACACTTGGGCATTGTCAAAGAACTTCATTATTCGTTTGTGGCTTTCCCCGAAGTGGCTTCTGTGGCACTCATCGAATATCATCACAATACGGGAGTGGCGTATGGCCTCAATCTTGTTGCTGTACCACGTCTTGCTGACAGCGGCGTTGAGCTTTTGGATAGTCGTAATGATTATCTTGGAATTGCTATGCAGCCGCTTCACGAGTTCGTCCGTATTGTCCGTGCCGTCCACAGCCCCCGGTTCAAAAGCTTCATATTCCGATTGGGTTTGCGTATCGAGATCGTGGCGGTCAACCACAAACATCACCTTATCCACATCGTCCAGTTCGGAAACGAGTTGTGCAGCCTTGAATGAGGTCAATGTCTTTCCGGCTCCGGTGGTATGCCATATATAACCATTGTCGTTGGAGTTTTTTACCTTATCCAATATCTTTTCCACGGCATAGAACTGATACGGGCGAAGCACCATCAGGCATTTATCACCCTCATGCAGCACAATGTATTTACCTATGATTTTTCCGAGCGTACATTTCTCAAAGAAGAAAGCAGCAAATTTATCCAATTCATTGAACGGCACATTGGCCGCGTCCGTCCAGTTGAACGTGAACTTATAACCGCTGTTCGGGTTGTTGGCAAAGTAACGGGTGTTTACACCATTGGAAATGACGAACAGTTGGATGTAGTCAAACAATCCGTGGAACGAAGTCTTATGGTAACGCTGTATTTGGTTGTACGCCTGTTTGAGTTCCACGCCCCGGCGTTTCAATTCAATCTGTACCAAAGGCAGACCATTTATAAGAATGGTCACATCGTAGCGACATTTCTTGCGACCTTCCACCGTGATTTGGTTGGAAACCTGAAATTCGTTCTGGCACCACTGTTGACGGTTTAGGAATTCCACCCAGATGCGTTTACCGTCCGCCGTGTCAAGCGGATAAAGGTCACGGAGCTTCTTAGCCTTTTCAAAACGTGTGCCTCCTTCAAGGTAGATGAGTATCTTGTCAAACTCCTCATCTGTAAACCCGGTACGGCCATGCTCTGCCAGCCGCTTACGGTTGTGTATCTCCAACTGCCGTTTGAAATTGGCTTGAAGATTGTCCTCCTCGGCAATTTGGACATATTCATAGTCCATTTGCTGGAGCGTGGCGATAAGTCCGGCTTCCAATGCCGCTTCACTTTGTATAGACATATTCCTATTTTGCCATTTATTCGTTACTCGTTTCCGTTCAGACTTCTGATAATCTCAATACCCAATGCGTTTTCTATTTTGCAGATGGTTTCCAACGACATGTTCTTTTTGCCTTTCAGTACTTTGGATATGTATTGCTGGGTGCAGTTCATTTTTTCGGCAAGCATTTGTTGCGTCAAGCCGAGTTCCGCCATCCGTTTTGACATAGCGGCGGCAATCAACTGCGAGTATTCCGTCCAATCCTTTTTATCCTGTTTTGCATCTGTTTCGTACCTTGCGGCTTTCAAAGCCCTACAAGGAATTTTGCCTGTCGTTGTATTCATTGAAAGATTACCTTATCTTGTCTGGATGCAAAGGTAATATAAATATTTGAGAAACACAACCATCAAGTTGTGTTTATAAGGAATGTTCTTATCTGAAAATATGGAACAAACCAAGTATATTGATGATAATAGTATTGTATTTTTTTCAACTTTTTCTAGGCAAAAATGCATTATGTAAAGATAAGCAATGTAATGAAGTCGTGTAATTATTGATGCGATTCGAACTTTGGCATCTTGTTATCACGACAGTTATGACTGTTTGTATGAACAGTATGTGCTTAATATTGTTAATTCCCTGGCTGAGAACTTCCATGCATTGTTTTTGTACAAAATAATTCCGTACCTTTGTTATTAATGTGCATGGCTATGATTATTTGTTTTCCTTTGTATTTCAATACTATAAAGGTGGAACAATTATAGTTGATTCTGATTATTTAAAAATTTAACTTATTAATTTCCGTTATTTATGAGTAAGTGTTTACTATGTCAGCAGCGTGAAGCAGATAAAACTGGCTCCCATATCATCCCTAGTTTTTTGATGAAACGTGTAAACGGAAACGGTAAACGAGATCATGAAATTGGCTTCAAGATAATACATGGTATTGTTGATACTTATTTTGGAAGAGATGTTTATGAAGAAAAGCGTAAGGATATAACAGACAATGAAGAAAAGTTTTATAGCAGAGAGAATTATGATGTTGTAGACCATATCCTTTGCAAAGATTGCGAAGTTTTTTTTGCTTCTTTAGAGAGTAAATATGCTCCTAGTCTAAATTTGCATTTTTCAGAAAATGCCACTACCAAGAATACAAAAATATCCCCCTCAGATGCTTTATTGTTTTGGTGTTCTTTAATTTGGAGAGCATCAGTAACAGGGCACTTAGGAAGCCGTTTGAGTCCAGATTTGGAAGAGAAACTACGACTTGCTTTAGTTTCCAATAGTATTGAAAATCTTCATATAAAATATGCTGTATTTAGATGCAAAGATTATTCCAAACAATCAGGGAATGGGACATTTGTAGGTATGGATATAAAAGCTAATAACGTGCTTATGTTTGTTGATGATTTCATGTTAGTAATGGTATTTGATATGAAAGAAGAAAAACATAAAACTGAGTTGTTTGAAATTGGTTTAGAACTGAAAAAAGAGAATTTAAACGATGGTAAAAGAGTGGAAGAAATATCTCCAATTCCTTATGCTGTATTTTCACAATTAACGAATACTATTATTCGTGTAATAATAAAGTCTATGCAATTATCTGAGAATTTTAAGGAATTGCACCGGGAAATATTTAATAAAGAATTGCCTGAAGAAATGTTGGATGAGATTTTAGAGATGATGCAAAATACAGGGAAATTAGGTGATAAATATACCGTTGAGCATTATGTTTATTGCTATAAGGAAATTCTTAAAAAATATGGGTTAATTATTGAAAATGAGGACAACACGTTTAGTATTGTTGATAAATAACCTGCTGGTGGCTATGTAATTTTATAAGTATGGTTAAGTATTCGATTATTATATATTTAGCTGAATTTGTATTAAATAATGTGCTCATCTATTTTAATCTTATGCTTTCTTGTCGTTGTTCTCAAATTTTTTCTGATTGTATCAAGGGTGGAATTGACAAACCATTCGCGAAATGTCTGCATAACGAATTGAGCCGTGACATCCCGGCTGATGTTGTATTGAAAAGCAATGTTCCAAGCGAAGTTCTTTAATGAGATTTGGGTAACGGCTGTACGCCGTTTGATGTGAATGTTTACATTAAGAGCTTGCTGATTGGTGACAAAGTATCGGACACATTCGCAGATTTGGAAGATTTCTTCTTCGCTAAAGTCAAACTGCCTGAATGTATTTCGGGTGTATTGCAATACGGCTTGTAGCTTTTCATCTTCTTCCCTTTCTTTTTGCTGGAGATATTGTTGCTCTTCATGCTGGTATTCATAATGGAATAACTCCATCCGTTTCATTTGGATGTTGTTGTCGACCGCAGACATAGCAGTGGCCAAAGTGCAATCAGCTTCAGTTTGTCGGTCAGATTGTGTAGGCTTATGATGGAATAAAGAAGCAAGGGATATGATATGTGCCGACAAAGAGAGGCATAAATGGTAAATGAGTTTTAGAGCAACATAACAAGCTACCATGACAAAAGGGAGAATGCTTAATTGTACGTCCAAAGCATCACTCACGGGGAATGATATTGTGGATGCCAGAAGCACCGTTATTACTTCTATTGCCCATGACTGGAATATATGTTGCTTTTGCTTCATAACTATTTTTATCTATGGTTGTTTTGCAAAGGTATAACGTATTTCCGTAAAAAACGAAAGTCAAAAATAAGCAGCAAAGAGGCAACAACTTCATTTTATGGCGTTTGTGCAAACAAAAGCATACCATCTGCAAAAACGGCTAACAAGTGATAAAGAAAATCGGGTAAAATTGCGATAGTTAAATAAATATAAATCTTTCTTTGGCCTATGTAAAGCCATGATTGTCATTATGGCTTCTGTACGTTACATATAAAACTATCCTTATTTGTACCATTAATATGTAAATGATTGATATTCATTATGTATTATATTTGAGGAAGTTAAATAATTCTTTGAAATAGTATAATTAAAATGAGGCATAATTTCTATAGTTGTGCCTCATTTTTTTATTTTTAGACGACAATTATGAGTAAAGAATTTATCAGAAAATCAAAAGAAGACAAACCTGTTGTAGCTATATGTTACGACTTTGACAAAACATTATCTCCTGATGACATGCAAGCCCAAGGATATATACAATCCGTAGGATACGAGGTAGAGTCTTTTTGGAAAGAATCTAATGGACTAGCAGAAGATAATGACATGGATCAAAATCTGGCATACATGTTTACAATGATTCAGAAAGCACATGGTAGGTTCGTTTTTAACAGAAAAAAACTAATGGACTATGGAGCTCAGGTACAACTATTCCCTGGGGTTGAAACTTGGTTTAAACGCATAAGAGAGTATGGCAAAGACAAAGGAGTGATTGTTGAGCATTATATTATATCATCTGGTCTTAAGGAAATGATTGAAGGTACAAAAGTCGCAAACGAATTTGAAAAGATTTATGCGAGTTCCTTCTATTATGACAATGATGGAGTTGCTCAATGGCCAGCACAGGTTATAAACTATACAAGTAAGACACAGTTTCTTTTTAGAATTGAAAAAGGAACATTGGACGTGAATGACTCTGGTGTAAATGATTATTTTGCACCTGAAAAAATTCGTATTCCTTTTAGAAATATAATTTATATTGGAGACAGCGATACTGACATACCTTGCATGAAACTTGTAAATTCATATTCCGGTCATTCTATTGGTGTTTATAATCCAGAAACGAAAGACAAGAGAAAGGTGTATAAAATGATTGAGGATAAACGAATTAAGTATTATGCTCCAGCTAATTATACAGAAGGCTCTGAATTGGATATATTAGTCAAAAATATTATTGACACAACCGCTTCAAATGAAAAATTGATGTCCATTCATTACCGGAATAAACAAGAACAGGTTAAACATAATGGAAATTTAGCCAATCAGGAACATAAAGAAAAAGAAAAACTTATTCTGGACTTGGAAAATAGCAACAGTTTTAAACAAACGCATTCTATAATTTCAAAATTAAAAAAGATCAAGAACTGGAGTCCTGAAGAAAAGAATCAATTAAAAATGATTGCTGAAAAGAATAAACAAATTTCTTATATAATGAAAGACAGCGATGTTGCAGAATTTTTTGCTTCTATATCTTAACCACTAAGCATCCTACACATCAAATTGTAAGTAGACGTAATTATTTACTGCAAAAGCTTTCACAAAGAAAGAAGAAGAACTAAAAAAGGGCTGAAACCATCAAATTGATTTCAGCCCTGCTTATGTTAAGTAAAATAGGTTTTATCTTATGGCAATAATTCTAAAATCTGATTTTTCGCATTGTTGTCTGTCCTGATTCAGAAGTATGCTTAACGATATAAACACCATGAGTCAGGTTATGACCAGGAACCTGGATGCCTTGGAGATTGAAAACTTCCAGTTTACCTTCCTCAGAACAGCATATTGTTCCCTCTGGAGTTACGTAAATTGAAACATTAGTTATTTCATTATTTCTGATATCAGTTGCTCCGGTTTCAATGTGTGCCTTTGCGGCATTGTCTATAATACCTGTCTTACCATTTATCAGCAAAGCTACGATTGACAGATATTTTGTGCTCTGTACTCTCGGCAGCTCAATATCCTTAGTGAAATCATAAAATTCTCCAACCTCAACTTCTGAAGGCATACTGTTTTCTATTCCATTATAATCGAATATACCTCTTGCCACATGATTGAATTTAATCAGTGCCGGATTCGGAAGATTTTCAAAGCCTCCCATCTCACCATTCGCACCTCCGGAATAAGCATTTGCCTGATATTCAGCAATACTGTCCTCAAGTATGACAAAAGCTATGCGATAGTCAAGGTCCTTGCCTGGATTAGCAAACGTCGCCGTAACCTTTGCATGTACGACATTGTCTTCTAAGTTTGCACTTGTCACCATGCTGGCAACGGCCTGGTCCCTTACAAGATTCTTGTATTCACTTTCAAGATTACCCGACAACGGACTGCAAACCTTTTGCGGGTCTCTGTTAATGATACATTTAGGGTATGAGTCGAAATAATTCTGTATAGGTGCATAAGTGTCCTCGCTGAAAACATCTCTATCGTGAGCGGCTATACCGATAAATGTATCAGGATATTTCTCATCCATATACTCGAAAGCCACAATTCCTTTTGGACACCACACACACCAAGTGCCAGTACCTTCTTCAACAACCATCCTTCTTACAAAAGAATTCTCTGTAACTTTGAGATACGCAACAGCATCATTATTTGCAGGATATGCATCTTCTATACCATTAACAGAAACAAGTTTCATATTGATTGTGTGCATTCCAAATTCGTTAATAGCAGGCACATCAATGCTGAAGCTTGTAGAAGAACCGCCTGTCAGATACGTGGTTTTCTCAATTGTCTGAGTTTCACCGTTGTCAATATTGTATTCAACCTTATAGCCTTTTATAGCCTTAGTCGAAAGATTTTCAAGTTTTGCCGTAATCTTAAAATCCTCACCCGGTTTTACCAATGTTTCATTGTTTACTATTAAGCGTGCGTCTTCGGGCAGGTCTTCGCCTTCAATGCGGATTGCAATATTCAGAGCATTGTATTTATACTCTTCATTACCGGCATAGTCAACCCATGCGTTGTCTCCATCTTTCACCCAACATCCGTTTACATTATAAATGCTTGAACGTCCTATAGGATTTATACCCACGCAAGAATATCCTACATAAAATCCCTTGCCGCTTATCACGTATGCATCATCGAAATTAAAAGAAGCCACACCGGTTTTTTGCGAACCGAACGTTTTCTCTGTTTCTGGTGTTCCGTCAAGATCTTCAGTAATGAACACCTTTAATTCACTTACTGAATTATACAGTCCAACACGTACAGCCGTGACCTTCTTTCCTTTGTAAAGTTCTGCTACTTCAGAAGGTATGTATATAGCTCCTGAAACAGTTGTATTCTGCCCTATACCAATACCATTTAAGATGATATTATCACTGTATCCCCAGTAGATCTGGGCCGCGACATCAGCCCGGCCAAGCATAAAGAGCAAAGAAAGTAATAATAATTTTAGATATTTCATTTTGAATAAAATAATAAGATATGATGTTATTATTGTCTTTTTATAAAAATCGGATTACGACCTTCCGTTGCAGGGAGGTCGTAATCCGGACAAAAAGATTATCTGCATACATTAACTTTGACGTTGTTCATAGAACCGTCAGCAGCAACAGTGTGTATTATATACAATCCAACAGGAAGATTTACAGCCAAAGAATTCTGCGAGCCGTTCAGATTAAACGTCTTTATCATCTTACCGCTGATATCATATACATAAACATTCTTGATGTTATTTTCATTAAAGTTCAAAGTAGAGGTCTTTGAATCATACCATACGTAATTAGCACCAATATTTACATTTTCAATATTGCCTGCAATGCCCCTTACTGCCATATGTATAACAGGAACCTTCCAATATGCCATCGGTGAACCGTCACTAAGGATTGATCTTGTATTTTCAAAATCATCATTGTTGAACATCTTAAACAATGCAGGATAGTCATTTCCAACCAAACCGTTCTTAACAACTGCTATACACAAGTTTTTATCTTTCTTGTATTCAAATTCTTCAGAAAGGATGAAAGACATAAAGTTTGTTCCAGGATTGATTGTTACAGATCCTTCATAAACCTGTGTCATATCTTCAAGTGGAATAGCCTCACTTTCAGTTTTGAACATAGTCTTGTCCGTATTGCACATATAGATTTTTACATCTACCGGACCAAGAACAGAAGTGATTTCGTTACCGGTATATTCATATGCCAGACGACTTATACTTCCGTCAGTCTCAACGTTGATCTCGTCTGCAAAATATAAAGTCTGTGTCATACTTTCACCTACGATGAACGACATAGGAATTCTGGTGTCCTCACCTATTGTGTTTTCATCTGTAACGAGTACATTATATGGCGCCATGCCTTCCGGCAATACATTTACAGTATACGGTTCAGTAACATTATTACTTTCGTCACCGTCACCCTCAATCTCAACCAAGCCAACAAGTTCGATCTGGTCCTCAACATCAGGAACATAAGTAACAGTAACCTCTGCAGTCTTGAACATTTCAACAGCAGGAACATCTGTAGTTGAACCTAAGACAACATAATTGCCATTGTCTACACGTGCAATCTTAACTTCGTATTTGTCTGCCGTCTTATAAGAGTTGTTGTACAGTTTTACCTTACATGTATTATTTCCATTGCATACTGCATCAATAATTCCGTCCAAACTTACAGCGCTCATATCAACAGGATGAACCTCCTCTATCGTTACTTCCTGCAAGCTGAAGATATCGTCGCCTGTTACCAAAGACACGTCTATTCCATAATTGTAAATACCTGTCTCCTTAATCTCGACAATGTCTTCAAATGTATTAATGTAATAATATTCGTCTGCAGAATAATTCTTCTCTTCACGAAGAACGTTTGTCATATCGCCAGCTGTCTTTCCTTGACCGATAGCAATTCTAAAGTCTTCCTTACAGCCATTAGGACCAAAATAAGTCTTTATCTTTGTTGTTATTTTATACGTCTTTCCTGCTTCCAACTTGACATCCGGTGAAATCAACCAACTGTTTTCTCTCTGATGTGTTGTTGTCATCATTCCCTCGTCTCCAGCCATAGAACCGCCATTCCATTCCCAATCGCCAAGATTTGTCCAGGCCTCTGAGGTCATCTGGTCTGTGAAATTGAATTTCACAGGAGTTGTGTATGCTGCTCCGGCAACAAACTTCTCTGTCTCTGTCGTTTCACCGACACCTGTTACGTTTGAAGTCTGTATTGTATAATAGTAGCATTGCTGATTACCTAGATTTGTATCTGTAAACGTAGTTTCAGTCTGGTCTTTAGCAATTTCAACTTCGTCAGGATAACGTACAATTGTATATTTAAGTCCCTCAGGATTTACATATCCTCCGTTCATACCAAATTCAGGAGCATCCCATGTAACAGTAACACTTTCTCCATTGTTCTGCACTACAATATTTCCAACAGCTCCTGGAACATCCTCACCTACGAAAACGCTGATGCTGTCCTTGATACCTTTTCCTGATTCATTGCACGGAACAACATAATAAGTGTTTATACCTGCATTGGGGGTTTCGTCTGTCCATGACATTTCCTGCCCTTCCTTGCCTTCTGCAGGGAGAGTAGCCGCCGGTGTCTCAGAATCGTTCTTATATATCTGTACTTCTTTCAGGTCTGTAAGATCCTTTTTATTCCACTGCAATGAAGGATTCGTCCATGTCAATGTGCTCTTCATCGATCCTGTCATATCGGGAGTAGCTTTCAAATCCTGAACTTTTGCAGGCGCATTCTCATTTTCCGGCAACGTATAAGGAATATACAATCCTACAAAATCGCCCCAGAATGCTCCAAGAGCTTCCATGTTACCAGTTTCCAGATTTACAGTATACAATTGCTGCTTGTTATCATCTGCTCTAAGGGCAATCCAATATAAGTCACCTGTAGTGTAGTCAAATGACATTGTTCCATAGTAAGCTGTAACAAACGGACTTCCGTTATAAGAAAGCTTCACTTCTTTTTTAACATCGAAGTTGTCTGTATCATATGCAATAAGCTTTGCACCTACGTTACTTTCATTTTCATATATTGAATTCTGCACCCATAATGTACCTTCCATATCTACAGACATAGCTAAAGATATGAAATCAAAATCATGCAGTTTTGTCGGCGTACCTGTGGCTCTGTCTATTTTGTAAAGAGTTGACACCTGTGCCTGATTTTCTTTTGTTGTCTGTCCAAGAGCATATACCTCGTCTTTCACGGGGTTATATGTCATGCAATACAACGTATAGCTATGCCAGTTGTCATAAAAATCATCTCCCTGCTCGAAATTCTTGACTATATCCAGTTCGCCCGTCTCCGGTTCAACTTTCACAAAGGCATACGGATAGTCATATCCTAATGAATACTGGAAAATATAAAATGCATAATAAGCATCGCCGCCCCAGCATCCACATCTCAGACCATCAACGAATGACTGTGAACCAGGATTCCAAGTTTTTAGTTTTATAGCATTTTGAGGTTCTTTTGACCAGAACTTATACCATCCACGCTCTTGATTGTAATAATCGTCCAATGTTGTTGCATACATTAGGATTCCTTTTTCTTTTTCTTCATTTGGACTCACTTTTTGCATGCCATTAGTCTGCAGTTTAGAACTTGCTCCTAATTTAAAATCAGGAAATTTTTATCCCGTTTGCGCATGAACGGAAAACGATGTTGCTGCTACCAAAAGTAACAAAAACAAATAGTAACTTTTTTTCATAGATAAAGTTTTTGTTGTTAACAATTATTGTTTTAATAAAGATTTCAAGCCATATCAAGCTTGATTTTGTTGAGAGAATGCCGCCTGCAGATGTGTATGCAAAGAGGACTGTGAACTTAAACAATTACCGGTTGAAATGGGAATAAAACCTATTAAAAAAGGAATTTAAAATCAACTATAAAGATGAAACAACTCCCTAAACCTGGGTAAAGATAAATACAATATTTCAAAGCTGAAATATTTTGCCTGGTAAATCTTATTATTTTAATGTTTTTTAAATTTAACATTTATAGCATTTTTTATTGCAATATGCCATACTTTGTGCATATTTATTTACAAACTGAAAAAGGCATGAATAGGCTTTTCTGCCCATTTCTCAATACGACAGCACACATAAAATCGACAAATGGGGCACACTATATCACAAAGAAAGAATCATGTCCGCCAGCAGAACGGCTGTCTCAGCTTCATCCCTTGGAGCATCCTTCGGTTTCCATGCAACAATGAATCTTACCGATGCCGACCTGACACTGTAACCTCTGCTCTCCCACTCCGCAAGCGTCTTCTGCATATTGACAGACAACTTGGCCACAGGCATGCCGGCCGCATTATACAGAAAATGATTACCGTATGTAAGCCTGTCGCCGCTACGCAAGGCAAGAACTTCGCTTTTACGGCCTTTGAAGAACTGCAGATACACATCTTTGTGAGAAAGCTGCAAGACTATCTCCTCGGGCATGGCATACTGCTCTCGGTCTGTCATGTGGCAGTCAGCTCTCAGACGGTCAAAACAGTTGCCGTTGGTATAGACAAAAAGCCGCTGCTTAGCCCGCGTCATTCCTACATAATAGCGGCGCATCAGGCAGTCGTCTTTCGCATAATTGCCGGAGATAAGCATATACACATCGTCAAACTCACGGCCCTTTGCCTTGTGTATTGTCGATACAACGACATCGGCCCCAGACAGGTCGCAGAAATCTTCGACAGACGACTCAAACACGAACTCTCTGAAATCGCTGAGATATTTAGTCTTGCTGGTCTGCTCAAACAGTTCTATGCAACGCTTCAGATACACCAGACTCTTGCTACTTTCATAAAACGAGAATGTTTTCTGTTTGGCATTTTCCCATAAGTCATCCTGAATCAGCGGTGAAGTAACATGCTTGCTTATGTATTTCATGAAGTATCTCACCTCTACCATGTTCCAGAAGAGCATGCCTTCCATCGACTGTATCAGTTTACATTTTATGCCGTTCCTGCGCAAAATGGCGACAAGCGTAACGGTTTCTTCGTTGGTCTGTGTGAGTATGCACGACGAACCTTTGCCCTTATGCGACATCAAGCAGTCCACGAGCGGCTTATACATATACAAAGAATTGCAGTGGACGACCTCTACCCTACCGTCGCTTTCTTTCATCGACTTTATAGGCGTTACCTTCATTCTCCGGCTTACGTTACGCAAAAAGTCATTAGAGAAATCAACCAAATGACGCTCACTGCGGTAATTCTCTGTCATTTCTATAAAACGGCTCCCCTCTTCCTTTGTCAACTGATACATATATTTAGAGTCAGACCCGCGAAACTCGTAAATGTTCTGGTCGTCATCACCAACGGCTATCACGCGCATGTCATCATTGGCATCCATAAGTGCCTTTACAAGTTTATATTCGTCGCCACTCATGTCCTGTGCCTCGTCAATAACAAGCACCGTCTTGCCTATCTTTGACGGCTCCACCTCACCGTCGACAATCATCTGGGCCGCTCGCCCAACAACATTGTCAACATCGTCAAGATTGCCGATACGCCCTAACAAGTCAAAGCAATAAGAATGGAATGTCTTTATCTCAACAAAGTGGGCTGCGTTGCCAATCAGCTGCATCAGCCGCTGTTTAAATTCTGTCGCCGCAGCCCTCGAGAACGTCAGCATCAAGAGCTGCTCATGCTTCACATCTTCAAGCAACAAAAGCGATGCCAGCTTATGAACAAGCACACGCGTTTTGCCGCTGCCCGGACCGGCAGCCACGACAATACAGCGCGACTCTTTGTCGGAGATAATTTCCATCTGCCGCTCCGACAGCTGTCCAAAAAGTTGCTTGTATTTCTTTGGCGTAAGATTGCGCTGCAGGTCGTTAACTCTCTCACCCTTGAAATATTTTGATATAAACTTTTTATAATCCATCCGGAAATAGTCGCTGACATACTGCAGAGCCGCGTTATAGTCTTTCACCATCAGGTTGGCATACTCGCCTACGATATGAACCTGCTGTATCTTCTGCTTGTAAAACTCATTGAGCATGCGGTAATCTTCCTGCTTGAACCTCGATTTTGTGTCCTTTATTCTTTGTATGTTCATCGCGTTATAAAGGACAAGAAATCCTCCTTCAAGCTTGAGCGCGCCTATCCTCGACAGATACAACAGAGCCTCTTCCACGTCATCGAGCTTTACATTGTCTAATTCAGTGAAAAACGACTTTTGTTTTTGCTTTATATAATTAAGGAGTTCCACAACAGAGAACATAACCGGCTTGCAGCCCGACTTGTCGCCGTCTTTATCATCCACCTGCCCATAAAGCCATTCTATCGCAACCTGGCATATCTCCATACGCTTTTCAAGACGCTTAATAGTCGACTCCATATCGCCCACACGCCTCAGTTCCATGTTATGCTGTGCGTCCTCCTTCTTGCGCACATATCCTTTCACTGTCAGAAAATAAAGCAACGTGCGTATGTCTTTCTCTTTAGACGTAGTTATGCCATAGTTCAAGGCATTGTCGTTAAACTGCTTGCACGATATGCGCAACGGTTCATCGGGCAGACAGGTCAATATGTATTTCTCAAGTTTCTCAAATCTCGTCAGCAACAACATTGCCTTACGCTCTGAGTCGCCTGCGTCAAGCAGGTATGCCGAGATGTCCCTGCTATCGGCCAAGATGCCGGCCTGCCGCATACGCTCAACAGCAGACACCACTTCGCTCTTGCTCAGTCCTAATATGTCTGCCAGATAGTCAATGCGCGACTCGGCCTCAGCGTCTCCGGCCTTGGCTATGTTCTTCTGCGATATAAGTGACTTTATTATTCTCACGGCTGTCTCTGTTTCGTCGCTGCCGAACAATACAGACGATGTTATGCGCTCTCTTGCCTCGTCCATGTTTTTCACGGTGATGCCTGTAGCATAAACATGCGGCACGTTGTTGCCCCTTATCAGATATCCGCTCTGCTCCAGCGTGGCGAGTGCTGTGCGCACGCGTGTTTCTATGTCATACACCGAATCGTCCCATCCGGCGCAACGCGCTATCTCCAATGCCGAACAGCTGACTTTCGTGCGGAGTTTGGTAAGATTCTTCACGGCTCTCCACACCTGCTGGATTTCGCTGATGCTCAACTTTGTCTGATTAAGCAATATGAAATGCTTGTCCAGGTCGTTGTCATTATACAGCACGTAGCAGCGTGCCGTCAGTTCGGGGTCGCGCCCTGCCCTGCCTGCCTCCTGAACATAATTTTCAAGCGAGTCGGATATGTCGTAATGCACAACAAGCCCCACATCTTTCTTGTCTACTCCCATTCCGAAGGCCGAAGTTGCCACTATTATGCGCACCCTGCCGCTCATAAAGGCATCCTGATTGCTTATCTTCTCATCGGCATCCATCTTGCCGTAAAAAGGCAAAGCCTTCAGTCCGTCGGAAGTCAGCTTGCGCGCAAGATCGACAGTGCGCTTTGTGCGCGACACATATACTATCGCGGGACAGTTGAATTCAGACACCAGCGACCTGAGCTTCAGATACTTGTCATTGTCGGTTTCAGCATATATTACCGAATAGCGCAGGTTGGTTCTTGAGGCATTAGAGGCAAAAAGTTCAAGATTGATGTTCAGAGTCTTGCTGAAATAATCGCAGATGTCCTGTATCACTTTCTGCTTTGCCGTCGCAGTAAAGCACGACACGGGTATGGGTGTCTTACACCGCTTTCTTTTCTGATATTCGCTGATAAACTTGCCTATGTAGAGATAGTCAACCCTAAAGTCCTGCCCCCATGAAGAGAAGCAGTGGGCCTCATCAATGACAAACCTCACCACATTGCGTGCTGTCAATATCTTTTCGATTGTCTTCGACCTCAGAGTCTCGGGGGAAATATACAAGAGTGACGCGTCGCCGTCCTGCACTCTTTTTATTGCCAGCGAGCGCGATATAGGGTCAAGCAGTCCGTTAATGGTAACGGCGTCAGTTATGCCACGGTCAGCAAGATTGTCCACCTGGTCTTTCATCAGCGACTGCAAAGGCGAAATTACTACAGTCAGTCCGTGAACGGAACGGCCCTGCATCAGTGCCGGCAACTGAAACGTAAGCGACTTGCCTCCGCCTGTAGGAAATATGGCAAGCAGCGACTTGCCGTCTATCGCAGCCTTGGCAGCCTGCTCCTGAAGTGGCACTCCGTCGTAAGTGCGAAAACCGTCGTATCCAAAGAAAGTCTTCAGGTTATATCTCACGTTGAGCTTTGTGTTGCAGTAGTCGCAGCCTTCGCTGCAGCTTGTTTCACGCAGCAATTTCATAACAAACTCAACGGCAGGATAATTCTTAAGCACCCATCCGGGAGTAACCGAACGGTAGTCTGTAGTATCTATCAGCGCCAGCGCATACGCCAGTTCACATGGATACTGTCTTATCATCATGTCCACGTCTGCATTGCCGCAAATCATTCCTTTATATATGCTGCGTACAAGGTCAGCCGGTCTGTCGTCGACAGCCGTTGCACCTACCATCTTGAAAAATCCTTCAAACTCACGTTTATCTTTCAATAACGATGCGAACAGCATGCGCTTTTCGTCGGGCTGCGAATTCCATTGTGCCACTTCGTCCATCAGCAAGTCTCTTGCCTTCTCGCAGTCGTTCACGGGATTGTTCATCTGATCGCTCACCAGCTTGTCGTCTTTCACAAGTCTGTGATACGGACGCTCGGGAAAGAGCAACGGCGAAACATAGAGCGTGTCTACCAAAATCCATGGGCATGGCTCGTCTTCAAACAGATATTTTATGTCATAGTGTATGATGTTATGGCCGCACAAATAATCGACATCTTTCAGAAAACCGAGCAGTTCGCTTTTGGATGACTTATGAAACACGCCACCGTCATGGCGCAGCGCACCAATGTCATGCACCTTATGGTCACTAAGCCCAATCTCAGTATCTATCACGGCATAACGCGGAGCATTATTATATGTGTCGGATGCAGTTTTCTGACTGAAGATTCCATTCTTATCCTCAGCCTTAATTCCCCGTATTAGTCTTTCCCATATTTTCATGCTTTCCAACCGTAAAAAATTTGTCAACGGTGCAGTCTGACGGCATCATCAATATGCCTCTATCTGCAAATATCCAATTATCAAGGTTACACTTATCTGATTGCAAGACTTGCAATAATTCTTTACAAAAATACAAAAAACTATTTTATTCACATTAATTCAACAAGATTTTATTCGAATTAATGCTACCAACGCAAATTAACTCAAGCTGCTGCAATAACAGCTAATAATACTTATTATAAAAACCTATGCGAATAAAAATCAGCTGGAAACCATGTTGCGTTATCTGAATTTACCAAACATCATACTGCCATATCCTGCCTTTCGAGAAACAAGATATGGCAGTATTATTTATAGAAGAGTGATGCTTTATTGGTAATTTCCGAATCAATTACGCAACCTATTGCTCATTCTCTCCTTGGTAAGCCTCAACCACATATAAATCAACCATAGGATAACTACTTGCCACACGCTCGATACATCTCTTCACGTCATCCCACTTTAAGCCTCCTAATCCGGCACCTATCGCCGGCATGGCTATTGCCTTTACATCATTACAGACGGCCAAGTAAAGCATTCTGTCTAACGAACCTTCAATATACTCAATTTCAGCCCGGGTACGCCATGTAACCTGAGTTCCGAGATTATATATGTGTCCGCCGCCATAATCATAGTCGAACACATCTCCGGGACAAAATTCCCCTTCTTTACACAACTGCTTATACTTAACATACATATCAGGAAATTTAAAGCACAGAAAGCATGACTAAAATGTTCACGCTGATTTCCTAAAAATAACTCTATGACTTACGCATAAAAAGTGGCCCACTTTTGAGTGAAAAGTGGCCGAGTTACGGGTCGCAAACAGGCCACTAACAGTTTGAAAGTGAATACGCGTTGTTTTGTTACACAAATACCATATAAAAGAAATAAAAATATTAACCTTAAACATAACAAACCAAAAATGTTACGATTTTCACGCACTTTTTGCTTTATGATAAAATTCTGGGCTTGAAATGACGCAAAAAGGATAAGGAGAAAGCAGTAAGAAGGAATATTGACTGACGGCAAAAACCGACATACGGACATTACTTGCGGCTGGCAAAAAGCCATAATCAGAAGATGCTTTGCCATAAAGCATGATTATGTTTTTTTACTAAAAAAATCAGAAAGCAATCAGGATTTATTCTATCTTTGCAAAAAAGCACAAGATTATGAAGAAACTCTATTTAATAACATTAATATTCAACGTCTGCATCCTGTCTGTCGCAGCACAAACGTCAGCTAAACAGAATGCACGACAGCCTGCTGACTCTATAAAAATAACAAGGGGCAATGCCGGCATGACGACGATAAGAAATGTTCATCTTGGCAAGAAGGATTCTACGATGCATAAACTAAAGGTGTATAAAATTGACAACAATGCCATAAAGACACCTAAATACGATGCATTCAAAGAGAGCATGAAGAGAAAGCCACAGGCCGTTGACTTGCTAAGAGACATTGCCGGACACATTATTAAATAATAGACAAACGCAGAATTAAATAACCGGTATACGCCGAAACACCAACATCACGGATAAGCCAACAGCAGGATATGATGTCATAAAGCGTCGGCGCAAGACTCTTACAGATGATAAAATCCAAAGAAACATGCCATGTGCCTATGAGCCGTTCTTGACTTAAGGCATGAAACATGGACATGAAAGAATTATTTAACACAAAAATTAGTACACAATAGCAACTAATCCAAAATATAATATTACCTTTGCAAAAAATTTAAATTATGCCAAAGGAACTGTTAGGAACAACAATAGGAAAACTGCGCAACAAGCTGCACCGCCTGATGAAACAGCGCTATGCTGCCGAGGCAAACATAAAACTTACCGTTGAAGAGTTTATACTCCTGACAATGATAAGGGCAAAGACCGACCAGATTCTGCAAAACATTGCCATAGCAACAGGCAAGAACAAGTCGGTTGTGATGCGCATGATAGACTCGCTCGAGAAGAAAGGTCTCGTGAAACGCACCGTAAACCCGGAAGACAGACGCGAGAATCTGCTCAGCACCACAGACATGGGCGAACAGGTTGTTGCCGAATACCATAAAATTGAGAAGAAGCTGTCTTACGAATTACTGAAGGGCATACCCGACGAAAAGGTGGAGGCGTTCTTCGAAGTAGTAGAGGAAATATCAAGGCGCACAAACAGTCTTTAACGCGATAAAGGCAAACTATCAGGAAAATAAAGCTCACATCAGCCGTTATATCTCAAATTCAGTCATCCCGAAGTTTAAGTCGTCCACATTGCCCGGACCGCAGAAACGCCAAGGCACACAATGCTTTAACCTGCGGCACGAAAGGCAATGAGACCAACAACTTTAAAGGTGACCGAAACATAACCTTATGTTTGAGCTTATTATTTTACAGAGATAGTTGCTATTGTAAACTATTTATATTATCAATAAAAATCAGATGAAGAATATAATTAAAAATGTTATTACGTGCCTGTTGCTGATTTGCCCGGCATCATTACACGCACAGCAGACAGCACGCATCATGAGTTTGAATGAATTATTCTCACTGGCCGACACGCAGAGCAAGACGATAAAGATTTACGAGTCGGTTGTAAGCGGTGCCGAGAATGACATCTCGGTGGCAAAGAATGCCTATCTGCCCAGCGTGGAGTTCTCGGCTTCGGCAACGTTCAACGGCAACGCATGGGTGGCCGACCGCGACTTTTCAAACGGACATTCATTTTCATCGCCTCATTTTGGCAACAACTTCGCAATAGAGGCCTCGCAGGTGGTGTTTGCCGGAGGCGCAATCCACTATAACATAAAGGCCCTGGAGATACAAAAGAGAATAAGAGAATGGGAGCTTGCCTCGCACAAGCAGGACGTTTACTTCCTGCTGACAGGCTATTATCTCGACTTGTACAAATACCGCAACCTGCTCACTGTGTATGACAGAAACATGGAACAGACGCGCCAGGTGATACGAGACATGCACGCACGCGAAGCTGCCGGAGTGGCACTGAACAACGATATCACGCGATATGAGGTGCAGTATCAGAATCTGCAATATAAGCGCACTGAGCTTATAAGCTCCATAAACATCTGTAACGACAAACTGGTAACGATGCTTGAACTGCCTAAGGACACGGAGATATTGCCCGACACGACACTCCTGTCGAGTAACATGCCGAAACCCGGCGAGGCCGAATTTCAGGACATAGCCTACAAGAATTCGCCTATACTAAACAAGAACAGACTTGCGCTCGACATGCTCAGCAAGAAGGAGAAAGTGATAAAATCGGGCTACATGCCGCAGATAAGCATCATAGCCGGCGACAATCTGAAAGGTCCTATCACATATGAAATACCTGTATTGGACAACAACATCAACACATGGTACGTAGGCGTGGGACTGAAATTCAACATAGGCAACATATACAAGCTGCCAAAAGACCTGTCGCGCCTGCGCTCTTCAGTGGAGCAGTCGCACAACGAACTTGCGTCGGCCGAAGAAAGCGTATCGCTGGACGTAAACGCTGCATATACAAGATATCTCGACTCGTTTGAACTTCTGAAGACACAGGAAAAGAGCCTTCAGCTTGCACGCGAGAACTACGACGTGATAGCCAACCGCTATGCCAACGACCTTGTGCTCGTGACCGACCTCGTAGACGCCGACAACCTCAGACTGTCGGCAGAGGTTCAGTATGTCAACGCACAGATAAACGTAATATACAATTATTACAAGCTCATTTACTCAACCGGTTCACTGAATACGATAATTAAATAACCCAAAAATAATTATGAACAGAAAAAATAAAAAGATATTGCGCAACATCATCGTAATCGCAATAATTCTGAGCGGACTGACATGGGTTTGCTCAAAGTTCATACACTTCGGCAATGTTGAATACACCGACAATGCCCAAATAAGACGAAACATCATACCGATAAACTCGCGCGTGCAGGGCTTCATACAGAAGGTATGCTTCGATGATTTCCAGTTTATACACAAAGGAGACACTCTCGTAATCATCGAAAATTCTGAATATAAGCTGAAAGTAGAACAGGCAAAGGCAAACTATCAGAAAACCCTCATGGAAAACACGGCCATGGGAACGGCAATATCTACCACGGCAAACAACCTTTCGGTTTCTGACGCAAGCATAGAGGAACTGAGAATAAGGATGAACCAGACCGAAACAGACTACCAAAGATATAAGCAGTTGTATGCACAAAAGGCCGTTACACGTCAGCAATATGACAACGCAAAGGCCGACTATGAGGCTACGAAGGCCAAATATGACATGCTCGTTAGACAAAAGAAAAGTACATCGCTCGTAAAAGACGAACAGACACAGCGCCTTGAGCAGAACCAGACAAACATAGACGTGGCCAAGGCAGCCAAAAACCTGGCCGAACTGAATTTGTCGTACACCGTGATTGTTGCCCCGTGCGACGGTTACACATCACGCAAGGCCCTGCAGGAAGGACAGTTTATACAGCCGGGGCAGACTCTGCTGTCAATAGTTGAATACGACAACGTGTGGATTATAGCCAACTATAAGGAAACACAGACGGCCAACATACGCGAAGGCATGCCCGTAAGCATAAAAGTGGACGCCGTGCCGGGCGTTGAATATCACGGCAAGGTAGGCAAGCTGGCCAACGCCACAGGCGCACAGTATTCGATAATACCGCAGGACAACTCTGCCGGAAACTTTGTAAAGATTGAACAGCGCGTTCCAATAAAGATTGTGTTCACAAAGGAGAACAGCAAGGAAGCTATAGAACGCCTGCGCTCGGGAATGAACGTAGAATGTGAGGTTAAATACTAAAGCCTATGCCAGCACCTTCACCACAAGAAGTAGCAGCCGCAAGGCGCATAATGGTATGGAAGGACTTTGTGCCCCAGCCTCTGCGTTTTCCGCTGATAATATTTATAATTGTTGTCTACATGTTCTCCGGCGGCATATACATGTCGGCCGTGGCCGAGATGACCGGAACATGGGGCTGGATCAACGAAGACGTAATGATGGCAGGCTATGCCTCAATGACGGGACTTACGATGGCCTTTCCGCTGCTGTTCAGGATACTGTTCAGATTCACAACGCGCGACGTTCTCCTGTTCTCTGGTGCAGTGTTTATCATATGCGACTACATCTGTATGATATGCGACTTTCTCCCGCTTGTTGTTGCCCTGTCATTCATTAGCGGTTTCTTTAGAATTGTAAGTACTTTTGTTTGTTGGAGCAGCATCCAGCTGAAGATTACGCCAAAGAGAGACTTTGCGGTGTTCTTTCCATTCCTGTTCACGTTTGTCCTCGGCAGCGTGCAGCTTGTCAACGTTGCCACGGGATACAGCATTTACGCCTTCGACTGGCAGGCCATGCACCGCATAACCATTGGTGCGTTCATACTTGTTTTCGCGCTGGTTTATTTCTGCATGCGCAGCAAGTTCCGTCAGGGTCCTTACATACCGTTCAAAGGCATCGACTATCTCGGCGGAATAATGTGGACACTGTGGCTGTTCTGCATCATATTCATTTGTGTATATGGCGAACACTACGACTGGCTCGACGGCAAACCCATCCGCATAGCCATAGCGTTTGCGGTGATCCTGCTGCTGATGTGTCTGCAACGTGCTGCCACAATCAGGCATCCTTACATAAACATAAGGACGTTTTCGCAACACAACATGCTATATATATTCATCCTGTTCGGGTGTATGACGCTGATGTCGGCCACAGCTACATCCACCCAGAACATATTTACCAGTTCGATTCTTGGATACGACGCACGCCACAATGCCGACCTCAACTGGGGCATAACGGCAGGAATAGCCGTAGGCACGGGCTTTTTCTTCATGGCTCTGACGAAGTGGAAATGGCGCATTAAGGACATCGTCTTAACCGGGTTCGTTTCTTTTCTGCTTTACCAGACGATGCTGTATTTCCTTATCGACCCTTCAACGGAGAAATACATGCTGTATCTGCCCATGCTGCTTAAGGGCGCCGGAGTGAGCATTGTGTACACATCGCTCACCTACGCCCTTGCCGGCTGCGTCACGTTTGAGTATTATTTCGAGGCCATGTGCGTCATCGGATTTATCCGAACGAGCTTCGGCGGACCGCTCAGTTCGGCCATAATGACCAGGATTTTCAACAACGTCAAACAGGCAAACACAGCCAATCTGGGCAGCTATATCGACCCGATGTACTACAACTGCGAATCGTTTCAGACTCTATACAGCGAGTTTCAACGGCAGATGCTCATGGTCAGCCTTAAAGAGGTCTACGGATGGGCCGTGATAATGGCCGTGATAATCCTGCTCGCCATACTGCTGTCTGACTATCGCGTACACCTTGGCGCAAGGGCTAGTCAGATGCTCAGGCTGTCACAAATATGGAGGCAAGTGCGCCACAAGTCTGACTAAGGTGCAAAAAGCATAGCGGCACGGAGTCTTACAAACAGCAGCGCAAGACACGGCAAATAAGCCGTCGGCCGGATATTTCTGCCGCAAATTACAGGCATGCTCTGAAAATGTCCGAAAAACCGTAACTTTTTCGCCATATATAGTTAAAGATTAAGCATTGGCAACATCAATAAGCATTATATATTAAGAAAACATCGCAGGTTTACTTTCAAACCGTTAGTGGGCCGTTTACGACCCGTAAACGGCCCACTTTTCATGCAAAAGTGGGCCACTTTTTATCCGCAAACGGCATACTAATTTCAGACTAAATGCAAGTTGATGAAACAAGGGAGACACAACAAGCGGCAAGGCACGCTGCACTATAAATGAAACAAGGACACCGGACACCTAAAAAATAACGGCAAACACACAAGAATATCGCTGCAAAATCTTATCTTTGCAGCGATATTTTTATTTTACAAAAACAGGAAATGCTTATGAAAAATAACAGAATAACCGAACTTTTCGGCATTGAATATCCCGTAGTTCAGGGCGGTATGGTGTGGTGCAGCGGCTGGCGACTGGCTTCTGCAGTGAGCAATGCCGGCGGCCTGGGTCTGCTCGGAGCAGGCTCTATGCACCCGGAGACGCTGCTTGAGCACATAAACAAGATGAAAGCTGCAACCGACAAGCCATGGGGCGTGAACGTTCCGCTGATGTATCCCGAGATAGACAGACTCATGAAGATGATAATAGACGAGGGCGTAAAGGTTGTGTTCACGTCGGCAGGCAGTCCGAAAAAGTTCACCCCGATGCTGCACGAAGCCGGAATAAAGGTGGCTCACGTAGTGTCGAGCAGCAAGTTTGCCGCAAAATGCGAAGAGGCAGGCGTAGACGCTATCGTTGCCGAAGGCTTTGAGGCAGGCGGACACAACGGACGCGAAGAGACAACCACGATGACTCTGATACCGCAGGTGCGCAAGGCAACTACAAAGCCGCTCATAGCAGCAGGCGGAATAGCATCGGGCGAGGCTATGCTCGCAGCCATGGCTCTCGGCGCAGAGGGCATACAGGCAGGCACACTGTTCGCACTCACCGAGGAGAGTTCGGCGTCTGAAGAATTTAAGAAGAGATGCACAGAACTTGCCGAAGGCGACACCATGCTGTGTCTGAAGAAGATTGCCCCCACCCGACTCATAAAGAACGCCCTATACACCAAGCTGGCCGAAGCTGAAGACAAGGGAGCCACAGCCGACGAACTGCGCGAGATACTCGGCAGGGCAGCATCAAAACGAGGAATATTTGAGGGCGACATGGAGAGCGGCGAACTGGAGATAGGTCAGATTGCCTCAGCGATAAAGACGATAAAGCCTGTGAGTGAGGTGATGAAAGAACTTATCAGCGGCTTTGAAAAGGCAAAGGAAAGAGTTGCACTTCTGTAAGCCTCAACGCTTGTTTATCATCATTTTGCGGCAGAATAAAATGATTCTGCCACAAAATATTATACCCGTAAAACAATTCGTCATCCGCAACATCCTTATAAAGCGGCAACAAAAGTCTGCCGCATGATGTTACGGATGACGAATAAAATTATCAAACAATATCACGACGGACATCCGTCCGGCATAACATATACATCTTATCCCAGCTTTACTTTGAGCCATCGTCCGCTGAACAGGCGCCATAAGAATATTGCACCGCGGAACGTAAGCTCTATGGCCATCGCCATCCATACGCCGCGCAAGCCGTAGATAGGCGCAAGATAAGCCGCAAGAGTAAGGCGCACGAGCCACATGCTTGCAAGGTTCATGCAGGCAGGAACAAGCGTGTCGCCTGCACCGAGGCATACGCTGTAAGCCACTATCGAGGCGGCAAACATCGGCTCGGCAAAGGCCTCAATGCGCAAGGCACCGATGCCCAGCTGGCGGATTTCTTCCACAGGCGTCATTATTCCAATCATCTGCGGTGCCGTGATATACATCACGACGCTTATGGCCGCCATGACAATCATGCCAAGGAATACGGTGCGGTAGGCAAAGCTGCGCGCCAGGCGCGGCTGACCTGCACCGATGCTCTGCCCCACAAGCGTGGTGGCAGCCTCGCCTATGCCGTATCCCGGCATGTAGCAAAGGCTCTCGGCAGCTATGGCAAACGTGTTGGCGGCTATGGCAAAGTTGCCAAGCGGGGCAACAATCATCGTACTTACGATCTGCGCACCGCTCATCATAATATACTGTGCGCCCATCGGCGTGCTTATCTTTGCCGCGTTGCGCAGATAGTCCCACAGCGGTGCAAAGGTCCATTTCTCCTTTTTCAGCATCAGTTCCGACGACCTGAGCGTTGCAAACCATATCAGCATCACACCCGTAACGATGTATGCAAGAGCCGTTCCAAGGGCAGCTCCGGCCACGCCCATGCCCATTCCGGGCATCAGTATGTCGTAGCCAAGCACGGAGACGTGACGCGTGCTGAATATAAGGAAATAGTTGAACACCACGTCCAGAAGACACATCAGCACGCTGACAGCACTGGGCACGCGCATGTTTCCCGAACTCTTAAGCATGCTCGACGACAGTATTCCAAGCTGATATACGGGCAGCGACATGCAGAATATGGCAAAATAGCGCGACGCGTCGGGAGCGATATCGGCTCCTCCGCCAAGCCACAGGGGCAGCGGACCGGCTATGACAAGGCATATGGCGGTAAGGATGAGCGTGAAGAGCGCCGTGGCCATTATGCCCTGACGGAACACCTGGCGCGCCTTTACAAAGTCGTTGGCACCGATAAAGTGGGCAGCCTGCACCGAGAAGCCCATGGCTGCGGCCGACGTAAGACCGCCAAAGAGCCACGTAGTTGACTGCGCCGCTGCTAACGAGCATTGATTATCAGCAACATATATCGGGATTGGGAAACATTTGGGAAACATTTAGAGCATGTACTGCACATTCTGCTTCCATGTGCCAATCGATTAATTTCTATTCTTTGCTATTGTCCTTTCTATTTTTTAGGGTTGATACTAATCGCTTCACATGCCTTTTAGCACGTTCTGCAAATTTTGCTTGCAAAATTAACGAATAATCTACAGAACACCAAACTTCCTGCAAGTTATTCGCGTTTTTCATGCAAAATAAGCCGTTTTATTGATAAACAAGCACCAAATCATATACTCCAGAGAGCAGTTCTCTTTCGGTAAAAAGAAAAGGCTTGCCAGTCCATGCAGTTTAGGTTTAAGTTTAGATGGGCTTATATATATAATAAGGTAGGTAAACTTGAATCGAGAACAGGCAAGTTTATTTTTTCAAGTTTGAAAAGGTCATGTATATATACATGGATGAATGTAAACTTAAACCTGCTGCCATATTTTCTCTTTTAATCGAAATGAGACTCTGATAAATACGAATACCTCGTAAAATGTAGTAAACTACGGGGAATTTTTATATTCTCCGTAACTTTTTACGAATAACATTCGTGATTTTCGATAAATGATTGTAACTTTGCACCCAAAACAGTGAATGAGATGAATAGAAAAGACATCATAGAAACACTGCAAAAGCAAGGCGGGTTCATGACCACAGGTGAAGTGAAAAGCCGTGGTGATTACGAACACCTGCGCCGTGCCACAGTGGACGGAACGCTAATGCGAATCCGTCAAGGTGTTTATGCCGAGACTTCTGCGCTGGCAAACAATATGATTGATGTACAGCGCATAGTACCTAACGGGGTGCTTTGTCTTTATAGTGCATTTGCCCACTATGGACTTTCTACGCATGTGCCAGCAGCTACATGTATCGCCATCGATGCCAAGCGAAAGGTACGTCTGCCCGAATACCCTCCCATAGACCTCTATTATTGGAAGAAGGAGAACCTTGATTTTGGCGTTGTGGAAAAGGAGATTTCGGGATACAAGGTTCTTATCACAGACATGGAGCGATCTGTATGCGATGCCGTAAAGTACCGCAACAAGATAGGTCTTGACGTGTGCGGTGAGGTAATTGACAATTATCTCAAAAATGAGAATCGCAACATCACACTTCTCCATGAATACGCAGGGAGACTAAGAGTAAAGAACATCTTGACTAAATATCTGGAGACCAGACTATGACAAAGAATATTGGAAAGTCAATTAAGACACGTCTGCTAAACCTGGCAAAAGAGGAGAAGCAGGATTACATGAAGGTGCTTGTGAGATACTTGCACGAACGCTTGTTGTTCCGCATTTCAGCAAGCCCTTATAAAAGTCACTTCTTGTTGAAAGGAAGTTCCCTGCTGTTTGCATTGGATGGTTTTAAGGCTCGACCCACCATCGACATTGACCTGCTCGGTGAGCGCATCAGCAATGATAGGGACAGTCTTAAAGAAGTGTTCCAAAAGGTATGCAGTGTGGAATGTGAGGATGATGGTGTCCGTTTTGATGCTGGTTCTCTTGAACTGGAACCGATAGCCATTGAGAAGAAATACCCAGGCACTTGTGTGAAGGTTGTGGCCCACTTGGACACTATAGTGCAGCAGGTATCTGTTGACATTGGCTTCGGTGATGTGGTTACGCCTTATCCTGTCTCATTGGATTACCCATTATTGCTTCCCGATGTTCCAGCTGTAGAAATCTATGCCTATTCGCTGGAAACGCTGATTGCTGAGAAGTTTCACACCATGGTTGACCGCGACGAGAGTAACAGCCGTATGAAGGATTTCTTTGATGTGTACCAGCTCTTCACCTATCATGAAATAGACAAAGCTCTTCTAGAAGAAGCCATAGTCAGCACCTTCAAGAACAGAAATACATCATACAAAGATAACCTCGCCCTGTTCACGAACACGTTTGCCCAAGACGATACACGTAATGCCTGGTGGAAAGCGTTCTTGAAAAAGATTCGTTGGAAGGAACATATTGACTTCTCTGATGTAATGAACTGCATTAAAGAGAATCTACAAGAATATTGGAAGGAAGATGTCTTGGGACGATAACTGAACAATCGCCCCCCGCTTCTTTACTACATATATAATAAAGCATTGAATCCTTGTCTGCAATAGGCAAGGATTTTTTTTGCTTATACAGCAGCAAATCTTTTTTCCTTTACTGAGGCTCCTCGAATGGCTATTGCTTTTCGCTGGAGCCTTATCTCGTTGTTATGTACAGCAACTTGACCTCTATAGTATGATTATGCAAAGAAAATCATACTTCTTTTGTAATGTGTGTTAAGTATGATACGCTTAACCCTGCAATTTTTCTTTGTTCGTTGAATTATATGTTCCTTTGCACTGAATTTCGGGATAACACAGGATAAGCGTCTATCTTCCGAGTATGATAATAATTATATTGGATAACATAAAAATCAAATTGAACAATGTCAGGATTTGTAATATTTGCACTCGTCCTAACCTTTGCTTATGTGGTGTACTTCGCGGTACAGATCACTTTAGACCTCCACGGAAAGAAAGGTGAAAAAAGTACAGAAGAAGAGACCTATGATGTCAGTGACATGGCCAACGAGGAGCAGCCTGTTGCAGTGGAAGAGCACAGCGATGACCCTGATTTAAGCGTCCCCACCTATACAGAACAGGTTACGGAGGATGGACTTAGGGTTTTGAACCCAACAGGCAAATCAGTAGTAGTCAATCCTCCTGTAGCTGAGGAAACTCCACAACCGTCCCAGACGGAGCAGCCCGTAACAAGCCAGGAACTCAATGAAGAGAATGATGCGCACTTGGAGCATATCGACCCCAAGGCTCAGTGCAGTTTCTTTGCTGATGAGTTTATGCAGAATCTCAACGAGAAGCATAACAAACGAAAAATAGAGAAGAAGAATGCCAGGGATAAGATGTAAATACAATCAATTGTTTGCCATTGCAGGCATCATGCTCCTCTTGCCCATGTCGGCATCTGCCAAATGTGGTGGTGTTGATTACAGCTGGGGAGCTGATGCTCTTAGCAATGCCCACGATTTCACTGTGACCATGATGCTCTACGTGGTTTATCTCCTTTATGCCATATCAGCCATAGTTGCCATCATTGGCGCACTACAGATATATATAAAGATGAATACAGGCGAAGGAGATGTAACCAAGTCCATCATGATGCTTATCGGCGCATGCCTTTTCATGATAGGTGCCACCATCCTGTTCCCTGCCTTCTTCGGATATAACATAGTATAGGTACAAAAGATTAAGGATAACAAAGACATCTCAACCTGCAGGAGAGATAATTGTGTGTAGTAACAATTTAAGTAAATCAAAAGAAAGCAAATGAAGAAAATCAAAACAATTGCGAAAAATCTGTTTGGAGCCAAGCGAATGAAGACGCTTGCCTTGATGCTCCTCTGTGGCACCATTGCCACCTATGCCCAGAACGCCGCTGGTGATTACACTGCCGGTACTGATGCTCTGGCAACCGTCACGGAGGAGATTGCCAAGTACGTGCCTTTCGTCGTGAAGCTCTGTTATGCCATCGCTGGCGTTGTTGCTGTGGTCGGTGCGATCTCGGTTTACATCGCCATGAACAACGAGGAGCAGGATGTCAAGAATATCTTAGTCCTCCGAAATGCGTTTGAAAAGACAAGAAAGCAAATGAAAGTAAATGCGCTAAGTATCAATGCTTTAAGCGACAATTTGAATTTTCCAATGTTTGCTAAACTCACTCTTAAAAAGACATAAAAGACTGTTTCTTGTTTCCGTTTTGTTTCTTGTTTCTCGGTTTGTTTTCTTATCTTTACATCAGTTTTCCGAAGTAAGGGAAGAGAAAGAAAAGCAAATGTCAGCATAGGAAACCATATCTGACATGAACTTTCAACAAGAGGGAGAAAGACCCTCCAATGTAGCAGAATACAAAAACAAAATAACACTTCACACATCATGGCAAGACCAAAGAAACAAGTAAAGCTGAAAGAACCGATTAAAATTCGGTTGAAGTCGCTCGCAGATGGCAACAAGAGTATCTATCTTGACATCTACTATAAGGGAGTGAGGAAGTATGAATACCTCAAACTCTACCTCGTCCCCGAAATCAACCCTATCTGCAAGGAACAGAACAAGCAGACTATGGCAGTTGCAGAACGCATCAAGGCAGAGCGCATCAAAGCCCTGCATGGTCACGGCATACAGGATTGGGAAACCGTCAAGCAAGGTTCAATGCTTCTCACTACTTGGATAAAGAAGTATTGTGAAGGTGGTGTCGGCATCAAGAAGTCAACGCTCCATTGCCGTGTGGAAATGCTGCACACCGTAGAGAAGTATCTTGACGAGACAAATAAAGGCTTCATTTCTCTTGAAGAGGTCAATGCGGAGTTCTGCCGTGGATATGTGAAGTTCTTGCGAAACTTTCCAAACTCCCATATCAAGTATGGCGAGCCAAGACCTATCAGCGATAATACGGCAAGCCGATACCTCGGAATGTTCTCCACTGCTCTCAACAACGCTGTGCGACAAGGCATTATCCGCAACAACCCTATGAAGGAACTTGATGCACGTGAGCGCATCCAACCCAAGGACGGCAAGAAAGAGTATCTGACCATTGAGGAACTTCGTACCCTCATGGCTACGGACAGTTACCGCCCAGAGGTCAAGGAGGCTTTTATATTCGCCTGTTTTACTGGATTGCGATTAAGCGACATGTACCGTCTTGCTCCGATGCACATCTTCAAGACCGCTGACGGAAAGGGCGAATACATAGACATGGAAATGCAAAAGACGGAGAAGCCAGTTATAATACCTCTCTCGGAAGAGGCTAAGCGGTGGTTGCCAAAGCCAAGAGGAAATGATATTCCTTTCTTTGACATTCCAACCACACAGACCGTTATAGGCAGGGCTCTCCGCAAATGGGCGGAAGCGGCTGGGATAGAGAAGCATATCTCATTCCATTGCTCACGGCACACGTTCGGAACGATGATGCTCACGCTCGGTGCAGACCTTTTTACCACAAGCAAGCTGATGGGACATTCCAACATTCAGACCACGGAAATCTATGCTAAAATCGTGGATAAGAAGAAGGAGGAAGCCATCAACCTCATTGACGGTATGTTCACATAACTCATTGACAACGAAAACATATAGAGACATGACAATAACTATCAGACAAAAGGCACTTGCCAACGACAACATAAGCTTGTATCTTGACATCTACGATGGTGGCAAGCGCAAGTTTGAATTTCTTTCCCTGTATTTGTTGCCGGAGGTTGATGCAGAGACCAAAGCAAGAAATGAAGAAACATTGCAACGTGCTCACCAGATAAGGGCAGAGCGTATTCTTCATCCAGAAACCATCCCAGAGGTAGGTCATTTGATGATTGTGAAGGAAATCCCCAATGACGAGTCTCCCGAAGTCTTGGACTGGATCCAGACTTACATCGACTGGATGAGCGACAACACAGACTATTCCAAGGCTATTGTTGACCAATCAAAGTATCTGAAATACCTAATGAGCGAGTTCCTTGCCAACAAGCGCAGACCTCACATCACTCTGAGGAAGTTCGACAAGGAATGGTTCAAGGCTTTCTTCCTTTGGTTGAAGAACGACTATGTACCACAGAAGTATGTACGAGTTGAAGCCAAGCCTTTGTGTGAAGGCTCCCTGCATAATGTTCAACAGCGCATAGTGACGGTGTTCAACAAGGCGGTCAAGTTCGGTAAGTTGAAGGCTAACCCTTTCTACCAGTTGGAGAAGTCAGACATCTTCCCCAAGCCAAAGTCATCACATAAGCAGTATCTCACTCCCGATGAACTGAAAAGGTTCATGGCTTCAGATGAGAGAAGTCCAGGAGTTGCAGAAGCACAGAGAGCTTTCGGTTTTGCCTGTCTAACAGGACTTCGTATCAGCGACATCAAGGCTTTAAGGTGGAGCGACATCAAGAGAAATGAGGAAACGAACACTCTTGTAATCGTCCAGAAGAAAACCAAGGCTCTCAATGCCGTACCTATCGGCAATACCGCCTTGTCATGGATGCCACCCAAAGGTGATGATGATTTTGTGTTCCACCTTCCTGCTAAGGCTAATGTGGATGCAGCCCTTAAAAGGATAGCCAAGAAGGTGGGCATTGAGAAGAATATCTCTTTTCACTGCGCCCGACATACATTCGGAATTTTGGTGCAGGCGGTTACCGGCAACATAGAGACTACCAAGAAGCTGATGGGACACAAGTCGCTCAAATCCACCGCCATCTATGCAGATGTGCTGACGAATGAAAAGGTCAAGGCTGTTGACAACACGAAGAAAGCCTTTCGAGGTCGCAAACAGCGTGAGGAGAACAAGCAGATACCGAGGACAAAGCGGACAGCAGCCACCAACACCCATCCACGCAGAATAACTTTTATACAGGATAACAAGTAAACAGAACTTTTCAGGATAACAATCAGTTAATTTCACTTTTGTAGTCCCCATTTTTCGGGCAGGGATTTCTCTCTGCCTTGGGGGACTACACTTTCAAAACAAGCAGTACAACAAATCTCAAACAATTAAATTACAGGATAATGAACAAAACTATCGACACCGAGACTCTTCTTTTGAAGGTAGAGTCACATGAGCACCGCATTGGGATAATGGAGAACCTTCTCCGTGATGCCAAGCAAGTATTGACACTGGAGGAAGCAGCCTTATTCATGGGCATATCAAAGAGCAGTCTCTACAAGATGACACACAAGCATGAACTTCCGTTCTTCCGTCCCAACGGCAAGATTATCTACTTTGAGAAGTCTGAACTTTTGAACTGGATGCGCCAGAACCGCAGTATGTCCGAGGCTGAGACCAAGGCTGCAGCGACCAAGCACATGAGTGAACTTTGTAAATAGACATGGCGATGATGAAGGACGATATTTCCCATGAGGAGTACAGAAGCAAGTTGGCAAATGTCGCTGACCTTGCCGTGAGCTACATCAATACTGGCAACGGCTACTTTCGGATGCGTGATGCTTTCAACGGACTTGCCGAACAATGCGGAGCCAACAAGGGCATCAATGATGAAGCAACTGTCGGCAGAAGAAAACTTCTTGCCCAGTCTGTTTGCATTGAGTGCATTTCACGATTAAGCAGCCATTCTAATGACAGGTTGCAAGGCGAGCTCTATGTTATAGCAGAGGACATTTCCCCAAGGCGAGGACGGCACAGATGATTTTCTCTTTACTGAGAAAAACAGTCTTGCCATTTATGGTTATAATATTCAAAATTTACAGAAGATGGATAAACAAAAGATACATTACTGCTTCACGCTGTCCGATGTACAGATGGAGTATCTTCGCTGCAAGAAGTACAAGATTGACCGCATGGAATGCTTCATGTCTCTTGCCTCTCTTGCTGAAAGTGAAACAACACTTGTTTCTATCAGCAAGACCCAACAAGTGGAAATCTTGTGTGGGCAATGTATGGTTGACAATACCCAACTTGCCAAACTCTGGGATAAAGACCGCAAGACCGTGCCCAAACTTTTACAGGCTATGGAGGCTGTGGGTATTTCCTCTTCACAAAAGGTTGGAGACAACCGCATCATTACCCTGCATTCCCTCTCTGGTTGGTATGTGGACGGAAGATTTGTCAAGAACGGCTTTTCATTGAAGCGCAATGCGGATGGCTCTACAATCATCCACACGGAAGTTCCACAAACAAGAGTAATTGTTACGACAACGGAGGATGATACAAAGTCGGACAAGGAAGATGGGCATTCTGCCAATGGAATATCCGATACTGACAATAAGGGCAATTCTTCTACAGCAGATATTTCTTCCCTAAATTCGACTTCATCTAATGACAACAGAAGCGTGGGTAAGGTCGGAATGAATGGCAATCTTTCCGATGCTGTTACAGGTAGAATTTCCCCACAACAAAACTACACCAGACAGTCTGTTGGCAATCCTTCTTCCCTGCAAGAAGCAGATGCCAAACAGAATGAGGGAGAACGCAATACATATCCACAGCATCTGGCAGGAGGACAAACACAACAGTCTAACGGTTCTAATGACAATGGTTACAAGCCTAACGACTCCCCTAACGGCAATCAATAGGCATTCAGAGGCTAATGAGCCACCATACCGATAAATCATCCCAAAGGACGATTGACCGCCAGAGGCTACCGCCAAACTGTTATACGTTTAAGCAGCCTTGGGGACGGACGCTGTTAAAAGTGCCGTCATTTTATAGGTACTTTTCGAGAAATCCTTTTGTAATACAGAAGCCGTGTCCGTCTTTCTGTATTCCTAAAAGTTTCTCGGACTACTCGCAGGCTCGCAGTCGTGACCACCTTTGCAAGGTGCTTGTAATCATCCCATTTTAATCAGAGACAAGGACAAATGAGAAAGAAGAAAATCATAAGGAAACCGCCTACGGAAGTCCACACCTACCGATGTACGAACGAAGAGTTACAGCAACTCCAGACGCTTGCCAAGGAGTGTGGAATAAGTCTGAGCCGCTATGTCGTTGAGACTGGCTTGAAGCACCGTCCACGCATGAGGCTCACCAAGGAAGAGGTGGATGCCCTCAACTCTCTCGCCATCGCAAGGACGGATTTGATAAAAATCAGCAACGTGCTATCCAAGAAAACGGCTGAGGAAAAGGCTCGGTTCTTCAAGAATGAGAAGTTCATGCGATGGTGGATTGATGCCGTTGCAGGACTTATCCAACATTGGTATAGCATTGAAGAGAATATCGCAACAAACGTACAGACCAAATCAAAGGAGTAATCATGATTATGCTCGCAAAGGTAGTATCGTATGGAGGCAATTCCGTAAGGTACGCATTGGAAAAGGAGAATGCAAAGACAGTCAAGGTGAACAATATGCCCGATGGTCTTGACCCTACCGCCATCTGGTACATGATGAAGCATCATTGCCAGTATCATCAGGCAGAAAGAACTGTTGGCAGAAAGTTGGAAAGGTTCATGACCACTTTTGTACTTTCCCCATCAAAGGAAGAGTCTGCCGACTTCACTATGGAAGATTGGTCTAACCTCCAAGATGAAGCCTTGGAAGTTTTGGATTCAGTTGGACTTACGCCCAATGGTTTCTCCAATGAGATAAAGACCAATTTCACCAATTCTATGAATGTGGGTGGACTGCACTCTGACTCCAAGTCAGGAACGCTGCACCTTCACATTGACTGCTGTCGTGTGGATATGGAGGGTAACACCAACGATGTGCATGATATTCATATTCGGGCAATGAAGGCTGCGGAAATCATCAATATGCGGCATGGGTGGGAACAACCGCAGGAAATTCGGAATATGAGGAAAGTGGAGCTTGCGGAGGACTGTGAACATATTCTCAAAGATATGCAACAGTTTAACATTGACAGATACTTCAATCTGTTGCGCATGAAAGGCTATGAGGTAAAGCCACGCTATGACAAACAAAGGAAACTTGTCGGCTATACTGTCGGCAAGAACGCTTCCGTATTCAAGGCTTCGGAGATTGGCAGGAAGTTCATGGTGTCAAAGATTGAAGACACATGGAAGAAACTGCACCCACAACCTACACAAGTCAAGACAAAGCCTGTTTCTCCATCCGTTGCTCCTGCGCCTCGCCCAGTTCGTCCTGTCGTTCAGACTCCAACTGCATCACAACCAAAGTCGCAACCTCAAATTACACAAACGGCATTCAACATCAATACTGGCGATGAGGTCAAGAAGATTTGGATTCCGAACTCTGTCAAAGATGTCTTTACTAATGAGGTTCAGGTTCCAGAGGATAATGATATAGCGACAACAGAGAATGTCGCTCATGTAGCAATGCTGTTGTTTGCAGGGTATATTGACGCAGCCACTTCCATGTCGGAGTCATGTGGCGGTGGCGGTTCCGCTCCCTCTTCTGGTTTGGGCAAGAAGGACGATGAAGATGACTGGAAGTTTGCCC
>UMHT01069537.1_pt1 | contig 40678 bp, 38 predicted proteins | sample 1965601 | NCBI WGS metagenome assembly UMHT01 (sample SAMEA4836105, study PRJEB28245) | human gut metagenome | biome: gut microbiome; material: fecal sample | place: Denmark | collected 2008 | reverse complement strand
CCTCTGTCTATGAACAGAAAATAATTCAGCAGACCCTAATTAATAATACTACCAGGTACGATAACTACCGAATATCTCGCAATATCTTCCCACTCAAACTTAGATAGGCGATAATGTTTATATTGACGAACCTCTCTACCTATCATTATAGGCAAAGCAAGCAGACCTATCAATATACTTACCAGCAGCCAACAAGCAAGACCAATCCAGTCTCGCTTGTTTAATTTTAACACATTCTTCATAACGCACATGTCCAATAAGTAATATACACGTCAAGAAATCCTGCCACCTCTGCCATGTACAACGCAGGATTATATATTTCGTCATCGTCCGAATAGCTTACGAGTAGCAGATAGATAAGAGCTATTACAGCCGTTGGAACCCAGCACACCGACAGGCACCAGCCTACACACCCTGCCGCAGCTACCAGCGCACCTCCTTTATGAATAGGGTAAGCATCAGCATCGAGATAATTTGGTGCAGCACCAACAAACATCAGTCCTCCACAGCCTATAAAGGCGAGGAACTGAACACCCTTACCTGTGTCGAGCATACATACCATCATCAGTACCGCACACGTAACCATAACGGCCGTGAATACCCATCCATAGTTCCGCTTGTTTTTGTCTCCTATTACCTCGCTGCCCGTGCAGTTCTGTAGCTGGTAATACACGTCACTTACCATCGCAGGAACGCCAAAGCGCATGGCTGCGAGAAGAAGAAATCCTCCCAAGAGGAGAAATGAAATAATACTCAGTATATACATAATCTTTTCGTTTTAATTAGTTAGACACAAATACCATTTTGCTGACATCAGCAATATGGTTTTACCATTTTCGTGACATCAGGAATATAGTGCTATCATTTTTCCCGATGATTGGAAAATGATATTATTACACACTCATCTCAAGCATCTTCGGATAGCCAGCCTTATAGTCGTAAGCCTCCACCTCTTCGATGGTCACCAGCTCACTCACAGCTTGCTTATGACTTGCCGTCACGTTAAAGCACTCCAGGGCATACATCTCAAGCGCAGAGAGTAACTGAATAGCCTTGTCGCAATCAACCACAAGTTTCAGTCCTCCAAGCCATAAGGTTGTCGTTTGCTGACCTGCTGCTTTAGCAATGTTGGTTGAGTTCATTAGTCCGACTCGTGTCGCCTTGTCAAGCCATACAAGCAGTCCGTTCAATATAAACCCGTTCACCTTATCAGAGGTATCGTAGGCTGCAATCTCGGCTATCTTAGCCTTCTTAGCAAGTACTAAGGCTTTTTCTGCCCACTTCTGTTTCCACGCCTCATACTCTCGTCGTACCTCATGTTCATCATATTCAGATGCAGATACAGAACCCTCGACACAAGAATATGCGTCCATGTCTGCATCTTTAACTGCATCGAAACGAACAAGTATCTTGTCTCCTACTTTTTCTACTGCGACAAAATCCTTTACTGGGATAAATGTCTTTACAAAATTTACTTTCATAACTTTTTATTTTTAAATTCAACAATCTTTTTCATGTTTACGCAATATATTTTATCTTTATGTTTTATCTCCTTCCATACTCGCCATCTTATTCCGTAGCTATAACGATGTACCATATGTCCGAATAGGGAGTTTACCTGAATCACGAACTTTTCTGTCTGTTCTTTCGATGGATTTTCTGTGCTATTCCATTTCTTGATAACATCGAAAAGGTGCTGAACTGTAGCATTACCAGCATATACTCTTCCTGGTTTAATGACTGCGCCAGTAAACTTCACTCCCTTCTTTACTTCCTGAAGATAGACTTTATCGGGGTGCAAGGTAAGTTGCAGTTTATCAAAAAGGTAGTTACGAGAGTCATGGAGTATTTCGAGCAATAATCCTTTATCCCTGCTGATAACAACGAAATCGTCCACATATCTTCCATATCCTCCACTCTTACCAATACGACTCAATACCCATTTATCGAACGCAGACATAAGCAAATTAGCGAGTATCTGACTTGGAAGGTTGCCGATAGGAAGACCGATGCCTTCTCCGCAGGTAAATAGCGACTTATTGGCAGGAAGTCTATCCCATAGACTCAAATCGCCAATCTTTACACAATTCTTACTTGGGTCGTTCATGATAACCTTCCTCCACAGCCACAGCCAGAAATCCATATCGACGCCTTGATATTTCTCCCTTATAATCTTCTCTACAATATCATACAACATCCGTCTATTGATACTCATAAAGAAGCCTTGAAGGTCGCACTTCAATATCCATGTCTCTTTAGTGTAGTTATCACTCACTCGCTCCACCTGTTGCCTGATATTGTCGATACCGTAATCAGTTCCCTTTCCTTTTCGGCAGGCATAGGCATTATCCACCATTTCACCATCCAATATTGGCAGGAACTTGATGGAAAGGATATGATGCACTATCCTGTCTCGAAACTGCGCGCAGAATACCTCTCTCAGCTTCGGTCTGGTCACACAGAAAGCCTTACTATTACCTATCTCATAGGTCATGGAGTTAAGCTCGTTGTATAGCTGCAAGTTATTAAGAAGGTAATTCATCTTGTATTCAATACAACCTTCTGTTCCTCCCTTATGCTTACAGCAATCCCTATAAGCTTCATCTATCAACTCAATATTGATATATTCTTTCATCGTTTTTGCATACTAATCGGCATACCCGAAGGATGATCGTCATCAAGTGATAATCGTAGAACGGAATCGCCAGATAACTGTTGTTCTTGTTGTTGTTGTTGACAGCCGTAGTGAAGTAGTAGCTGTTGTTGGCGTTGTTCTGGGTTCTCAGCATCGCTATCTTGTTCTTAGCTTCTTCACCTTATTCAGAGGCGACTGAAAGCGGATGCTCCTTGTCACTATGGTGACGGCTCTCCTAAGTCGATATATCTTCTTAGTTCTCGCCTTTGCGCTTTCTCTCGCTCTTCAGCCAGCCGTACCCGTCTTTCATTACCTTTTCGATTTGGAAGGTGAGATTTGTCGCTTGTTTAACGCTAAGATATTGCGATTCAGCGAATAGGGTGATTCTGCTTCTGACCTCAGACAAGAGTAAGATGAAATCCCGCAAATTTTCCTCTCTTCTATCGAAGCTGCTATTGATGCGCCTTACGAGGTCGAGAGCTACAAAAGCCTTGTCAATAGCTTTGCTATACTGCCCGAATCTGATAATTTTCGTGACATTCTTGCTATAATCCAACAATAGCTTGCAGAGTTTGTGGGTTTCTTTGTATATGTATAAATCCTCCGAGTATGCCATATTTTTAAATATATTTTCTGTTAAAGCCGCCCGAAGGCGGCATGGTTAGACTGCTTGTTACGCTGCCTGTGCCAAACTTTCATTCTGCTCATCTTGGAGAGATAAGAGAGATGGAGAGTCGGAGAGACAAGCGTAGAACGGAATCGCCAGAGAACTGTAGTTCTTGAAGTAGTTGACGACAGCCGTAGTGAAGTAGTAGCTGTCGTTGGCGTAGTACTGGGTAGAAGTCCACTTGCTACCGCTGAATGTAGTCTTGTTGACATTTAGGTCTGTGTACTTCTTATTGATAGCGTCTATCACGATATCCATATTCTGCCAGGTTAACTCCCATTGGTAAGCTGTCGGCAGATAACCTTGGTAAAGCTTATCTCCATTCGCAATCGTAGAACTATAGCAATAATCAGCGGCAGCCGTAGTCAACCCACGCTCGTCACCTTCCGCTATAATGGTCTGTGTAGCCAACAATCCGTTATACGCAAAGCGAGACCAGTTCGAGTTGTTTGTATCACGACCATTTAAAGGTATATTCTTAAACTCTACGTTCTGATTACACCATGGCTTATTTACGGCTACCTTGGAGAAGTCCGCCATCTTGTCAATACTGATAATTATGTCTCCCTTGTAACGTTGTGTTGCAAGCGTAGCAATACGCACAAACATCAGTTTGCTATTATCATTTCCACTTGCCTCCCAGTCATCATAAGTCCATTGCTTATTATTGTCATCAATGAGCCAGATGCCGCTCTCGTAAGGGCGATAGATAAAGTTAAAACGGTAGCTATCAGCAATAGCCGTTCTGGTAATAGAGTAGCGGTCGTACTGCTCATACATACCGTCTATCTTGTCAACGCTTACCGTGTAAGATGTACCATTCTTAATCTCAACGACAGCCTTACCATCAGCATCCATAATATATTCTGTTTTCTTGCCAGCTATGGTAACATACGCCTTGCCGCCTTCCCACGGAGTTATATTTCCGCTTTCGTCAGCCTTAGACATCTTGATGGTTAACCGCTCCATCTTTTCGGTCTCAGCGATATAGTTAGCGTCAATAATTCTGTTACCTACGCTTGCTACATGCTGTACTGGGTCGATAATGTTGCACTTCTGTACGTAAGGGAATACAACTTTATAGGTTGCACCTTTGGTGATAGTAAACTCAGTCTGGCCATTTGCATCAGTAGTGTACTGATGAGGGTCTTCACCATTATTAATATAGACATTAATAACCAAGCCTTCCATGCTTACGCCTTCCATCGTGGTAGAGCAATTAACTGTCACATGCTCGTCAGTATCAGTAAGATTTACTGACTTTACCTCTCCGTTGCGGTTCGTTACTTTCAATACATTTCCCTCCAGTTCTGCGTTGACCTTTTCTGCACCTAATATAGCAGTCTCTGCTGATTTGATAGCGGTGTCAAAATCACGCTCTCGCTTTGTTTCTGCGTCCACACGAGCTTGTTCCGCTTCCGCTCTTGCGCCTTCTTCGGAAACTCTGTCAGACTCTGCCTTTACACGCTTATTTTCCGCTTCGACACGTTTCTGTTCGTTAGTCTGCCGTTCCGTCTCTTGACTTATGCGCTCGGTCTCGCTCTCCTGACGGATGCCTTCCTTGTCATTTCTACTCTTCTCTGCACTCTTACGATTCGTCTCTGCATCGACACGTCCTTGCTCATTTGTCTTGATGGACTCATTAGTAGCGTTGGCTTGGGCTGCTGCGTCGTTGGCTGCTTTTACGGCTTTGGAAGATTCGGTCTGGCGATTACTTTCCGCTTCCGCTCTCTCAGTTTCAGAAGATACCCTCTCGTTCTCGGAGATAACACGAGATTTTTCGGCATTCGCTCTTGCAGTTTCTGCTTCGACACGACTGTTCTCAGCGCCAACTCTCTGCGCCTCTGCTTCATCAAATTCCGTGCGATGAGTATTAAGCTCACTGATTGCAGTCTCTATTCTCTCGTTCATATTACCGATAGCGGCAGACGTATCATGCTGGCGTTTATTTTCAGCTTTTACTCGTTCTGCTTCTGCAGATGCACGACCGTTCTCAGCGGATTCTCTTTCGTTTTCGGCAGTCACACGCTGTAATTCGGAGTTCGCACGGATGTTTTCGGCGGTCACACGCTCTTCTTCTGTATGTTCCCGCAGAATCTCGGAATTAACCCGTTCGTGTTCGTTATCATTTCGGGTGCGTTCGTTAGCCAGTATTGTATTCTCGTTTTCTACACGAACACGCTCTGCTTCTATGCGATTAAATTCTGCAAGTTCACGTCCTCTTTCTGCATTTGCTCTATCGCCTTCAGCAGACACCCTTGTTTCCTCAGCAGATACTCTTGCCTGTTCAGCAGACACTCGCTCAGACTCAGCAGTCACTCGCTGCGCCTCGGCTTCATTACGTGCTTCCTCGTTAGTATTGAGGGTATCGTTTGTCTCCTTATTGGTCTTCAGGGCATCATTCGCCTTATTGATAAGGTCTGACAACTCCACGGTAGGAGGGAGGATAACCATAGCAGTATCCATCTCCACGCTGTTGTCTCCCTCGTCGGTCTCGCCAAACTCAGTGTCGGAATCGGCATTCTTGGCTACGATGGCAAACTGATGGTATTCGTTGCTTCTCCAGTCATTGCCAAAGATTTTACCCTTTACTTCGATGGCATAAGTACCGAGGCTCATCTTGTCACCCTCTACTCTCGCAATGAGAACATTATCCTCCTTTACATCAATCGTAAACGCAAGAGGGATGCGTCTGAACTGATTACATACCTGTACAACCACATCGGTACAGGCTGGCAGAGGGAAAGCCTGCGCTTGCCCCTCTACCATCTTCATCACTGGAATCTTCAGTGCGAAGTCATTACCTTTTACTATTTTTTTCATAAGCTGATAATATTTGTTTCTGAAATATTTAATTCTACCTTATCTGGATAATCAGCAGTAATATCGTAAGCCATAACCTCATCATAAGTTTTCAGTGCCTTCACTTCCGCCTTGTGACGTTCGGTTACATTATAGCAATCTTTGGCATAGACTTCGATACTGGCAATTAACGACTGCGCCTGCTCGATAGGTAACTCTATACACATACCGTTGAGCCAAAGTGTCGTATCGGTTCTCCCCATGAGTTTCAACCGCTCATTGCCATCATAAACCCTATTTCTCGTCGCATAGTCAAGCCACATAGACTGCCCATTCAGGGAAAATGAATTGACAGCCGAAGATTTGTCGTAAGCTTCGATTTCATCCAACTTACTTTCTTTCAACATAGCCAAGGCTTCTTTCTCCTGCTGCTCTTTCCATGCCTTGCACTGAATATTTATTTCATCAATATTTTTCTGTGCTGTCAGCACACGGCATTCAATACAAGAGATAAAACCGCCATCCACTTCCTTTTTATCAAGACATAGGATTGTTGTATCTCCTTCCTCATATTCTTCCACATATTCCTTTTCTTGAATACAGATGTTTCTAAAATATATATTCTCCATAATAGTTTAAATTTCCATTTTGATAGTTCTCATAAGAGAACTCATCATTGCATTAAATCCACTCATAACAGCCCCAGTACTGACGCTCGTAATATTTAGACACCTTATAGAGTACGCAGGGAATTTAGCTGATTGGGTTCCTGCACTCTGCATAGGATACGGAGCCGTCATTACCTGTTCACTTTGTCTAAAATAATATCCAGCAGGGGCAAGATTTGTAAGTTGCTCATTGATTGCCAGAGTATCATTTCTTGTAAAATACTTTCCGTCTGCTTGTTTTGCGAGGGCTGGTGTGGTTAACCCATACCTTTCATCCTTTATGATAGTTCCACTCTGTCTCGGAGCTGTATATCTATATAGAGTCGTAACCTTAGATGCAGACACTCTTTCGAATGGCTTGTACCCCAAATGCGCAGCGTTATTGTTTGCTACTTCCAGGTCGTCATTAAAAAACAAATTGTTCCCGAATAACCTTTGACTATATCTACTGTTAACCTGTTTAACAGTAACGTTAATATACGTTTCAATAGTAAAGAAGTCGTTTGTATTGAAGAACGAAGCAGCAGTAACGTATTTATCTCCTTCCAACGTGCTTTCTGTCAGTTGTCCTCCATCAAGCTTATTAGGACCCAAGTCATACAACCATTTTCCGTTCTTGTCGAAATAAGAGAGAATAGCTTCGCCGTCAGAATTGACACCAAATTTGATATTACACGTACCATTTTTTCCGAACACCCTCATCAATCCATTTTCGATGCTTACAGACTGACCATTACTTCCAGTTGTCTGCAACTGTCTTGCCATGATTTTATCAGCGTTAATAAGGTTGGAATTCAACATTCCGTTCTCGAACATAGCTACTGGTGTTCCACCTTTCGCTCCGCTCACCTTCACTTGATTTCCATACAGTTCAACCATGTCGGACGTAATCTCTATACCCGCTGCCTTCAGACTCGCCTTATCAACGAGGTCGCTCTTTCGCTCGGTGTACTCTGTAACCCTTGCACCCTCTTCGAGCTTTGGTTGAGCGATATAACAGTCTGTCTTAGGAGCATCACCCTTATCACTCTGAAAAGACCTGTTGAGCCTAAGAAGGACGTATTTGTGCAAGCTGTCAGATGGTCGCCAGTGCACCCAGTATCGTTCCCATTTGTTTGTCAGTTGGAAACTTGTACCGCCATCGACGGAAATATTAGTAGCTCCTAATGAACTCTCGATGAATACGTCTGTCTCAGGGCTATAAAAATATGCCGTTAGCAAACCAGTTCCCTTTGCCATGAACGAGAAAACATAATCCTTATTAGCCTCCAAGCCAAAAGAAGTGAAAGCTCCTGGTTTTCCTTTTCGCCATTCAAGGACGTTGTGATAAGAGTCATTACCGACATCAACAAACTCACTGCCGTTATACGCATAACACGTTCCGTCATTTCTAACATAGTATGTATCATTATATACGTTTCCAGATGATGGAAGCTGACTAAAGCTATCGACGGTTCCTTTCAGCTTATAGACGAACGACTTGTGTATAGACGTACTCTCTCCAAATCCTGCTGGAGTCAATGTTCCGTTAACATCGTAGAGCGTACCCGACTTGTCAAGCGACAATGTGTTATCAAGCATATTGCCGCCTATATAGTCGTAATCGTCTTTCGATAGCGTCCAGCCATTATATTTGTAGCCTTCCTCAACCATTGGTCTGCAAATCCACGCTTCAATCTGTCCTGCTGCGACAGTACATGCTTCCCAAAAGTTGAATGCAATATAATCGTATTCCGCATCTGTTGTATCTACAACAGTTGTAAACAATTCCCATTCATTGACCTTTTTAACAGTATGACCACTTGGTGAAAGATACTTTGCTTGTCCTTTTCTTGTTGCATTTTCTTGCTTATCAGTATAGATAGCTTCAAGATGGAACTCTGTGTTAATATCATTGGTCTTATAAAAGCATGACATTGTGTATTTTTTACCCTTTTCTATCTTGATGCTTCTTCCACCTTGTGAGCCGTCCCAATATGCGCCCACATAATGCGGATTTCCTGCTTCTGTCGCGTCAATGACATGAATACAATTCGTACCTTGATAGCCACTGTTCATTTCAATCCTTGTATCATTGGATAATATATAATGGTTATCCTCACGCAGGAATGCGCTACCTACCAGTAAGTTTCTCCTTCCAATAGACTTTTCGCTCACGGAAAGTGAGATTTCCCTTGCCGTCTGCGTAATTCTTGATTCTGCGTCCGCTAAATCTTTTCCAAATTTTGTCGAAATCTCTTTAAACTTAGATTCGTACTGCTTGTTATTGAACGCCACGACACCAGTAAACTTAGCTACGTTGACGGAAAAAGGAACTTGCGCAAAATAGACAACACTATCGTAAACAAATTGTGCGACCGCATAGCCTGATGTTGTAGAAACCTCCCCTTGATTTACCCCGTCAATAATTACATCATTCTTTACAATCCAACTTCCTTGAACAGAAACATTTATACAATCATTGGCTTCATCCTTTGTTACATCACACATGCAATTTAAACTCAAATCATCCCTCGATGATTCCGAAGTACAATCATTAGTAACGTTTGTATTTCCTCTCATTACCTTAACTTTCGCAGTCTTCGTATCGTTGACAGGAACGGTTCCACTGTCATCTGTGTCAAAAACGAGCGGAGCATCCTCTACAAGGATAGAGATAGCATCATCTCCTGATGAATAATTACCAGTTGCTACCTTGTTACCATTCTTATCAAGAAGTTCAACCGTAAAAGATTTCGCTTTAGGGAACGCAGCAAAATCAATGTAATTATCCGATGTCTGTAGTCTGTCCGTAAGACCTACTGCAAGAGTTCCATCTGTGTACGCTTTACAACTCATGCCAAAGTCGATAATTGTACCAGTTGTACATGCCGTTCCTATGTATCGAGTAACACCCACATATAAACCTTGTGTTGTACCATTACTACCCCTTGTAAGAGTAACCGTGTAAGACACAGCAGCTTCTCCGTTCTCACCTGTCACCTTAAACGGCTCAGACCAAGATTCGATTTCGCTCTTTATTGAACCACTATCCTCACGAGTAAACACCTCTTTGCCGTTCGATTGCCAAAGAGGTATGTCAATGTCAGTCATCTTTTCTATACGGAACAACCCATAATCACCGTGAAAACTACTAGAATTATCCTTGCCATAGCATACATACACGGTATGCGTTCCTGCGGTGGCTATGATGTCTATTACGGATAATTCTACACCGTTTCCACTTACCGCACGATACCAACCATTGGAAGTTGGTCTTGACGGAGCACTGGCAACATCAATTTCTGACAGAAAGATGTAATCATATCTTGGCTCACTGAAAGATTTGATTACAAACTTAACAACCTGGTTTGATTGCGTAGTAGTGAACGTTACCAAGCACGAACTTGTAGAGCTGTCTGCCGTTGTAGGAGATTTCTTCCACGTGTGTACGCCATCGTTGTAATCCGTCCATGACGAGTCGCTATAGCTTACATTCTCTACGTCAGCCACAGAAGGTATTGCTAATGACCAGCCATTATCCAAGTTATTTTTATCCGTCGATGTAGGAGGTGTAGGATTATCCTTAGAACGGATATAAGCAGGGATAATACCATTACCGCTTAATCCATCCTCTCCCTTATCACCCTTCTCGCCTTTTCCTCCAGAAAGAACTTTTTTCCAGTATGTTGCACCATCAGAAGGCTCTTCTTTGACATCAACCCCAGAATTAGCGACACACACCCACACGGCATTGTTGTGATTTACTTGGTCGTTCTTATGATAGATATTGTTTTCTATCCAGTCGCCTCGATAGTTTATGATATTGATAGTGCTGCCGTCATCCGAAATCCATTCAAAACGTGAGGAGTTGATTTTCGTGCCTCCCTTTGGAGAGGTTTCGAATACCGACAGAGATACCTCTTTATTACTACCATTCACGCTTTTAGTGATAGTATGCTTATATTCTGTAATATTAGCATAACAAGCGATACGAGGAGCGTAGCCACCAGTAGTCTCCAAGATAATCACGTTCTGTCTGTCCGTCTTGTCATACTCACCTTGTTTATTACGGTGCCTGTTGCCGTCCAGTACGATTGTGTCACCCTCGGAAGGAATGTCTCTCGTCTCCAAAGGTGCAGGGTTAGAGCCATTGTCACCTACGCTAAACTCATCGTCGTAACCATCAATGTCACCACAATGCTTGCCTATGACAATCCAGGCAAACGCCTGCCCATCGTACAATTCCACCTGTACTGGTCTCGTCTGCTCGTTGCCATCCTCATCAATGTAAGTTTCCGTCTTAGTGCCGTAAATTTTTTCGTTCTGCGTAGATACACCACCGTTAGGTATAGTACGCCAATAGCTCTTGTTGCTTACATCACTATACGCTCCACCAGCCACAATTTCGCCCATTGTTTGACAGCGCACTTGGTCGCCCTCCTGCCAGTCATTCATCGTAGCAGTAGTTCCGTTGTCAGCTAAGAGATAGCATTTCCAGCCAACGCATTCTTCATCATCCTCATCTGTTTCGACCCAAGATATCACACCACCATCAGATACCGATTGCTTGACAGGTACAACCTTGATAAGCTTGCTTCCTGCGCCCGACAGATAGATGTTACCTCCCGAATAGGATAACTTGCGTACCTCTATTTCGTGGAATATCGCCTTACCCCAGATAGTGAGGTTGGTGAAAAACGCATGATACTTGCCGTTCTTCTCCTTCTCGACAGAGAAGCCCTGTTCAGCCGCATTGTCGTAATCGAGAGACTTGATGGCGCTAAATACCGCCTCGCCCAACTCCGTAATCTTAGCGTTATTACCAAACCTCGCTCCCATCATCAATTCAGCAAGACCATTTGCGATAAGACCTTTCGCAAAGGTTACCATACCGTTCACTACCTGAGGATCCACAGTATCTTTGCTCAGATACTGCTGTAATATCTCCGCATCCGCATGAAGGTTGCCCGCCTCGGAGGCGTAGGCTGCATTCTGTGCCGATGCAGCAGTACCGGCATAATTTGCCTGATCTGCAACTTCTGCCCGCTTAGCCTTATCAGCCCTGCCAGCGTGCTCAGCTTCAGATATAACTCCGGATATATACTTAGTCGAGGAAGAAGAACCACCCGAACCTCCCGTCTTCTTCGGCTTGCTATAAGTCTTAATTTCTATCATATTATAATCCTTTTATAACACTGTTAAAACCACTTTAGAACAACTCTCTCATCGTCACCACTGCAGTACCCTCGGTGAGGTTTCTGTCTATACCCTGCACATAGAACCGTTTGCCGATAACAGGAACACTGAAGATACTCGCAAAGCTAAGACCCTTCTTTGGTTCGATGACGTTCTGCGTCATCACCACCCTCGGTTCGTGCCATTCCTGCCAGTACGCATCCACATACAACTTCTCCGGCTTATCCGTCAAGTTCTGGTTGCGGTCATAGATGTCGGCAAGTGCATTCTTGGTCGCCTCGTTCTGTGGAGATGATAATTTCACCGCATTATTTACACCTAATGCCTTGCACTCCTTCGAGGTGAGCGCGGTGGTGAACCGGAACTCCAGGTCATCCTTTCGGTTGACGAAGCTTTCGCCGGTATCACTCTTATATACGATATCCTTTTCGTCACTTACCGCACCTATCTTTCCGTTATCACTAACCACCTCTATCTTAAACTCCTTAAGCATGATACTATTGATCTCCTGCAGGAGAAGATGGCTATCCTGATACCACGTGGTGTGTCGCCAGAAAGATGGGTGTCTTCTCGTCACTTCATTCCATTCCGCATTTACAGGCCCGAGTATCTTAAACTGCACGCTACCACTTACGTGGTCAGACATGCGGATAGGTATTGCAGTACCCTCTGCAGTAATACCCTTTGTATATGGAGCATTCTTGCGGATCTCGAACTCCGTACCAATAATCTTATCCCTTAATTCCGGATCAATACCGATGGTGAAGCTCTGTGCGTAATACTCGTCATCTGACGCACATTCGCTCCGCTCCTTGTATTTCTTCCATACGAAATCATCCGTATCTCCTTCGCCCTGGCTCGTGCCTCCTACCGCATTCTTATCGCCCTTATTGCATTCTACGACACATTTATCGCCAATAATGAGCATACAGGATATAAGGCCCACTCGCTTGATAGTATCAGTAGCAACACCTACGGCGCTATAGGCATATTCATGCTTCTGAGGGCCTGTACCCGTATAAGGATAGAAGGAATGAGAACTTTCTGTATTGTTAGCTTCACCATACACCGGTTCCTGGTTCCACCGTTCAGAATACCAGTACTTGCGGGTATAATACCTTCCGTCTTTATTATTACGGCTCGGCACGGTCTTATGCCAATAAGAATTAGGATTTATAATTGTATGATTCCAGCTTGCATCAAGCACCATACGACCATAGATATCCGTAACGTCCATTACAGGATTAAGGACCATTTTACCGCTGATCACGATATAATTGATCGTATCGCTATCAACAGGCGAGAAAGTACCTCCACTCTTGTTTCCTGTATATTCCGCCACAGGGCACGATGCAAGAATATCCTGCTCACTCGGGTATCCGCTTCTGCCCATGGTAGAAATGATCAGATAGTTGTCCATACTTACTGAGGTAACGAGGGAAGACGTGTTACCGCCATTCTTACGCTCTATCTTACCGAAAGCACATACGCACGCACCGATACCGGCAGTAAGACCTTTATTCAGGATATCCTGCTGCTTGGTTCCGTCTGCAGGGTATTTCTCGTACATATCTATACGACTGTCGTTTTCTATTCCGTAGAACTTCCAGTTCGTCGCAGCCTTGGGCCAGCAGAACCAGTCCACCTGACTGGCACCCTGCCAGTCTGTTGTCTTCCTTCCCGTCGTCATAACTTTCATGCTATTGTATGCGGTTTTTCCTTCACCTTCAGCTATATACTCGGTCATGTATTTCTGGAAGTTTCCTGCAGCAATCAGAGAATCATCATCGAGCGGACTTTCTATCACATCATTCACTTCTGTCACATTATCAGTAAGCAGCAACTCATTGTATGTTTCACCGATACTGATTTTCGTATCACAGTCAGCCACCTCGATATCCTTACCGACCCGATATGTAGGTATCTCAATACTCTTCTCGGTGCCTTCATCTATTCTATATAAATTCAGACAAGAATTTTTCCGTATCGACTCCCAGGAGAATATGTAAAAGGTAGTACCTTCCTGCACGATATGCAGATTGAGATACTTCAGTATTTCATTGAGCACGTCTTCCTGCGTCCACATATCATCCTCCTCATCACCAAAGAACAGCAATTCGTTGATACTGATATTCTGGAATATATTATATATTTCGTCACCCGTTCCGTTACTCAACGCTTTCGAGCCATCATACATTATCTTAAACGCGCCATCTTCCCAATAATTGGCTGCATCACTCACGCCATTCAGTATCTCGACAATCATATCATAGAAAGTACGCTGGGCCGCCTTACCTTTGAGCGCATCATAGAGGACCCCAGCAGCTCCCACATTCCGATAGTTGGAATAAGAGAGGGCAGAAAGGCAGTCGATACAGATCAGCTCCACCTCGTCATAGCTTTCATTATAACCCTGACTAAACGCCTGAGGTTTGATATACCCCACGAAGATACTTTCATCATTCCGAAGAATATTCACCACGGCATCACGACAGGAACTGCAGAAGAAGTCCGGCACAAAATTCTCGCACAACAGACGTACACTTGCCTGATAGTAGAGTATATGATCAAAGGTGTCGTTTATCTGAGAAGTAATATCTACAGGATCATCGGTAAAGAAAATACCACTCTCTTCATTACCGATTTCCACTCTTTGGGAATCATCACCATTCGTAATGATGATTACCGTAATCTTATCTTCCTGGTTATTATAAAAATCTCCCGAAAAAATCATAGTCTCTAAATTTTAATGTTACTACGTCGGCGATTGCTTCTCGTTTCATTCGCTACCGCCATCACTATATCACGCCCACGGAGCCTGCCATTGATGCCAAGGGTAGCACTTATGCCGCCACCAATGCCCTGCAGTCCTGCAGTATTCACCGACACACCCTGTACTGCTGCACCGTTGGCAATGGCAAAGAGGCGGGCCTGCTGGGCTGCGTTCAGGATCATCTCGCCAGAGTTGACCCTTACTAAGACCTTGTCGCCCGATGTCTGATTGCCGCCAACAATACCACCGGTGGCAAACTGACTGATGGTGGATATGATGCTCGTAAGCTGTGCCGTACCCGATATACCGAAAGCAAGCCAGTCTATCCAGGTCTTACAGGTACTCATGGCCTGCGCAAAGGAAAGAACAAACTGGCCGATGGCTGCAGCCACCATTCCCGCCTTGGCCGCTGCCGAGTCTCCACCCAACTGCTGCAGGGCAGAACCCAACATCTTACAACTGGCTCCAGCCACCGCCATACCCTTGGCGGTAGAGTCGCTTATGCCGTTAATATCAGCCAAGCCTGTGCGCACACTCTCAAAGTTGCTTACGTCAATGCTGAAGAGTGAAGAGATATGATCATAATCCCGTGCCTTGGCTTCCACTTCTGTATTGATAACAAGTGGCTTATCTGACAGTCTCTGACGCATCGCCTCCATTCCTTCATCCAACTGAGCCTTCAGGTTGACCTCAAAAGCCTTCACATCAAGTTTCGGAACCTCCTCGATACCGATATCCACCTTCAGCATATACAGCTGGCGCTGGAGTCCTTCCATTTCTGCATTCAGAGCACGGGCAGTCGCCTTGTCGGCTGTGGCGTTGAGCTCCTTCTGCTTCTCGTTGATTTTCTCCTCGTACCAGTCGATGCTACCTTCTAAGGCTTTCTTGCCCTCAGTTATTATAGGGGTATTCCCCGTGTTGGTATTACCGCCGCCTCTGGCATTACCACCCGAACCTTTTGAGGTATTGAGAGTAGGAGGTGCGGCACTATACCCTGCAGTATGCTTATAGCTGATATTCTGGTTCTGCCTGACAAGGGCTTCCATACGCTTCTTGATGTTCTGTTCCTGCCGATACAGATTGGTCACCACCTTGTCTGCCTCTGCCTTCTGACTGGTGCCAGGCAAGATTTGAAGCCCCTCACCCTTAACATATCCTATTTTATCCCTATTATCAAACTTTTTAACCTTTCCGTTTTTATCGTGCGTATAGTCGTACCGTTGCTGCTGCAGGTCGGCTGCCTGGTTGGCAAGATTGCGGATAGTGATCTCATTGATCATCTGATTACAGTAAGCCTTAGAGTTGGCGGTAAGCGCCTGATACCATTGGCTCACGGTAGAGTAGTAGCCCATCGCTTCGCCATACTTGGTGTTCATCTGCTGCACCATCGCCTTCTCCTGTTCCTTGCTCCCCTTGAAGTTCTTCAGGGCAGCGATATTCTGCATCATCTCGCTGCGCACGCTCGCTATCTGCTGCGCCGTCTGCTGATGAGTCATCTTGGCTTTCTGCTCTGCCTCCGAAAGCTTATCTACACTCTTGGCAGCATCGTCGCTACTATTCATGAGATAGTTGATAGCTTCAGTAAGTGCCACAATAGCGATGCCCACACCCGTAGAGATCATCAGGCTACGAATAGCGAGTTTCAGGGTCGTAGCGCTCACGGTTGCACCTCGCATGGTGGCAGAACAAACCTCTATAATAGGGGAAAACATGGCTACTACCGTTTTCGCCAACTTTGATGACACCGCCAAGAGATTAAACGACTTCGATAGCGATACTGCTGCAGCTGCACCTGTAGCCATTTGTGCCGCAACATTAATATAAGGCAATACGTTACCTATAGATGATTGCAGCATGTCAGAATATTCGCCCAACTTATTATTAATCAGTTGCAGTTTTGCAGCCCCTGTGCTCGATAGAATATCGAAAGTCTTATCTATGGTGCCAGCACTATTTTTCATGTCTGCGACATCCTCTCTAAACTTCTCCGCCAGTTTACCTGTCAATGGAGTAAGAGCACGAAGACTCTCTGCGCTTCCGAAGAGCTTTCCATATATCTCCTGCTCCAGCATACCGCTTGATGCAGCATATTGTTTCACGCTCTTATCAAGTGAAACCAAAAACTGCTCCATACCTCCAGCAGCCTTGATAGCAGCAGCATCAAACTGGATACCCATCTGTTGCGCCATCTCTGCAGCTTCGCTCGAAGGCTTGATAAGAGCCGTAAATATAGCCGCTAACTGAGTACTTACCTCGGCAGTATTACCGGATACACCCGTCAGCGTACTGAAGGTGGCCATCAGTTCATCAATACTTACACCGAGCGTGGAAGCCTGAGAGGTAACACGTGGCAGGGCTTGCGCCAACTGTTCAAACGAGGTAACACCATTCTTGGCGGTAAGCTGTATCTTATCCTGGATAGAACCAGCAGCATCCCAGTCCAATCCGTAGTTCTTGATAATGGTAGAAGTAACTTTCACAGTCTCACCAAGGTCAGCAATACCTCCCACAGAGGCACGGGCCGACTTATTAAGGAAAGCTATCCAGTTATCCTCGGGCACACCATTGGAGATAACTTGATAGAGGCCGTTCGCTAACTCATCACGAGCAACAGGAACCTCGTGGGAGAGTTCGGCTACCTGCTCTTTCAGTTTAGCGAAGTCATCGCCGCTCTTTCCCGCCATGGTATTAGCAGCCGCCATAGCACCACCGAAGCTGCGACTTTCGGCAGTAAAATCATTCAATACCGAAGACAGTTGTCCGATAGCATTAGAGACATTATTCCATTTCTCTACTATCTGATTGGTATTAATGAGTTGCTCTTGTAGCGAACCGGTAGCTCCTTTTGCTTCATTGACTACACGACGCAAGTTATCGACTGCAGTGGTAGCCGTCACCACCTTTTCTTTGCCGTCAATATGAAGCCGAATGTTAAATCTTACCTCGTTACTCATACTTTTTGCTTTATAATTTTGATTATCTGATTCTTTTTTATTATATTTGCAGCGTGTTAATAATTAAACATCATTATGGCAGAATATAAAGTTACACCAATGAAAGACAGAACCATCTGCGGCTGGATTGCCGTCGTGAGTTTTCTTATAGGACTGATTCTCTGTGACTGGGTTATGGGAGCAAAGGCACCAGACTGGGCTTCTGATTTGTTAATCCTTTGTGGCATTGTCTCGTGTATAAGTTTCTTATTGTGGACGCTTATGCTCTGTCAGGATGACAACATATAACTCCTACTATAGCCCCGCCCGCTTTTTCGCTGCCCGATACCTCTCCATGATTTCCTCACGGCTAAGTTTCTCCTTCTTCTCCACTTGGGGAAGATGCTTGTCTTCCCACGGGAACCTCATGATGTCCTGAGGCGTGAGCTTCGACTTGGAGTAAGGCTGCATACTGCAGAGACACTGCATCCTTATGCGTTCCCACCTGCCTCGCTCCCTGCTTGTCTGCATCTCATTCCATGCCTCATACGCTGCGTAGAACTCCGAAGGGGTGCATCGGCAAAAGTCATCCATACTCATACCAATACACCCCATCGCGATACCCAGCAGATGTTCCACATCCGTAGGTTCATATTTCTCCGAGTCAGAGCCTATGGCTTCGTCTCGGCTTTTTTTTTCTCACTCTCTTCGTTCATTGCCGCATTCCAGGTACTCACGTCGTCCGGAGTGATCAGACAACAGAAAGTCTCGAAATCGACATCAAACTCCACTCCGTCTGCCTTGCAGGCAGCTACGACACAACACCACATAAACATGAGCAGTTCTTCTATGTTATTAGCGTCCATGTCACTCACGTCCTTCTGCAGATTTCTCTTAAACAGGAGCATCGCTCCCATCGATAGGCGGCAAGGCAATTCCCTGCCGCCTACATTGATCATCATTTTTTTCATTAATACACACAAAATTGAAATCAGTATCTTTTAGCTCAATTATTCAGAATGTTCTGTAACGCTGCTCGCACCGGACTGCAGACCATTAGTCTGTTTCTCTACCTTGCCATAGTTCTCCAGCTGAACGGTGTACTTGGCATCATCGCCCGCCTGGCCGTCCAGATCGAGAGAGGTAATGATGTACTTACCCTTATATCCGCCAGCCACCTTTCCGGTACGCTGACCAGCCTCACGAATATTGTAGCTTGCAGTAACAGGAGTACCACTCAGCATCAGGTCCTTCAGCTGGTCGTAAGTAGGAGCACCTGAATCGGCATCCGTACATACCAGGCCGTCGGCGGAGATGCTCTCCGAGAAACTCTTTACGTACTTCTCTTTCCACTTCGCACCTGCAGCCTCCTTGGTCATACGTTCACCCGTCTCAGCCGAGGTGGTAATCTTGCAACCTGTACTGAAGGCCAATGCGCCATCATTCACGGAGAGGATAAGATCAGTACCGTCCAATATATTTTCCATATCAATACTTTTTATGATAACTTACTAACAGATAGCCCACAAGAGCTACCCCTAACCACACACAAATCAATTTTATCCACGAACCCTTGCTACATTCAGGAGGCTTCTTCTCTTCCACGCTTTCTACGCTATTATAATTGCTTTCTAATGCCGTTCGCTTGACTTTAGAAGAAGCATTTACCGAAGTAGCACAGGAACTGTTTTCACCTTCGAGCATGGCTTGCGCTTTCGCCGTACCATATCCCTCGATGCGATACCCGCCGCTATCCAATGGCTTGATGAGCCACGTCTGCTGCCACTGCTGGTCAGCCGTCAGACTTTCCGTTGTCAGACTCACCGCTCGCGCCGTGTCTCTGCTTACGCTGCTGTCTCTGCTTACGCTGCTTGCCAGCCCCGTCTGCTGCGTCCGGGTCACCATCGTCTTCTTGGTTCTGCAGCTCACTGCTAACAGGGCAAGAAGCGCGATGAGGACAAAGCTGAATAGCCTCGATAGCCCGTGTGAGCCTATTGAGTGCATAGCGGGTGCGGGCGTTCTCCCTGTTGAGTTCCTCGATAGCCTTTGCATTATCTTCTGCTGCATCATTCAGTTCTTTTTGTTTTGCCAGGAGTTCCTTGCTCACGTCGCCATACATCTCCTTGAAGGTGTCATGTATGCGCTTCGCCTGCTCAGCCTCCTTCACCTTTCGATTGGCTATCCAGGCGATGGCAGCACCAATGCCGCCCGATGGGATAGCCCACTGCAGTATGTTTAGTATGATGTCTGTCATCGCCTTTCAACCATTTTAACTAATAACTAACTTATAATATGATGAAGATTTGAAGCCTCCTTTTTAAGCCTGATGGCCGCTATAGATGACACCACCGGCATCCTCCTTCTTAGGCATACAGATGAAGTAGTGGCGATAGGACACTAAGTTGCGCTGGTACTGAGGATCGCTCTCGGCAGGGCTGTAGTACATCTTGGTAGAGCCTGTGGCCTTGAATACACGTGGCACGTAGAATGCGAACGAGCACTGGAACTCGCCAGCCTTAGGTGTGGCACCCAAGGTGTTCTTCACGCCTGCAGTACTGTAGGTAGGACAGGCACCGTACTCGTAGATGTCGAAGCCATAGAGACGGCCTACGGTACCGTCGTTGCGGTTGATGTTATACTGCTCCTTGAATGCCTGATCGGTCTCGAGGAGATCGTTCACGTGGTCCGTGCAGAGCACCAGGCGACGGTCGGTCACAGGCACACCTAATGCGTCGAGCTTACGCTTCAGAGCCACAACGTCGTCAATACAGAGCTTGATGCGCTTGGTAGCGGCATCCACTGCGCCAGTAGTCACGAGCACAGGGGTCTTGTCCGTATTCTTCGTAGGACAGAGCGCATGGGCTGCCTTGGCATACTTAGCGTCGTTCAGGGCGTTGGCACAGCTTTCCTTCACGCGGGCCATCTTGTCGTAACTGAGCGCATACAGCTCGTCGTCGGTCACTGGCACCACCTTGGTCTGGAACTTGTTAAGCGAGAAGGTCTTGTCGCCATCCTCTAACTCCTGTATGTCCAAAGGGTAGGTGGTATTATTGACAAGCACCTGCGGATCGGCACCCACATCCACGAGGTGAATCACGTCGTTGTTGACGATCGAACTCTGGTCGGGCACACCGTTGAGCCATGCTGCGTCCAGTTTTCCGCGGAGAGCCCTGATCAGCTCACCCGTCCATACTTCGGTCAGCACGCCATCACATGCAGCATCCTCGGGCATAAAGCCAGGAAGTGCGATAGCAATAAGACAAGCCACTGCTGCACCACCCATAGGGCTGCAGCCCAACAGCGTTGCGATAACTCCACCCACGATGGCATTGAAAAGCAATGCCGATGCAATCTTGATAAATGTTTTCTTATTCATAGTTATATCTTTTTTATCTTTACTTTTTTTACCTTTAAACATTACGCTGGCTCAAAGTCGTACTCTGCCTTGTAGAGGCGCACGAATTCGTCATGGTGATTGTCGTGCAGATCCATCATCATGTTGGCTGGCACGGCACTCAGCTTCTCGTACTTCGAGTAGTCTTGTGGTTCTGCCACGATATTACCATTGCCGGTTCGGTGCAGGGTTGCCGTAATCTTACCCTGTGGCTGCATGGCCGACAGCGTGATATTCAACTGATCCAGACCCAACTTCTTGCCCAGTTCAATGAAGTGTTCCTTCATTCCTGCAGCAAGTCGTTTCTCTGTAATGGCAGTTTCCACTGCACGGGTGATCGCAGCCAACTCCACAGCCTGCTGCTGCGCCTGGAGCGTCTGTACCTGAGTCTCCAGGGCGGTTACCTTACCTGCCGCGAGACTGAGACTCACGAGCTTCTGATTCACTTCTTCTTCCGTTGCGGTCTCCTTCAGACCCAACTTGATCGCTAAATCTTTTAATTCCATTTCTTTCTTTTTTAATGGGGTTTTACTTACATTATCTAATAGAGGGAGAACACCATCAATGGAGTCCTGTCCTGCTGAAAGTGAGATTGTCTTGCCTTCATGAGTGAGCACGATGGCATCATCATTGCCACCAATATCTACCACACTCACCTCGATGAGTTTCGATTTCGTCACCGTCGGTCTCTGCTGACCCTCGGCGAGCAGCTGCTTGTCGTCGCTCATCTCCAGGATCTGGAAGTTTGCGCTCACCATTTTCACGCTACCGAACTCCCATTGCTTCTTCAGCTGCTTAGACAGTTCCGTAGCCTCGTCAAACACCAGCTCGCCAGTCACGTCCTGACCTTCCACCTTCAGATCCTTCACCATACCCACCACCTTGCCACGCTCGTGCATGTAGAGCAGCACCGGGTTGCGCTGATACTGCGCCAGATCTATACCAGGTGTAAGAATTCGAGTGCCGTAGCAGTTCACGCTCTCATTACTGATTCTTACTCGTTTACCTTTAGCCATATATACATATTTAAAAAAGTTTCTACTTTCTTTTTCCTGCGAATACCAGCGGAGCGTTCCGCCCGAATTCGACTGCAATATTACTAACTTTTCGCATAACCTCCAAAAAAGTATGAAATGGTTGCACACTTCTGTGAAACCGCTGCACACTATTTTTGCAGATTGCCCAAAAAGTCGCAATTTTGCAATACCAAACCCGCAAGGCATCAAGCGCCTCCGTGGTTTTCTATTCACATTATAACAATATTAGAATATGACAAAAGCAGAATTAGAACGTAAGAAGAACCTCGCACGAACCCTCTATATGGCGGGTAAGGAACAGGCAGAGATAGCCGAGCAGATTGAGGTATCAAGGGTGACAATATCCAAGTGGGCCAATACTGAGGGATGGAAAGAACAGCGGGCCGCCAAGAACGTGACGCGACCGGAGCTGGTCAACAAACTCCTCCTCACCATCGACACCCTCATCAGTCAGGTAAACGAATCCGGCGACCCGGACAAGATATCCGGATTAGGCGACAGATTGGCCAAACTCTCGTCCGTTATTCAGAAACTCGACAAGAAAGCCAACGTGGTGGATGCCATCGAGGTGTTCATGGCCTTCAGCAAGTGGATGCAGTTCCGCGCACAGACCGACCCGAACATCACACCCGAACTTCTCAAGACATTCAACTATTACCAGGATCTCTTCGTCTCCGACAAGATGAACAATGGTTTCTGTTGCGAGTTGTAGTGAAGAGTGAAGAACGAAGAGTGAAGAATTTAACAGACTTCGGGCTTCACACGTGTCAAACATCATAAAAAAAGAACGTAAGAAGTAAAGCAAGAGAATTCTTCACTCTTCACTCTTCGTTCTTCACTTCCATTATGGCTACACTATCAGAGAAAAAACAGGCCATCGAGGCATGGCGGGAACATTGCAAGCAGATAGCAGCGCTTACCGACACCTCGCTCATGGCTCCCGAAAGCAAGGCGGACAGAAAGAAACGTATTGCTTCCCTGCAGAGGGACTATGCTGCCTTCTGCGAATATTATTTTCCTCACTTCCTGCAGCTCAAGGATAAGACCACCGGCAAGGTACTGCGCACCATCCACAATGCGCCGTTCCACAACCAGGCAGCCCGCAAGGTGAAGTCAACGCCCAATCTGAAGGCGGTATTCATGTGGCCCCGTGGTCACGCCAAGAGTACCCATCTGGACGTTTTCCTGCCCCTGTGGCTCATGTTCCAGCCCCTCAGACTCATCAACTTCATGGTCATCGTGGGCAAGAGCGAGGACGCTGCCTGCCGACTGTTGGGTGATATACAGGCTGAGTTAGAATACAACGACCGACTCAAAGCGGATTTCGGAGAACAGAAACCCTCTGGTGGCGACTGGACCGATGGTGAGTTCAAGGCGCAGTGCGGTGTCAAGTTCCTCGCCTGCGGACGTGGTCAGAGTCCTCGTGGTCTGCGCGACCGTGAGGCACGTCCTGACTATATCGTCATCGACGACCTCGATGATGATGAACTCTGCAAGAACGAGAAGCGTGTCCGTGAACTTACCTCATGGGTTAAGTCAGCCCTCTTCGGTTCCTTGGATGTGGGCCGTGGCCGCTTCATCATGGTGGGCAACCTCATCTCAAAGAACTCTGTACTCTTCAATATTGCCCACACCAAGGGCGTATTCCTCTCCAAGGTGTATGCCGTGGACAAGAACGGAGACCCTACCTGGCAGGAGAAATGGACACGCGAGGAGGTGGATGCTTACCGTGAGTTCGTGGGCTACCGCGACTGGAACAAGGAGATGATGCACAACCCTATCAAGGACGGTACCATCTTCCGTCACGAATGGATCAAGTATAAGCGTATGCCCCGACTCTCGAAGTATGATGCCTTAGTCTGCTATACCGACCCGTCCTGGAAATCGACCACAGAGAACGACTACAAGGCGAGCCGACTCTGGGGTAGCATCGGCAAGGAGCTGCACCTCATAGACTGCTTCGTGCGACAGGACACCACGGGTGCCATGGTAAGATGGCTCTACAACCTCTATGAGCGAAGCTTGGAAGAAGGCGCAAGCATCCAGTTCTACATGGAGGCAAACCTGATGCAGGATACCGCCCTCGATGAGTTTGCTGCAGAAGGCGACCTGCGTGGCTACCAGCTGCCTATCACGGCCGACAACCGCAAGAAGCCCGACAAACTGCAGCGTATCGAGTCCGTAGCTCCACTCTGGGAACGTGGCGTGGTATTCTACAACGAGGCACTCAAAGACTCCGAGGATATGCAGGTAGGCATCGACCAGACGCTTTCGCTCGAACATGGCAGCCGTGCGCACGATGATGCGCCCGATGCCGACGAGGGCGCTATCTATATCCTCCAGAAGCAGGGCAGATTAGCCGCCTTTGTTCCGAGAATAGTGAAGCGCATGAAGCCCAAAAATTCATGGTAACAGTCCTCTCAATTTCTAATTTCTCATTTCTAATTTCTCATTAAATTATGAGTTTCATCACGCAGGAAGATTTCAAGGTCGTGAGCAGCGAAGCTTCGCTCAAGGCCATCACGGGTGCCGACCCGGATAACATCAGCAACGCCATCGCGGAGGCACAGGAAGAAGTAGCCGGTTATCTGCGCCCTAAGTATGACACCGACCGCATCTTTGCCACCGAAGGCAACGGTCGCAACCGCCAGCTCGTCATGTACACTGCCGATATTGCGCTCTACAATATGATTGCATCGCTCCCCAACCGTATGGGCTACGAGACCCGCAAGGAACGCTACGAGCGTGCCATCAAGTGGCTCGAGGGTGTGCAGGCGGGCAAGATAGTCCCAGACCTACCCATCGCTACAGACGAAACAGGCAGCGGAATCTCGCAAGGCGGAGTCTTGGCATACGGCAACGGACCCGACCGCCACAGCTGGTAAATCAGCCGTAAACATTTCTAAATTCTCATTTCTAATTAAACGAAAATGGCAAGATTGAACATAAATAGAGTCAAAGACCGCATAGAGGATGCCTGGAGGGCATTCCTCGGCAAGCCGCAGCTCTGGAGAACTAAATATGGTAACATCGAACTGGTAGGCAAGAACAACCGCCGACAGGTGGAAAGCATCATTGCCAAACTGCAGCGTACCACCGAAGCACTCACCAAGGGCGACATACAGAAGTGGCGACGTGCGTGGCAACTCGCCATCAGCGTGGAAAGCCCTAACCGTCAGATGCTCTATGACATCTATCGGGACACCGAAATAGATGCCCACCTCTCCGGTTGTATCGACCAGCGCAAAGGCTTCGTTATGGAGCGATCATTCAAGCTGGAAGACAAGAATGGAGCACCATCCGAAGAACTCAACCACTTCTTTGAGCAGGAATGGTTCGTGGAGTTCTGCCGCCTCGTGCTTACTACTCCCTACTGGGGGCACTCGCTCATCGAACTCGGAGACCTCGGAACCGATGGCGACGGATGCCTCGCTTATAACAGTGTGACGCTGGTGGATCGCAAGTACGTCATACCCGAGCACCACCGAGTCATCACCGACCTCGGACAGGACTGGACCACTGGCATCGACTACCATGAGCCGGAATGGTTCGGCAACCTCATCGAGGTGGGCAGACCAGACGACCTCGGCCTCTACCTCAAAGCTTCACTACACTGCATACCTAAGAAGAACGTACTGGCGGCATGGGATGTCTTCAGCGAGATCTTCGGCATGCCACTACGTGTTGCTACCACCGGGTCCAGAGACCAGAAGGAGGTGGACCGTATCAGCGACATGATGAATCGTATGGGTCAGGCTGGCTATGCCGTACAGCCTACGGGCACAGAAATACAAATCGTAGAAAGCACCAAGAGCGACGCATTCAATGTTTACGACAAGCGTGTGGATCGTGCCAACTCTGAAATCTCCAAACTTATCATCGGCCAGACCATGACTATCGAGGACGGTAGCAGCCTCTCGCAGAGTCAGACCCACCTGAGGGTGTTTGAAAACCTGGTGGAGAGCGATGCCAAGTTGCTCGCCAACACCATCAATAACCAGCTGATCCCTCGCATGATCAGCCACGGTTTCCCTCTGCAGGGTTATCACTTCGCATGGGATGACAGCCCAAGCTATACCCCGGAGCAGCAGATGGAGTATGAGAAGATGATCTCCGACCGATACGAGGTGGACGGAAAGTACTTTGCTGACAAATACAATATGCCCGTAGGCAACCGCATACAGCAGCCTTCACCTTTTGGGAATGAAGAGGGAAGAGTGAAGAGTGAAGAATCCAACGGCAAAGAGAAGAAAGAGCAGCTCGTACACCCTTTTTTCGATTAAGCCCCGAAGATTACGAGGGGCTACACCTGAGATATAAGGAGATACTGCAAGAGAATTCTTCACTCTTCACTCTTAGTTCTTCACTCCCAGATGACTGGCAGGAGATCAAGTCGCGGCTCACTGGTAAGTTCAACAAGATGATGAAGGGCCTCTTCCGTCAGAAAGGGGCGCAGCTCGACATCAACATCCTGGCAAGCGACGAGGCACAGGATTTCATTGCCACCCATGCAGGCATCCTTGATGGAGGCTTCCAGAAGGTAGAGATGAGCGACAAGATGCGCGAGCGTCTTACCCGCTCCAACTACATCTTCTCGGGCATCAAGACGTTCCACGAGCTCAACGAGGCTTTCCCTTCCATGCTCGATGAGAATGGCAATAAAAAGCCGTTCGAACGCTTCCTGAATGACGTACAGAAAATCAACGACACCTACAATGCCAACTATCTGCACGCCGAATACAACTTCGTACAGGCTTCTGCCACCATGGCGGCGAAGTGGGAACAGTTCAGCGAGGATGGCGACCGATACTACCTGCAGTACCGCACGGCCAAGGATGACAAGGTGCGCCCGGAACACGCTGCCCTCGATGGGGTAACACTCCCGATGAGCGACTCTTTCTGGGAAACCTATTACCCGCCGAATGGATGGAACTGCCGCTGTACCGTGGTACAGGTGCGCAAGCAGAAATACCCAGCCACAGAACACTCCGATGCCATGAGTAGGGGCGAGGAAGCCATGAACGGCGAACGATACAATATCTTCCGCTTCAACAGTGGCAAGCAGGGCAAGACCATGCCCGACTACAACCCTTACACCATCAGGCGGTGTAATGACTGCGATGTGGCGAAAGGAAAACTGACTTTAAGTCTCCCCGACAACGAGATATGTGCTGCATGTAAATTTGTACAAAATTGCGCCCTGAATAGAGATAAATCAGAAGTATGTGTAAGCAAGAAGGAGTTACTCCGGTCTTCTGAAAACTTCACAAAGAAATCTGAAAGCTTGCAAACAGGCAACTACTTCCAGACAAAAAAGACACTACGTCTCGGACTGGATCATGCCAGGACCGCCGAAGAGGTCGCTGCGCAGAAATGGATAGCACGGCATTTGGAGAACCTCCGATTCGTTCGGTTCAGCCCTCTTGGCGAAGTAAAGGATATGACATCCGAGATAGATATAAGAAATATCAAAAAGAAAAAGGATAGAGGTGTCACCGGATACAATGAATACGAGATCGAAATCAGCGGAGAAACTTGGCAGCTTAAGACTGAGATAAGAAAAGACAAAAAAGAAACTCTTTACAATGCCTTTAAAAAGAAATAGCTCCAAACATCCACGCGGCTCGTCGAAGGAACCATTGGGACGTTGAAGCTATTTCCACCGCAAAGATACAATAAACTTTTTAAACTCGCAAGAATATGAGCAAGAAAAAATCAAAATTATAATGAATTTATAGAAAAATTCAATCCGAAGAAGAATAAAGACAGGAATAAGAAAAGAGTAAATTTCAAGGAAGTTATCCGGAGCTACAATCCGGAACCGCCCTAAAACCTACTCTTTCCGCTGCAAATATACAACAAACTTTTTAAACTCGCAAGAATATGAGCAAGAAAGAAGAAAAAAAGAGAAAAATCGAATGGGAACGGCATTGTTTTGCCGTTTCCTTGGTAGCAAATCTAAAGAAAGATTGCAACGATAGAGACCACCAGACTAATCACACCCACAACGGTTGCGATAATAACACTATAAAACTGGATACGCTCACGGCGGTACTTAGCGACAAAACCACCGTTATCTATAAGAGCCTTACCCTTAAAGGTTATCTTGTAGTGATTGCGAGACTCTTCAAGGAGACCTTCCTTCACAAAAAAGCGGATGGCATCACCAAAGCCTTCTGGGGCGTTGTGGAATAACACTTCGCCTGGCACCCATACGCCAGTTTTGAAGCTACTGATAGCCTCATCGAGTAATTCCGAAGAAATTTTAGTCATAATCTATCAATGTTTTAAGTTATACGATATATATATAAACGTCAAAGCTGCGGCAATATTATACCGTTTCAGCCCCTACTAAGGCCAAGCCCCTATCCCTACTACCGATGAGCCTCAGTCCCTATTAGGGATTGAGCCTCGTCCCTATAGGGATGAAAAAACAATATTCTAACGGTGTTCTATCACTATTATATTCACATTTTAATCTTAAAAGTAAATGATCAATTACAGTATTGCAATGATGGGCAACCCTGCCAAGAAGCAGGACCCAAAGAAAGCCTACGGTGTGGCTCAGTACACCGAGAAGATGACGCTCAGCGAATTCAGTGAGCATATCTCAAGCCACGGCAGCACATACGATGCAGAAGACGTGGAAGCTATCCTCGGAAAAGCCGTGAAGTGTCTGCGCGAAATGCTCCTTGCCGGCAAGAAAGTGGAGTTAGGCAAGCTCGGAGAATTCTACGTCACCCTGCACGGCAAGGGCACAGAACTCGCCAGAGACTACAACCCCGCCACCTGTGTGGAGAAGGTAAACGTAGTGTGGACTCCTGGAAGCCTCTTCGAGAACCTGAAGGATGATGCTACCTTCTGCTTCGTAGCAAGCCGCAACGAACAGGCAGAGGCTAAGCGAAAAGCAAAGGCGCAGAACGGAGACACCAATCCTGGTAATACACCTGACCCCGGAAACAAGGAAAACCCGGACAACAATGAGAACCCAGACGACAAGGGTAATACCGAGAATAAGGGCGACACTACCGATGGTACCGGTACCGGTTCTGATGGAAGCTACGAGCTACACTAATCCTCATACAAACACGCAAAAGGGCTGCACCACGCTTGGTGCAGCCCTTCATTTTCACATACATTGTACCTAATGAAATTTCAAAAATTTACCTATTAACTTAAAACAACTACAATATGATTTTTATCGTATGATCTTACCACGTTTTTAAATATTTTACCCTAAAGACATCCACATTCTCGAGCAGTTCCATGTGACTGTGATTGGTGTCGGTCATATAGGGATAGCTCACCTGATACCCAGCCCTCGTCTCTATGTTCTGCAGAGCTTCCCAGATGCTTTCTCCTATCTCGAAGGAGGCATGATAGGCTTCATCATTCCAGTCGGTCACCAAGTGGAGCCTGAGATCTCCACTTCCTCTCACGCACTTCCCGAAGTCTGTATTCTTCACCACGTCCCAGCTGATTGTACCGAACTCCACGAATACCGCAGGACGTCCCCATTCGCTTTCCTCATCTACAAAGGCGACATTCTCATTCCACAGGTCTATATGCTGCACTGCAGGCACCCCGTCTTCTATCGCCCTCTTGATATCCTTATATAAGCTTTCTCTTGGATCCATATCTATGATGTATTAATTGATTTCTACTTTTTCAGATCAAGATGGTTGAAGTACTCCTCAAGCTCATCCTCGATAATCTTTGTCACTTCTCTCTCAACTTCCGGAGCCATGCCCAAGAACTGACGTTTCGGTATCCTGATGGTCTTACCCACCTTCATCAGCGCCATTGCCCTCCAGAACTCAGCATTGCTTGAGAGTTGTTGATTCTTCTTGTTGTTCCGAAGCGAGCCGTTCTTTTTACGACCAAGCGACCCCGAAGCTTCGTAGTACTTATGCCAGAAATACCGCTTCATCTTCTCCGTCACCTTGATTTCTCCACCCTCGTTATGTATGGCTGCATAAGGGGAGGAAGAAAAGAACGTGATAGAGGTGGCATCGCTCCGGCTCTGGACGCTCTTCCTCAGGTCGCCCGAGGCTACGAGTATATGCCCGTCGCCTCTTATCGGACTTTTCCGTCTTGCCCATGCCTTGGTAAAGAACCCCTGGCGCTCGAAGTTCTTGTCGAACTCGTCACCGATCTCCACCCTGATATCACTCAGAATATGTCTGATCACTACCGATAAATCATTATTTCCTGCCATATCTTTATCAGTTTTCAGTGTTCATAGTCCCATCCTTCAAACTTCAGGAAGGGTTCGTCGTCTTTAGGAATCTCATTACGAGGGTCGGCGCTCGCATTCAGAATATTATATAGCTGCCGCTCACTGATGGCGTACTTCGGATAGATGTACCGCCTCCAGATTTCACGATTGGATATGCCCATTTTGGCATATTGGTCGTATATCGCATTGATGTCAGCTACCCGTTTCTTGTAGCTAAGTCCGTTCCTTTGATGAAATTTCCGCAAAACAACTTTCCCTTCCTTACTTACTATTTACAAACGTTATAACATGGTCTCTTTATTTTTCTACTCTTCTTCTTCAGAACCTTCCTCCTCTGTCGCTTCCTTCTCGTTTTTCGGTGCGATGAAGATACGGCAGAAACTTGGCTCCATTCTGTGCCAGATGCCCAACTTCGGATCACGCTTGAAGAAGTAGTAGTTGGTTGCATTCTTCTGCACCACATTCGACTCCTTGAAAAGCGCCATGATTTCGGCGTATTCCTGGTCGTTGAATTTATCCTCCAGTTCGTAGAGCTTACTGATACTCTTGTAGTCGAGATCTCCGGACTGGTTGCGCTCCAGGAGCGTCATTGCCAACTGGTACATCGGATCATTCTGCCCCTTCTCGCTTTTCTGCATGTACTCCTTCAGGAAGGTGACAAGGCGCTCGGCTGCAAGGTCTGCACGCTCATCAAAACCCTTCACCTTATTGCAGCTCACCAGGAGTCGGAAGTTTCCGTCCGTAATGGTGTAATTGCGCTGGTCGTCGTTCTTTACCTGTCCGTACTGTCTCATGATGGACGTGAATGCCTCCACTTCGCGCTCAAGCCATTGCTTGAAGCTCTTGGTATCTGACATCACCGTGATAAGATTTTCCTCCACACGGTGCATGAAATCGGCTCGCAGCCCCTCGTAGGCATCACGCCTGTCGATACGCTCGTTCTTAGCCTCCGCATTGAGTTGCTGGCGGAGCGCCTCTTTCTGTTCGTCACTCAATGATGAGATATCAAACTGTCCCTGCTGAGTATTACCTTCAGCTGGGCTGACTTTTTCTTCTTTGTTGCTCATAACCTAACAGTATTACTTGTGATTGATTAATATTTTGTTCTTTACTTCCAGAGAATTCTTCACTCTTCACTCTTCCCTCTTCACTTCCCAGTCCTCCCTTGCGCTTGATAGCTCTCAGTTTGCGTTCGAGAGCTTCGAGGTCAGGAATATCCAACCGGGCAAACACCTTGCCGCATATTCTCGGATGAGAGCAGAAATCGTTGATGCGCTGCCAGTCTCCGGTGTTGACCCCTAACTCCTGCATCAGATGCAGACAGATGGAGCGGTGCCGCTTGCGCTGGTCTCCATACCCGCACATGTTCTCGAGCGCCTTGCACATGTCGGTATATTCTCTCGTCGTCATCTCGCGAAGATGTGAGGTACGACCCTTCGTGTACGTTGAGACGAGGGCTTCTTTCTGTTCTTCCTCATCCCCATAGTGCGGTACTTTCTTGAAGGCGGCATAAAAACGCCTGTAGTTCTTAACTGATCCTGCCATCCGTATTTCCCTTTAAATTGTACTACGTATATCATTCGAAAGCCGTTTTAACGCTGTTCTTACATCTACGAAACCGTTTACCGTTAAGATTGAACGGTAATTGATCCGTCGTTCAGAAGGCGATACTCTAAGTAATGCTCACGGGCTGTCTCGAGCACATAGCCCAGATCTCCAGCCAGGTCCGCCTCTTGAATGATTGGCACATTATCGAAACAGAGGTATATTTCGCCCTCAAATTCTCTCGCCTGCAAGCGGACAAGCGCCTCACGTTTGATGTTTCGCTCATGCTTGGGCACCTTCTTGCGGTGAGCTTCTTCTGATATTTTCTCCCACCATGCCTTGACGGCAATAAATAATTTCTTCATAATTACAAGTATTATTATTAGTTTATAATTTTGTCGCAGCTTTAGCGCTGCATTGCCTTTACCTTTTTACTTTTTTACCTTTTTACCTTTATCAAATCCCGTCGAGTATATAGTCCATACTGTTCAGGTATTCATTTTTCATCGCATCTGCATTCATATCGGACACCTTGCCCGCTACTTCCTCATAGATCTGCGACTGGTCCAGGTAAGAGAAGTCTTTCGTCTTTCTCTTGATGTATTCTATGATTTCATTTACTACCTCTTCCATAATTCTCAAATATTATTACTTGCCTGAATGAGTCCATCCTCCCATACCCTGAAGGTGGCTCCAGCTTCTCCGATATATCGCCCCTGGCAGACTGCCTCGTAGCAGACGACTCTTACTTTCACGCCCGCCATATACTTCAGCCTGACTGCAGGCTTGCCCAATGGCTGGCTCTTCGCTTCCTGAGAGATGAAGATAAAACTCTTTCGGGGAAATTCGTTCACCAAGGATTCCACCTGTGCGAATTCCCAGTGAGAGTGCTGGAAGGAATCTACAATGATGAACTTCGGACCCTTGCGCTGTTTCAGCATTCTTTTCAAGTTGTCGATATCCGTATCCGTGCAGACTCTGAACCTCCCTTGCTCTTCCTCCATGTGAAACCGCTCGATACGCTCCTTGAAGCTCATGCTCACCTTCTCTTCATAAGAACAGTAGAGCACCACGCCGTATTCGCAGAGCTTCTTGGCGAGCTGCATCACGAAAGAGCTCTTACCGCCAGCCGAAGGTCCCGAGATAAACCAGGTATCATACATATCCGGCTGCCCGAAGCACCGCTCCCACTCTCCACCCCAGGGTATCGGCTTGTAAGTCATCTTCAGTATCTCCCTGGGACTGTATGCTCTTTTTGCCATATTCTCACTTCGTTTAAGAGTGAAGAATGAAGAGTGAAGAATCCGATACCCTTACCGTCTTATGAGGAAAAGCAAGAGAATTCTTCACTCTTCACTCTTCACTCTTCACTTATTTTTATCTTCTCTATCTCGGTATATACCCGTCTCAATCCGCCTCGGGTCTGTCTCACGATGGTGGCGACATCATATCCCTCAGGTGCATTCACCTTGGCCACGATGGCAGCCTGCTTCATCAGGAACTTCTCGCGCTCCTTGCCGTCGTCGGGTGTCACCTTACAGAATCGCCCACCGTAACGGCTCAGCATTTCGGTATATCCCACCTTCTTGCAGTCGATGCTTCGGTTGATCTTCTCCTTCAGTCCGTCGGCTCCCATCATATACCATCCGCAGCAGTGCTCGGTGGCGTTCCAGAGTGCCTTCAGTTCTAAGAATGCCTCATACTGCAGGTCGCCTGCCTCGTCGAGGATGATAAGCGGTGAGTCGATGGAGCGGAGGTAGTAGGTGAGGTCTTCATATACATCCCCGTAGGTTCCCTTGCTGTCAAGTCCGAACTCTGCCGCTATCTTGCGTATCAGGCGGCGCTTGGTCTTCACCTGCGAGCAGTCTATATAGGCGGCGTTCTTATGATTCTGCACGTAATACTTGGCAGTGTAGGTCTTGCCGATATTAGGCTCGTCGCAGAGTATCATCGAGAGGGCGGAACTCTGTGCGGCCTCCAGCTGCTTCGTCACGATAATGAAGGTGTCGGTCTTGCCTGTCTTCCATTCTATCTCGTGGCGCAGACTTACGCCCAAGCGTCTGGCCAAGCGTATCCAGTTGCCGTCGCTGATGGTTCGGTCTGTCTGTCCCTGCTTCACCATGGAATAGACTGAGGTGGCCAAACCGAGCACCTTGGCGTGCTTACTGTCACTGTCGAAGCGGACACGGTCTTGGGCCATCGCCGCCAAAATCTTCTTTTTCTGTTCTGTTGTTATCATTGCCATAAGTTTTTGAAGTTTATATCATGTCGATTGCACGCTGCAGGATATCCTCCTCGGTTTCGTCGTCCGTAAAGACGTCTATTGGCTCCGTGCCTGGCATATCTGCAGTAAGTTCTTTTATCTCTTCCGGTTCGTCTGCCTGACTGCCGGTCGTGCCGACGTTCCTTTCAGCTTCCATCGTTCCGAGAGCAGGAACCATGTTGTTATCTACGTAGGTATTGAACTCCCTTACCTTCTTCTGCTGATGATAGAACTTCCTGCGGTCTTCCTCGGTCTGTTCTGCCATCACCCGGTTGTAGGTTTCTACCTTCTCCACCTGGTCGATGAACCTGTCGCCCTGGAAGATGAACACATCCTGCGGCTTCCCTTCCTCATCCGGCAGATAATAGGCGGTCACCTTATAGTTGTTAGGCGCAAGTCGCTCCAATACTTCGGGCTTGCTCAGCCACCAGTCTGCATAGGCTACTCTTACCGTAGAGTTTCGCCTTACTGAGGTCTCCACCTTCTCGCCGATATATCGGGCAAGGGTAATGGCATCGAATGGGCGCAGGTTCGGGTTGATATGCTCCATCAGAACATCCCATCTTGTCATACCGGGATATTTCTTCTGATTAGGGTGCAGCGTATGGTTCCACTCGTAGTTGTCGCGGCGGTCGTCTGCCACAAGTTCATCGAAGGTGAAGTACTGCTTGTCCTCCCAGGTATCATTACCTGCATCGCTTATCTTCTTGGATTCCACTCTGTATTTCCACTTGCCATAGAATCGGCCGATACCTACGTGGTTGCGGTGAATGATGCGCCGCTTCTTGGCTCCGTTGAGGTTTTCTGCCTGTTTCTCCTGTGAGTTCAGTGGCGCACAGTAGCGCACATAGCTGAACACCGTACCTTCCTGCAGCAGGGTGTACTTATATTCCGACATCAGGTGGTTCTCCACCTCGATACCTGCCGGAATGCCCCAGCCGTGCTTGGCTATCAGCCTGAACATCTCTCTGAAGCATTCCTTCACGAGGTTCTGATCCTTGTCCCTGGAATAGCTGGCACCTAACACGCATTGGCTCACCGAATCATAGGCATAGTAGGCTTTCACCCTCAGTTTCGTATCCTTCAGCTTGCGGGTCAGATCCACGTCATCCATGGTTATCTGGCTCAGCGAGTATTCTCCGGCATGGCGGTGCATGTGAGGCATACTCTCGTGCATGAAGGCGCTCCAGCTCAGCTGGCTCTTATCCCAGATAAGCCTGTTCTTCGGCTTGTTCAGGATGTTGCGGATGGTACTGTCGCTCAAACTCTTCGGGTTTCCGTCCTTGTCGCAGAAATCTTCCGGGTCGAACAGCTCGCCCGTCTGAATATCATATACGTCGAGCTCGCCACATACGAAAGCATCATACAGGTCTTTCACCTGTGAGTTGAGAGGCTTGTTAGGAAGGCATTGCAGACCAAGCACTAATTTTTCGGTCTTCACATCCACCTTTCGGGTGTTCTGATTGCCGAACTTGCCACTGATCAGTACACCGTAGCCACCAACCTTGTACTCGTTCACCTTCTTCCGGAATCTCAGTGTCGATTCGGGTAGGGTATGATGATAGGTTTCCTTCAATATCTTGATGGTCTTGGCCATCATATCCCAGTCGTAGCGTTCGCCCATCAGCTTGCGGTAGGCGGAGGCTCGTTCGTAGAGCTTGATGCAGGTATTGAGCACCGAGGCATTCGTCACATACTCTATGATTTTCTCGGCCGTGAGGTCCAAACCTGTCTGCTGTCTGCTCTGGAAGTAGCACATGGCGTGCTGATCCACCTCGTAATTGGAAGTTATCCATCCTCGCAGCCTTACTTCGGGACCACCGGGGAATTCTTCCTCCACCGCCTTGCGGTACTTGGTAGGCAAGCTATCTACGGCAATGAGAGCCGTGCAGCCGCTTGCGCCACCGCCTCGACGTACCACGTTAATGCGGTTTCTTGCAGCCATCGCCTTATAATTGGATTGGGTTATGATGCCAGTCTCAATAAGCTCTGGTGCAGATATGCAAAGTGTATTGCCGTAATATTCCATAACTATAACCTTTCTTTATTCTTCGCTGGTGAAATAATCCCAGTTTCTACCCATACAGATGCCTACGGAGAGACATACGATGGCTGTAATCAGATACCAAGTAATGTCCATAACTCTATCCTCCTACTTTAACTCTGTTCTTATAACATTCCTTCAAACATAGAACACAGACCTCTTTGGAAAATCTCCCTGGACCTAAACCGCTCGCAAGGGTCTGGATCTGATTCATCTCACGTACCATGACATCATCTACAGATACCAACTTCTTTCCGTTGTAATGGATGATAGCATTACCGGTATTCTTGTCAAACTCCAGTATCGCCCCATTAGTGAAGTACTGTCTGAAGCTTCCCTCGTGGTCGAAGAGTAGGGTATCATCCTTCTCAGCCACCACAATCTCCACGCCGCCGTTAATCTTGGCGTACTGGCGTATGCGCTTCGCCTTATCGCTTTCTCCCCGCTTGGGGTCGAAGGTGAGGGCAAGCCATATCGACTGGTCCGACACCTTGAAGGTCTTGCGTATTCCTTCGCGTACCTTCGTGCTTACGTCTATTGCTCTTTTCATATTCTAACAATATTATAATCCTTTTCTAATGGTGGAGGTAAGCGGAGTCGAACCGCCTTTCTTCCCAAGTTTTACAATGCAGTTATCATGTGAGCTTATCCGTGCCTTTAATCCCTGTCGCTCACTCCGTGCGCCCTGCATTCCAGCTACCTCCAAGTTACCGGGAAACGTTGCCCGGCTCGTTGTTAATCATGATTCTTTCTACACTTAGAAAACTAAACTTATGGCAAACATTAAGTATTTTTCGCTCAAAATCCTTATCTTTGCATCGAAATACATGTTTCACTTAAAATATATAAAGATTATGACTACAAATGAAATGATCCTCCAGGCTCAGATCACAAGCCTGCGCCGTGTTGCCGACGTTCTTCTTCTCCATTTCTGGTCCGATGCGGAAAACAAGTCTCAACTTATCTGGTTCTCTCGCTATTTAAACTACAAATACGAGAGAGACATTCTTGCTTCTTCCGATTTCGGGCTAACCGATTCAGGACAGCAGCCTGAGCTTCTTGCTCGCCGACGTTACCACCTGCAGGTTCTGATGGATATTGCTTATCTGCAAGGTAATCTTGGAGAATTGAACATAGTTCGTCGAGTTGCTCCTCAAGACGCTGCACTCGCAAATAAAGTTTTTGAGAGCTACGATGGTTTCGACGAATCGCTTTTCCGTGCGATTGACGAAATTGACAAATAGACTTTTTCATATTCTTTCTTTTATGTTTCACTTATTAATTTATCACTTATGGCACTTTACGTATTAGAGTTCCAGGCAGAGTTCCAAACGGTACTCCCGGAAGAAGAGTTGAAAAGAATGCTCTATCCTGTGCACTTAATGCTCGACGGCGTAACGGAAACATTTTCCCGCAACACCGGCATACCAAAGTACTCCTGCTCAGGAGAAGAACTTTGTGTGCCTGGTCTATCGGCATTCCGGTATTCTGCCGTGATGCAAATGGGCAAGTCTCGCCTCGATATCTTAGATCGACTTCTTCTATCTTTCCAGCCTCTTCTAAGAGAGTTATTACCTTCATGCACTCTGAGATGGAATTTAAAAGAATTACACTTTTCGTCTTAGCTTCTTTTTTCATCTTAATCTCTTTTTATCGAGGGCGCAACCATTACCGCTGCACCCTCGTGGTTAAACATTTCCAAAAATATGGCTGTCTTTCCAGCCTGCCATCCCGTCTTTCCGAGAAGTCACCCTAATTTCCAGTTTGCCCGTCTTTCCGGGCTGCCATTCCGAAGTTTCAATTATCCAGAGCGTGAGGTTCCCGACCTCTTCCTCCAGTCTCCTTACTGGGCTCCTGTTATAACTTTTTAAGTTCATAAATTTGCCCAGCTCGCGCTTTTTTAGTATCTTTGGCGCGGTGTTTATCTTAAACACGGTGCAAAGATAGTGATTTCTCACGAAACTACCAAATAAATTCGTGACTTTTTTCGTTTAGATATTAAAATTATGGCAAAAATCGCAACTATTCACGACAGAATTAAGCTTTTAGTAGAGAAAAAGGCAGGGAATAAGAACACCGTATTCGCCCAAACACTGGGCGTAAGTGAGGCCAATATCCGTGGCTACATAAGGGGAGTCGTACCAAAAGCCGATGTTTTAGCAAAAATCGTGAGTTCTTACGATGATATTAATCCTACTTGGCTCTTGACAGGCGAGGGAAACATGCTCAAAACGAATACTTCCAGCGCTGATGAAGCACCATGCCCTGACGAAAAGGAAAGAAAAACGAAGAAATCAGAGAAAAATAGCGAATGTTCTTCTCGGATCCAAAAACTACCGGAGGGAAGTATGGAGGGCATCCCACTCATACCTACCAGCGCCATGGCGGGCGCATTCACTTCCGATATCTCCTTCATGGAGTACGAATGCGAGCACTATTTCATACCAGACTTCAAGGGCGCCGACTTCCTTATCAGGGTAAAAGGAGACTCCATGCAGCCTACATACTACTCTGGCGACCTCGTGGCTTGTCAGAAGATACCAATGAACGACATCTTCTTCCAATGGAACAAGACCTACGTCCTCGACACCAATCAGGGAGCCATCATCAAGCGAGTACTGCCGGGCAAGGATGATGAACATATCTGCATCGTCTCCGATAACACCAAGTACCCACCGTTCGAACTGGAGAAATCATACCTCCACGCCATCGCCCTCGTCAGAGGCATCATCCGTCTGGAGTAACCCCGTTTCATACCCACCTTTAGGACCCGTATCATTTTCCCAGCTCCGGGAAGATGGTACACACCCGCAAAAGCGTCCCTCTGGTGTTCTCCCTCCCCCTCAAAAGTGTCCCTCAGGTGTTCCCCCTCCCCTCAAAAAGCGCCCCTCAAGTGTTCCCCCTCCCCCTGGAAGGCGCGAAAATAGGCCAAAAAGCCCCTATATACTATATATAATAAGGTGTAAACGCCAAAAATCGAGGTCTGAAAAGGGTATGTTTCCTACTGATAAAGTGGAAAAAGTGGTAGTTTTCCTACATCAGCTATCGGTATGCCGTTTTACCCACTTTTGTAACCCCACTTTTCTGAAAATGTAACCCCAGTTTGTAACCCCAGTTGTAACCCCACTACCCAAAAATGACCATTTCGGGCACAAAAAAGGGGAGCCAGCAAGCTCCCCGAATAACCCAAAATCATCCCCAAAATACCCCCAAAATCATCCCCGGCTTATAACATCATCCGAACACCGTCCGAACACCCCTAAAATTACGTTCTAAGCCCTCATTCTTCCTCAGCTGATACATCACCCATTCGACCACCCGAAATGAGCGTAGATTGCTTTATTATAGCGCGTTTCGTGCATACCGTCCCGTTTCCTCCAAGCCCTGCGTGGAGCAGATATCCCTTGGTTGCACCCACCTCTTCAGCCGTCAGCACGGTATATACGGCCGAGATGGAACTGAAATAGAAGTCTTTCCGTCCTTCATGCTTGCCCACCAACAGGTGGACGTGTACTACTTTTGCCATTTCTTATCGTTTAAAGTTCCACATCGGGAGCCACGCATCATCTAAGCGCATCGCCCTCATTATCGGTTGCAAATATACCAAATATTTATTATTTGGAATGTTTTTGCGTCTTAAATATTCCTAAACCCCTCATTTTTCCACACTATAAGGCACAAAAAAAGCGGCTCACAGCCGCCTCCATATCATCATCACCCCTTCGCACCCTTACAACCTTTCCTGCATCATCAAGCCCCACACAGTCCACCTCAGAACACCCCAGCATCTCAGACCCTCAAACAGATCATTTACCCCATGTTAACCCCATGTTAACCTAATGTAAACTTTCGCCCTATCTTTTCCACCTCCAGGCACTCCAAAATTAAACCAAAATTAAAGCTATGTAAACGTTTCGTTTTGCACCCTCTTTTCCTCTCTATCTCTGTAACTCTCTGTTATTCATCGTCTTACCTCATTTTTCCTCTTATTCATTTATATACGCTTCGTTTTGTGCCCTTTATTTGGAGTGCTTCCTTTCCATTTATGCATATAAAATAGAAAAATACAATGATATATTCTCGGTATAATATATTGGCTCATTCTGAGAAATATGGCTATTTGTTATTGAATACAAGAACCATGTTCTTTTCGGCTGTGGGTGCCGATGTAGCGAATAAATTGCAGGCTATGGTCAATGAAAGGCATGGTGAATGTCCTTGTTTGGATGTTTCTGAGAATATTTTGGAAACTTTGCAGTCTGCTAAAGTGTTGGTGACAAATACTAATGAGGACGATGACTATTTCAATGTTAAGAAGTTTTTGAGATATAAAAAGGCTTTTTCTCAACATGGATTGGGAATAGTCCTTGTGCCAACATTTGCTTGTAATTTTAGATGTCCTTATTGTTATGAAGATTCGTTGCCACATACTACGATTGAAGATAAAACATTAAATGATATAATTAGGGTCTGCTGAATTAATTTCGAGTCATAGACAGA